>OGXH01001426.1_pt1 | contig 17559 bp, 9 predicted proteins | sample 1576241 | NCBI WGS metagenome assembly OGXH01 (sample SAMEA3541529, study PRJEB24748) | human gut metagenome | biome: human gut; feature: human-associated habitat; material: faeces | place: China | collected 2012
CCTGCCGACATAATGGCATTGTCTGTGTATTGTACTACTTTCACCTTACACAATTCCATCGCTGCGACACACCGTTATGTAGGCTCGCCAAGTATTGCAGTGCTGGAAGACGGAACGTATGTGGCATCTCATGATTATTTTGGCAACGGACGCGTTTCAGATACTTTTGTATATCGTTCTATAGACAAGGGGGCGACGTGGAACGTTTGTGCTCATATTGACAAGCTCAATTGGGCAACCTTGTTTACACGTGGTAGGGAGCTTTATCTGATAGGGGTAAGTCCGAAAGGCAGCCAAGGATATGGCAACTTTGTCATATTAAGGTCAATGAATGGAGGCCGTTCGTGGACCACTCCAAAGGATCGGAATAGCGGTTTACTTCTTGAAGGATTCTATCATTGCGCTCCTGTCCCTGTCATATTCCACAAAGGCAAGATATGGAGAGCATTAGAGAACCAGGGGAAAATAAACGGTTGGGGTGACTTCAAGGCATTGACCGTACATGTTGACGAGGATGCCGACTTGCTCAATGCCGATAACTGGATGGTAAGCAATGAACTGCCTTTCGACAAGTCATGGCTGCCGGAAGCTTCGGCATGGCTTGAGGGAAACATGGTGGTCGCCAAAGACAATACTTTGAAAAACATTCTCCGTGTACATTATTCGAAAGATGATTTGGCGGCAGTTGTTGATATCTCGCAAAAGGGGCTCTTAAGTTTTAATCCGCAGCAGGGATTCATCAATCTTCCTGGAGGCTGCAAGAAGTTCACTATCCGTTACGATTCTGTCAGTCAAAAATACTGGACGCTGAGCAATTATGTGTTACCCGAAGATAGAGGTGGGAATAATGAACGGACACGGAATACCATTGCCTTGTGCTGGTCGGACAATCTGCAACAATGGCATGTCAAGGACATCTTATTACATCATGACGACATTTTCCATCATGGATTCCAGTACTTGGACTGGCTAATTGAAGGAGATGACATCATAGCAGTCTCACGAACGGCTTCTGATGATCGTACCGGTCAAGCGGACAACCAGCATAATGCCAATTATCTGACATTTCATCGTTTCTTGGGTTTCAGAACCAATAAATAATCCAATAATATGCGACTTAAAACATTGTTTCTTGTATTGTTATGCAGCGTGTGTACTTTTCCCGTAAGAGCACAAGTTACGTTGCCGAGCTTCTTTTCGGATAATATGGTTCTTCAGCGGGACTGCCCTATTCATTTATGGGGATGGGCAGGAGCTGATGAGAAGATTGAAATCCACTTTAAAGGGCAAATCCGAAAGACCATAGCGACAAATGACGGGAACTGGAGTACTTATTTAGACGCTTCGGCCTATGGAGGTCCTTATACACTCGTTGTTAAAGGAGAACAGTCTGAAGTTGAATTCAATAATGTTCTGATTGGTGACGTATGGTTATGTAGTGGGCAGTCCAATATGGAATTCCACCTCAATGATGCCAACAATGCTATGGCGGAAATATCCGGTGCTGACTATCCGGGCATCAGACTGTTCACTGTCGGAAGGGCTACAGGCAATCATCCGAAAATGGATGTAGGGGGAACATGGCATTCTTGTTCGCCTTCCACAGCAGGCGATTTCTCTGCCGTAGGATATTTTTTCGGTAAAGAGATCCACTCGAATACTCATATCCCCATTGGACTTATATGCTCCTCGTGGGGAGGTACTGTAGCTGAAACCTGGACCAGTCCGGACGGTATCCGTGATATACCTGAGTTTACTCAAAAACTTTCAGAATCGGAAAAAATAGACATGGACAGTTTTGAACAGACCAATCTAACTCGGAAAGCGGCTTTTGAGAAAGCTCTTAATGCAGATCCAGGAATCGTGGAAAAATGGTATGCTACAGGTTCTAGCCCTACCTTTGATGGAAGCATGTGTCTTCCCCAAGCATGGTCGGGGACAGCATTAACTGATATGAATGGTACGGTATGGTTCTCCATTGAAATAATCATGTCGGATAATCCGGTGGGAAAACAAGCTGTATTGTCATTGGGAAGAATTGACGATGCGGATATCACCTGGATTAACGGGGTCGAAGTGGGGCGAACAACCGGTTATCAGAAGGAACGCTTGTATGCCTTTGACACAGGCATTCTGAAAAAAGGCAAAAATGTTATTACCATTAGTGTCAGTGACTATTCCGGTGAGGGAGGCTTTAGCGGACAAAGAGACCAGCTCTATTTAGAAATAGGTGGTACAAAGATCCCATTGGCCAAGGAGTGGAAATATAAGGTTGCCGTGGACAGCCGGAAATATGGTTATGTGGAATTCGGCCCCAATGCTTATCCATCACTATTGTACAACGGAATGATTGCTCCACTGACTGGGCTTCCTATTAGGGGGGTAATTTGGTATCAAGGAGAAAGTAACGATTACAACCCTGCTTTGTATCGGACTCTATTTCCCAATCTTATTAATGATTGGCGTGCCCGTTGGAATAACGAGTTCTCTTTCTATTGGGTACAGCTGGCCAATTACAGAAGTATCGACAAAATGCCGCAAGATAGTAAATGGGCTGAAATACGAGAGGCACAAACCCAGGCATTGTCTTTGCCCAAAACCGGTCAGGCTGTCACCATCGACATCGGTGAGGCCGATGATATTCATCCCAAGAACAAAAAAGATGTGGGCAAACGGCTGGCACTTCATGCCCTAAAGCTCGATTATGGGAAGAAGAACATTGTAGCTGACGGCCCGACTTTCCGCTCCATGAAAACGAAGAAGAATAAGATTATCATCTCATTCGATAATGCTGGGTCGGGGTTGGTGTCTAAGGATGGTAATGAATTTATCAATGGTTTTGCAATCGCAGGAAAAGATAACAAGTTTGTTTGGGCTAAGGCGAAGATTTGTGGAAATGTCGTCATTGTATGGAACGACACTCTATTACATCCTGTAGCGGTAAGATATGGCTGGAGTGACAATCCCGGACAACTGAATCTGTACAATAAGGAAGGTTTGCCGGCTACCCCTTTCAGGATGGAGTCTCCATAAGGATTTATTCCTTTTGTGTTAATTTTAATATATATGATTATGAAAAATAGCTTTGTTCACAACCGTTCTTCTTAAAGGTTTGCGTTTTCTAATTAGGGATATTCATTAAATCCCTATAAAATTAGCCAACTAATTCATGCTAAAAGGGGGCATTCAGTAAATGTCCCTAATTAGAAAAGCGTTTAACGTAAGTTTCTTTTATTAGCTCAATTATAGACTATAGTTTTATGGTCTATAGAGTCTTTTTTACTTAAAAAATGAGAAGTATGACAAAAAATATTACAAAAGAGAAATCTTTGTTGTATATCTTTCTATTCATCGTTTGTGCGTTTGCAAATTCTGATATCGCAATCGCTCAAGGGGAATCAATAAAAGTGAAAGGTACGGTCATTGATGAAGAAGGGGAGCCATTAATCGGCGTGGCAATTATAGAGAAATCCAATAAATCAAATGGAACAATAAGCGACGCAAATGGGAACTACTCTCTGCAAGTTTCTTCAACCTCATCAACTTTATTATTTACTTACGTCGGTTGCAGGTCGGAAGAATACCCCGTCAATAAACTACCGGATAAGGTTACAATGGTTGAAAATTTGCAGAATTTGGAAGAGGTCGTTATTATAGGTTACGGTATCCAGAAAAAGGAGACTGTCGTAGGTGCTGTCGCATCTGTGTCAGGGAAAGAACTAGTCAAAGTTCCGGTAGCTAATGTCAGCAATGCGTTAGCGGGAAGATTGCCGGGAGTGACTTTTATTCAACGAGGAGGAGAACCTGGATATGACCAGTCCAGTATTAAGATTAGAGGAATGGGTACAATGAATGATAGTAGTCCCTTAATTATTGTAGACGGAGTAGAACGTTCATCGATGGAAGGCATAGATATGAATGAAATAGAGAGTATCAATGTGCTCAAAGATGCTGCAATGACAGCTGTTTATGGTATACGAGGCGCAAATGGAGTAATTATACTTACCACAAAGGTGGGATCAGAGAGTAAACCTACTGTCAGTTTAAGTCTCAATACATCTATTCAAACACCAACAGTGATGCCTGAATTCCTAAATTCATACGATTACGCTTTATTGAAGAATGAAGGTTACCTCAATGACAATCCGGGAGGCAAACCGATATTCAGTGACATTGACTTACAGAAATTTAAGGATGGTTCAGACCCTATATTCTATCCTAATAATGAACGTTATAAAAGTTTAGTAAAAGACTTTTCCTTTATGCATCAAATAAATGCTAATGTAAGAGGTGGTACTAATTTAGTGAGATATTTTGTGTCTTTAGGCTATCTGACTCAAGGAGGTCAATATAATGTGAAAGATTTGAATTCATTGAATTTGGGATTCGACCCTAATCCCCAATATCAGAGATATAATTTGAGATCAAACTTTGACATTCAACTAACCAAGGACTTCTCTGCCTCAATCAAACTGGGGAACCAGATAGGAAAAGAACATTTTCCCGGTACATCTGCTTATAACGTATTCTTTGGCTTGCTTCAATATCCTCCAATGGTCAGTCCGGGGGTTGTAGACGGGAAATTGGTTACTGGTTATATCAATGATCCGTTAAGTGTTGTGAATGGCAGAGGAACATCCAGTGCTTCTATCTTAGGTACAAAAGGGTATGCCGAGAATCTGACAAATACATTCAACATGAATATTTCATTAAAGTACGATCTTAGTTCTTTAATAACCAAAGGGTTGTCAATAAGGGCGATGTATGCATATGATCATTATTACAAAAAATGGCAAAACCGCTCAAAATCAATAGATACTTACAGTGTCTTAAAAGATCCTGAAACAGGAGAAAACCGTTTTATACAAACCGATTATGAGAGCGCATTTGGTAACAACAGTGGGACTGACGTAAATAGGGCTGAATATTTTGAAACTGCTTTAGAGTATAACCGTACATTTAATGAGGTCCATAAGGTAGGAGGATTATTCCTATATAATCAGCGTAAAGTTTATAATCCGAGTCTTGCATACAGTGTGCCTGCAGGTATGCAAGGGGTTGTGGGACGTGCGACTTACTCCTATGCAAGTAAATATTTGGGAGAAATAAGTGTCGGGTACAATGGATCTGAAAATTTTCCAGAGAATAAGAGATATGGTTTTTTTCCTGCATTTTCTATGGGATGGGTACTCTCTGAAGAATCATTCTTCCCCAAAAATGATTATGTCAATTATGTCAAGTTTAGAGGTTCATATGGCGAAACTGGCAATGACAAGTTGGGCAATAATCGTTTTTTATATTTACTGGGCGCTTATCAATATGGAGGTGGTTCTTATATGTTTGGAACCACTGGCCTAGATAAACAGAAATATACAGCTGCGTGGGAAGGTAAACTGGGGAATCCCGATGTGACTTGGGAACGTGCAATAAAATGTAACTATGGGGTTGATTTGTATCTATTCAAAAGCAAACTTTCCGTAAACTTCGACTATTTTACTGAAAAGCGTAATGACATTCTTATAGACAGGCAAACTATTCCGGCATTTGCTGGTATCACAAGTTTGCCTGCCGCAAATATAGGACGAGTTAAAAATCATGGATATGAAATAGAATTTAAATGGAGAGACAAAGTTCAAGATGTAGAATATTGGTTTGGAGGGAACTTCTCATATGCAAGAAATAAAGTCCTATATAAAGAGGAAGCGAAGAAAGAATATCCTTGGATGATGCAAACAGGATTCCCAATCGGTCAACAATATGCTTATAGAACAGAGGGATTGTATAACTATAAAGAAGATGTTTACAATAGACCATTTTATAGCTTTTATGGGAATAAGGTTCAGCAGGGAGATATAAAATATGTAGATATCAATGGAGATGGAATTATAGACTCAAAAGACGTTGTGCCAGTTGGATACTCTGAATATCCTGAAGTAAGTTTTGGTATTAATATGGGATTAAATTGGAGGAATTTTGATTTGTCCATACTTTTACAAGGATGTGATAATTCGATGGTATTTCAAACCGGAGAGATTGGATTTGCTTTTTTCAATGACTGGTCTATGACTCTTGAAGAGCATAAAAACAGATGGACGCAGGAACGCTTTGATAGAGGACAGAAAATAACAATGCCGCGTTTGAGCAATATGGGAAATAGTTCTCCTAATTCAGAAAATTCGGATTTCTGGTTGCATAACGCCCGATATCTAAGATTGAAAAATATCGAGATTGGCTATACAATACCCAAATCTGTACTCCGAAAGATGAAATTGAAATCTCTAAGGGTTTATGTCAATGGTAGTAATTTATTCACCTGGACTTCACTGAAAAACTATGATCCGGAGACATCTAGTGGAAGAGGCTTTATATATCCTCAGATGGCAGTTTTCAATATAGGGTTAAATCTTGCATTCTAAAAAAAATATCATTAGTATGAAAAAATATATAATTAACATTTTTAGGTTTTCTATAATCGCTTTTTGGGGTGGTATACAGATCTCATGTAGCGATTTTTTAGAAATGCCAATGATTTCTTCTGCTATAAATATAGATACTGTATTCTCTTCACGGGTGAATGCCGAACCGTTTTTATGGGAAACATATAGACAGATAATCCCCTCTGGTTTTCCGCTAAATGGAAATAGTGGACCGATGCATCGTTCCATTAGGGCGGCTATAACCGATGAATGTGACTATTCGATAGGTTGGGCATCTTCAACTGAAATAAACATATCTGGATATGTTGCGAGCAATTCACGTTTGATGGAGATAGATTATAGTAACTGTTATGCCGGTATTCGCAAAGCTTTTATCTTCATGGAGAATATAGATAAGGTTTTTGATATACCGGAAAATGAGAAAATCCAAATGAAAATGGAATGTAAGACATTGATAGCTCTACGATATCATACTCTTCTGCGTTCATTCGGAGGTGTTCCATTAATAAAAAGTTCGGTTTCCGCCAGTGAAAACTTAAGTCAAATAAGCCGTTCTACATTTGAAGAATGCGTAAATTATATTGTTGAATTATGTAATGAAGCAATCAATAATCCGTTAACAGTTGACCAATATTCCACAAACTGGCGGGGAAGAGTTACTCGTGGTGTGGCATATGCCATTAAAGCCAGGACATTGTTATATGCGGCCAGTCCACTATATAATAATACAATACTCCCTCCAGTATCGTATGGTAACCAGAATGATCTCCTAATCTCTTATACGAATTTTGATAAAGAAAGATGGAAAAAGGCCATAGATGCCAATAAGGCGTTGCTTGATTGGGCCAAAGGGCCCGGTAAAGTATCACTGATAAATACGGGAAAACCTTATGAAGATTATTCTGTCGCAACATCAAAAGAGGATAATGCGGAAATTATCTTAGCTAATAAGACGATGGGTAATGGAGCTAACGGTTCAGATGGCTTTACTAGATATTATATGTCCTCCAAAAATATTATGGATTTCAACAAAGGAAATGCTATCTTATTTAGCGGATTAAAACAGTTCTATAGGAATGATGGGACGGATCAAGCTTGGCCCCAATTAAATGAGTCTCGCCCATTTAGTGAATATCAGAGCAAAATGCATGAAATGGAGCCTCGTTTATTGGCTACGGCATGGATATTCGGAGAAAGCCCAATGATGTGTCCCTATCAATTCACTTGGAACTTCAACGCTTTACCTGGAACAAAATCGGGCGAATTGCATGGATGCGCAGGATTGCTTAAATTCTGCTATGACTATCAAGGAGAGAACTATAAGGAATTCCCTGTGTTTAGACTCGCTGAATTCTATTTAAACTATGCCGAGGCTTTAAATGAGTATCATTCCAATCCCCCTCAAGAAGCTTATGATGCTCTGAATGCTATACGTTCCCGGGCCGGTCTGCCTGTAATTACCAAGCAGGATTTCCGTTACAACACGACAGAGGGTTTCAGGGAATTGGTTCATCGCGAACGTTTTGTTGAACTTTTTGCAGAAGACCATCGCATTTATGATTGCCGCAGATGGCGTATCGCACACATTTCCGGAGTAATAGGTGGACCGATGGTTGCCTTTGAATTAGTACAGAATAATCCAAACAATCCAACAGCCTATTCGTCCTATGTTCCTAAAATCTTTGAGGAAAGGTTATGGATGAACAAATTATATTTCCACCCATTTCCGCAAAATGAAGTAGATAAAGGCAATCTGTTACAAAATCCTGGATATTAATCTAATTGGAATAAAGATATGAGAACAATATATGATAATTACTCCATTAAAATGAAATTGATTCTGTTTATACTTTTAGGAATGTCTATAGGTGCATCTGCTCAAGAAAGGATAAATGGAACAATTCGTGGTAAGAATGGCAATCCATTATCTGATGCAATAATCATTTCTAATGGGAAATTAATAGAAACATCGGATGAGAATGGAATTTTCAAGGTTGACAGTTGTAAAACAATAATCGTTAAACATATTGGTTATAAAAGTCAAACTCTTACGTTGGGAAAAAAGACAAATATTGAGGTTATATTGGAACCGTTGGAATATAATGACGACATACAATTGGCTTTTGAATCTCCATCTTATAGCTCGTATACAGGGGCGGTGTCTTCTACTGTCAGTAAAGAACTGACAAATATACCGACACAAACTTTAGGGAATAACCTAGCGGGAAAAATTGCAGGTCTGACAGTTGTACAATCGTCCGGCGAACCCGGTTCTGATGCTCCGGACCTCTATGTCAGAGGCAAAAGCACTTATAATAATAGCGATATATTGGTTTTAGTTGATGGCTTCGAGGGAGATTATAATCAATTATTGCCAGAAGAAATCGAATCTATAACAATCTTGAAAGATGCAGCAGCCTTGGCAATATATGGTATTAGAGGGGCAAATGGGGCAATGCTTGTGAAAACCAAAAGAGGTGTGAAAAGAGACAAGATAGACATTAGGCTTAATTTGCGTGGAGGAATATCTTCTCCTATAACATTGCCTAAATTTGTCAATTCGTATACTTACGCATCTTTGTACAACGAAGCATTGAGTAATGACAATAATTGCATCTGGACTCCTAAGTATACTGATGCTGAACTCAATGCGTACAAAGACAAGACGGATCCCTATTTTTATCCCAATGTGAACTGGTATAAAGAGACATTGGAAAGTAATACTCCATATGCGGATACAAATCTGTCTTTTAGAGGTGGCAATAACAACGTACGCTATTACTTGATTCTTGGATATATGAACTCTCAAAAGTTTTATATAAAGAATCCGGATAAGAGTTTCGAACAATTGCATAATTTGGGGAAGACAGACAAATACAATGCAAGAGCCAATGTAGACATTAATATAAATAAGATATTTTCGTTGAGTGCCAATATTGGTGCGGTTATATTATCACGTACTTATCCCAATAGCAGTGACTTCTGGAATATATTGGCCACGACCCCATCCAATGCTTTCCCTATAAAAAATGAGGATGGTACATGGGCTGCATCACCGGTATACACCAGTAATCCATTAGGGACATTAGCCATGACAGGGAAAAGAAAAACGAATGAAAGGACATTGCAAGCAGATGTCATGTTTAAGCAGGACTTAGGGCGTATTTTACCTGGATTGAAATTCTCAGAAGGAATTTCATTCAGTAGCTGGTCACTCAGTAATTATGATATATCACGTGACTATCAAAGATGGTATATCCCTAAAAATAATGGTATAGCCGGGGAGCCGACCTTAGTGGCCGGAACAGAAAGCGAATTTTCTATAAATCAGAATACACGCTCACAATGGACTCGTCAATCCTATCAGGGATTTGCAGAATATGAAACGGCAATTAATAGGGTGCACAAAATCCATTCAATATTGGGCGTAATGTATAGCCGTTATGAAGTTGATGGAAACAATGTCGCTTATTTGAATGCAGGTTCTTATGGACGTCTTGGCTATGATTATGACAACCGTTACTTAACGGAATTCAGTTTCTCCTACAACGGTTCGGAAAATCTCTCTAAAGGGCATAAATTCGGTTTTTTCCCCAGTTTGTCTTTCGCATGGGTACTATCCAACGAAAAGTTCTTGGAGAATAATGGGGTTGTTAATTTCCTTAAGATAAGAGTTTCCGGAGGTATGCTAGGTTCTGCAGATTTGGGTTCCACCCGTTTCGGTTATCAAACATATTATGTCAATTCTCAATATTCATATCAGCTAGGCTCATCAGGAAGTTCCTCTGTAACAGGTATAAAAGAAGGACGTTTGGGTAATTCGGATATTACATACGAGAAAAATTACAAATATAACCTGGGGGTTGATTTTGCTTTTTTCAACAAATTGAATGGTAAACTTGATTTCTTCACAGAAAAGAGGAAAGGGATTCTTGTAGTACAAACGCCTCAAGTACCTTCTGTCGTTGGAATGACTCTTCCCTATGAAAATTTGGGAGAAGTATCCAATAAAGGATTTGAGCTGGAGTTGTCTTATAATGAGGAAATAAGTGATTTCAAGTTCGGAATTGCAGGTAATATAGCATATGCTAAGAATAAAATCGATTATCAAGCAGAAGTGTTCCGTAAGAATGACTTTTCCAAAAGAACAGGGCATTCTGTAGATGATTTGTTCGGTCTTGAAGCCGTTGGTTTTTTCCAGTCGGAAGAGGAAATCAATGCTCCTGATACACCTATCCAAACATTTGGTCAGGTTCAACCGGGTGATATTAGATACAAGGACCAGGATAAGAATGGCATAATTGATGAAAACGATGTAATACATTTGGGACATTCCAATCTTCCGGAATTAAATTATGGCATTAATTTAACCCTTGCTTATAAAGGCTTTGATTTTAATGCATTCTTCTTTGGACAAGCAATGCGTAGCGTCATGTTGACCAATAACCAATATGCTTTTGCCTTCTACAATAATGGGCAAGTTCCAGTAGCTGCTTTAGGGAGATGGGCGTACTATCCGGAAAGAGGGGTAGATACACGCAATACTGCGTCATATCCACGTCTGTCTACATCGGATAATAAAAACAACTATCGTTATTCTTCTTTTTGGATGAAAAATGCAAGTTTCTTACGGTTAAGAAACATAGAATTGGGATATTCATTGTCGAAATCACTGACTGATAAACTTCAGGTAAGTGGGATAAGATTGTATGTCAGCGGGACCAATCTATTGACATTTACTCCTTTAAAGGATTATGACCCGCAGGTAATGACTGGATATCCACTCTCAAAATCATATAATATAGGTATCAACTTACAATTCTAAGGATAAATCATATGAAAGGGAAATTGAAATACATGATATTAAGTTTATCGTTTCTGAGCACTATGGGGTGTGAAAGCATGCTTAATAACAATATTGATACAAACTTGAAACCTGAACAGATATATGTCAATTATGATAGGATGAAGGCTGTAGCAATAGGTACTTATGGATATGCTTATGAAATATCTGGATTTTACAAATTTGGCAGTACACTAAGGGCATGTGTTAGTGATGAAGCGGAAGAGACTGATTATTCATCCGTCGTACAATCTTTCAACTTAGGGTCATGGGGAAAAGACTATAATCCGGATGATGTGTATGCAACTTTTTATGAAGGTATAAGACAATGTTGTCTTTTTATTGAAAAAAGTGAAAACTACAGAGAGATATTAGCTGCTGACACAATTAGCTCTTCCGGTATGGCCGATTATAAGAAACAGTGTGAGGATATCGAACTTTTTCGTCAGGAAGTTCGCTTCTTAAGGGCTTTTTATTACTTTGAACTAATCAAAAGATATGGAGGGGTACCTTTGGTTGAACGTTCTTTATCTTTCGGGGATAACCTGAAAATACCTCGTGCTGATTTCGAAAGTTGTGTGGATTTTATTTCCAAGGAATGCGATGCCGTCAAGGATAAGGTTACAACAGACTGGGTCGCTGTAGGAAAACCAGATGAACATGGAAGGGTTACCAAAGGTACGGTATTGGCTCTCAAGAGCAGAGTCCTTCTCTATGCGGCAAGTAAGTATTATAACAAAGAGAATGATATGGAGAAATGGGAAAAGGCTGCATCGGCAGCTAAAGAGCTTATTGATATGAATAAATATGGATTATATAATGATTACCAAAAGCTATTTCAGGCGCCGCAATCATATAATTCAAATGAAGTCATTTTCTATGTCCGTCATTTCAACTCTAATGCACTTGAAAAGAGTTGTTATCCGATTGGAACCCCGGGGGGAAAGTCGGGTGTCACTCCTACTGCCAATCTGGTTGAGGCTTATGAGAAACTGGAGGGATGGAGTGCCGACAAACCGTATGAAAAGGTTGACCCGCGCATGCAGATGAGTATCGTTGTGAACAATTCGGACTGGAACGGGCGTAAAATAGAGACGTTCGTAGGCGGTATTGATGGGATAGACCAGACGAATGCTTCACGTACGGGATATTATCTGAAGAAGTTCCTTTCTCCGAATCTGAAGTTGCAAGGGGCTCCGGAGGGAACCTCAATGAAATCGTGGATTGTATTCAGATATGGTGAGATACTGCTGAACTATGCGGAAGCCATGAATGAAGCTTATGGACCGGATGACAAGCCTGCCGGTTATTCCTTGTCGGCCCGAGAAGCGATAAACCAGCTTCGCAGTAGGTTGGGTGTGGATATGCCCGCTGTTGTAGCCGATGGCTATCAGGAGATGAAAGATGCCATTGAAAGAGAACGGCAGGTGGAACTAGCTTTTGAGGATCACCGCTATTGGGACTTGAAGCGATGGGGAAAAGGCCATATACTGGGGGAACCTATTTATGGAACACGCATCACGAAGGATGCATCTACTGGTGCTTTCTCCTATCAAAGAATCAAGGTTGAGGATAGGGCCTTTGATGAGTCGAAGATGTATCTCTATCCGATACCCCAGTCTGAAATAAACAAGTATCCGGACATATTGAAGCAGAACCTCGGCTGGTAAGAACTAACATGTATATCAAGTAAAAAATGAAGAATATGAAAACTGTAAAACACTGTATAATGGTAATTGTGTGCCTCTCTCTTGTTCTGATTTCTTGTGAAGACAATGCGAAAGACGGGGAGTGGGGAATCTCTTTCTTGTATATGCCACAATCTGTGTTGGGAGACGGGGGGCAGACTGCCAACCTGTCAATAGATGTATATCCCTCTTCACGCTCGGATACTTCTGTCGTCGTGGGGATGTACCGCTCCGGACTGGCACCAATAGAAGCCGTTTCTGCCAAACTGGTCATCGCTCCTGATACGTTGGAAAATGCGATACGCAATGCTACAATGGGAGTTGACGGCTATGATACATTTAAGAATGCAGTGCTACTACCTGCCGACTATTATGAATTGCCTGATGCCATTTCTCTTGAAAACGGACAAAGGGAAAACCATGTGTTTATAAAGCTGTATAAGGAACGTCTCTTTTCCGATTCGCGTATAGGGCCTTTTGTTCTTCCGGTCAGATTAGACAATCCGACACGCTATCAGTTGAATGAAGAGCGTTCTCTCACATTCTTCTTCTTCAGAAAGAGGTAAGTGCCGTGGGGTATCCCAAGAATTAGCAGATAGAATAGATAGGTATTAGTTACTTCTTTCAAATCTGGGGAAAGTTATTCTCTTTGCTAGAGAAAAGCTTGGGATACCCTTCTGATTCCTGACCTTCTTTCCGCAGACTGAACCATACACACGAGGACTGTGCGGAATGCGCTGATATAAGCGATACTTTCTATATCGTGACTTCCGTCAGCTGTACAATAAAAATAACGAATTAAGTACGAACTATAACGAACTAAATAAAGAATAATGTTATGAATAGATTATTAGAATCTCCGTTGTCGGGCATAATCCCTCCATTGATCACTCCGTTGTTGGACAACGATGTGCTAGATGTCAATGGATTGGGATGCTTGATTGAACATCTTATCAATGGGGGAGTACATGCCCTTTTCATTTTGGGAACAACTGGCGAGGCGCAGTGCCTGAGTTACAGATTGCGTCAGGACATGATTAGAGAAACCTGCCGTATCGTGGCCGGGCGGTTACCGGTGCTGGTTTGTATCTCGGATACTTCTATCGTAGAGAGTGTCAGGCTCTCGCAGGTTGCTGCGGATTACGGTGCGGAAGCCGTAGTCTCTGCTCCTCCATACTATTTTGCTTCTGCCCAGCCGGAGCTGGTCGAGTTTTATGACCGACTGATAGAAGCCTTGCCATTACCCCTTTTTCTGTACAATATGCCCGTACATACCAAAGTCAGCTTCGCTCCGCAGACCATACGGCGTATCGCGGAACATCCGAAAGTAATAGGCTTTAAAGACAGTTCGGCCAATCTGGTCTATTTCCAGTCGGTAATGCATGTGATGAGAGACCGCCCCGACTTCTCGATGCTAGTGGGGCCTGAGGAGGTGACTGGTGAGAGCGTCTTGATGGGCGGGAACGGAGGCATAAACGGAGGCGCGAACATGTTTCCGGAACTATATGTGAAACTTTACAATGCCGCAAAGGCGCATGATTTTGAGGAACTGTATCGCATACAGAAAATCATAATGCAAATCAGCGCCACCATATATACGATAGGCAAATATGGTTCCAGCTATTTGAAAGGATTGAAATGTGCGTTGTCTTTACTGGGAATATGCAGTGACTTTGTGGCAGCTCCGTTTAATCATTTTGAGAAAGTGGAGCGTGAGCAAGTGAGGAAGGCATTGGATAGTTTGAATATGAATCTTGACTTAAAACCATAAGACTCCGATAACATGACAATCTTAGATACAGTTGTTTTTTTGGTATTTACAGGAGGAATTGTTCTATTTGGGTGTTCTTTCTTTTCCAAGAAACGTACTTCTGATGAATTTACTTCTGCCGGACGAAGTCTTCCCGGATGGGTTGTCGGAATGTCTATTTTCGCGACCTATGTAAGTAGTATAAGCTATCTGGCATATCCGGGGAAGTCTTATATGGAAGATTGGAATGCATTTGTCTTCAGCCTCTCTATCCCAATTGCTTCTTATTTTGCAGCCCGCTACTTTGTCCCTTTTTATCGCAGCATAGGAAGCGTATCCGCATATAGTTTTCTGGAAATGCGGTTTGGTATATGGGCACGGTCTTATGCTTCCCTTTGTTACTTGCTTACTCAGATTGCTCGTATGGGGTCTATTCTCTATTTATTGGCTTTGCCGATGAATGCTCTGCTTGGATGGGATATAAAAATGATTATTATAATTACGAGTATAGTAATTATCCTATATTCAATGCTTGGTGGATTGAAGGCGGTTATATGGACAGAAGCTATTCAAGGCTTCATATTGATATGTGGGGCACTGATTTGTATGCTTATCTTATTGTTCGATATGCCGGAGGGTCCCAAACAGACGTTTGATATTGCGATGGCAGATAATAAATTCAGTTTGGGGAGTTTTGGTTCCAGTTTGTCTGATTCTACATTTTGGGTATGTTTGGTTTATGGAATATTTATCAATTTGCAGAACTATGGTATCGACCAAAACTACGTGCAGCGTTATCTGACAGCCAAGAATGAAAAGGAAGCCAAATTCTCTGCTCTTTTTGGAGGATATCTATTCATACCGGTTTCAATGGTGTTTTTTATGATAGGTACTGCTTTGTATGCATATTATAAGATACAACCGGAATTGTTGCCGGACCACATTATGGGAGATTCTGTATTTCCGTATTTCATCGTACATGGGCTACCAGCCGGGGTAACTGGTTTGTTGATAGCATCTATATTTGCCGCAGGAATGAGTACTGTCGCCACTAGCGTTACTAGTTCTGCCACAATTATACTTACAGACTATTATAAAAGATTCGCTTGTAGGCAGCCTACAGAAAAGCAATCGATGCGTATACTATATGGATCAAATGTCATCATCGGAATCATTGGGATTATCGTGGCGTTAGCTTTACTTAATGTGGAAAGCGCATTGGATGCTTGGTGGAGTTTGTCTTCCATTTTCAGCGGTGGTATATTGGGGCTCTTCTTATTGGGATATGTCACTCGGAAAGCCCGTAATGTGGATGCTATATTAGGGGTTATATGCGGAGTCATTGTAGTTATTTGGATGAGCCTCTCACCCGTATTCTTTACAGATGGCTTCTGGGGCAAGTTTAAAAGCCCGTTTCATACCAATCTTACAATTGTGTTAGGTACAATAGTCATATTTTTAGTAGGTTTTATTAGCGTAAATATTGTATATAGGAGAAAAAGATGAAATTATATAATTTATTAATGGTCGTTATGTATTTACTTTTAGCTACCACATTTTGTGGAAAAAGCAATAAACTAAGTCATTCTAAAATAGTGAAATCAGGAACAAACTGGCGACAGGAGTTGTATTCTTCCAATGTCATTCCGAGCCAATCAATTGATACACTCTCCTTTGCGGAACACTACAAGCGGTATCCTGAGCGTTGGAAACTGGCTTTCGATTATCTGAGTAGTGTAAAAAAGGATTCATTGACTGTCGGAAAAAAGTTTTTGAGCGAAGACGTGTTTGTCTCTGTGGATGAATACCGGACAAAGAAAAAAGAAGATGTCTTGTTCGAATCCCATCGTCGGTATATTGATTTGCAGTATGTGATGGAAGGGGAAGAGTATATCGGCTTTAGCCGTTATCCGGTGAAGGAGGTTGTCCCATATAATGTAGAAAGGGACATCGCGTTTTATAATGCAAATATAGAACAGCTGTTGAAAGCTGATGCAGGACATTTCTTTATTTTTTTTCCGACAGATTTGCATCAACCATGCATAGCTACGGAACAATGCAAAAAAGTGAAGAAGATTGTAATAAAAATTAGAATTGACTGATTACTGTTCTATACGCTTCTTTTTTTATACAGTAACTTAAATAAATATTTTTTGAACTAATCCAAATAAAATCAGTTGAACCATGAGAAATTCAAGATTAATCGGTGGAAAGCCGAAAATTGGTATCAGACCTATTATTGACGGTCGTCGTGGAGGTATCCGTGAGTCATTGGAGGATATGACTATGGCCATGGCCCATAAAGTGGCCGAGCTTTATTCTTCTGTCTTACGTCATAGTGACGGCACTTCCGTAGAGTGCGTCATTGCAGATACAACTATTGGTGGAGTGGCTGAAGCTGCCATGGCGGCTGAAAAATTCCGTAATAGTGGAGTCGGTGTTGTACTTTCTGTAACTCCTTGCTGGTGTTATGGATTCGAAACTATTGATATGGACGGAGAAATGCCAAAAGCCATCTGGGGCTTTAATGGTACAGAACGTCCGGGTGCGGTTTACCTGGCTTCAGCATTGGCAAGCCATACACAGAAGGGATTGCCTACTTTTGGCATTTACGGACGTGATGTACAGGAGGTGACCGATATGGAGATACCGGAAGATGTACAGGAGAAATTGTTGCGCTTTGCCCGTGCAGGTATAGCTGTGGCTACAATGAAGGGGAAATCCTATCTTTCAATCGGCAGTGTATCCATGGGCATTGCAGGCTCTATTCCCAATCCTGATTTCTTCCAAGAGTATTTGGGCATGCGTAATGAGTATGTGGATGCCAGTGAGATAGAACGT
>OGXH01001431.1_pt1 | contig 17543 bp, 16 predicted proteins | sample 1576241 | NCBI WGS metagenome assembly OGXH01 (sample SAMEA3541529, study PRJEB24748) | human gut metagenome | biome: human gut; feature: human-associated habitat; material: faeces | place: China | collected 2012
CGCATTGCATAAAAATTCAAGAATAAAAGCAAACAATGATTTAATCAGCGCTTCCCTAGAAATCGGTTGCCCTTCATTCTCCGATTTATTAAAATAGATGAAGAAAATCTTTTTACAGAATTCATATTTCATGAGTGAAAGTCTTATTTTTCAAAGGAGTCTTTATGAAAAAAGTCCTCATCTCTTTATCCCTCCTTCTATCCCTGGGCTTTACCGCCTCCGCCGCCCTGCCGGAGGCAGGTGTGTACCTTGACAAGGATGGCAGCCCCATAACGGAAGAGCAGATGGTGCCGCCTTCTGTGAAATCGACTAAAATGCTGCCCCAGTCCGCCGCCGTCCATGACGCCCTCTCCCAGCTGCCCCACTCCGCCGCCACGGTGCTCATCCTTTCCATCAATGAAGACGGCGCCGTAACCCATGAGGAAGTGTCCGAAAGCTCTTCCTCCCTCATTCTGGACCAGTACGCCGCTTCCTCTGCCGAATCCTGGACCTTCCGTCCCGCCCGCCGGGGAGAAAAGGCAGTGCCCTTTACCGTTCGCATTCCGGTCCGCTTCGTTTCCGCCATGATCTCCGTGCCGCCAGCACCGGAAAAACAGGTGATGGCGGATATGACAGACAAGGAGCAGCAGGCCGCCGAAAGGAGCGGCCACCACACCTTTTCCGTGAAGCTGTCCATTGACGGGGAAGGGAAAATGACTGCACCGCCGGAAGTGCAGAAGGAAGGGCTTACCCTCAGCGATTCCGATTTCAAAATCCTTTCCCGCTACATAGAACGCTCCCTCCGCCAGTGGACCTTCTCCCCCGCCAGAAATCCGGACGATGAGGCCATAGAGGCGGAAACTGCGATTTCCATAACGGTGTAAAAAAGAGGTTTCCTGTAGTAGTGATACACTTTGGGCAAGCCTGCCGACAGGAAACTATTTGCGAAGGGGTTCCTACTGAAGTGATACACTTTGGTTAGGCATACCGACAGGAACCTATTCGCGAAGGGTTTCCTATGGTGGTGATATGCCTTAGTTAAGCATGCCGACAGGAAACTATTTGCGAAGGGGTTCCTACTGAAGTGATACACTTTTGTCCAGCATGCCGACAGGAAACTATTCGCGAAGGGTTTCCTGCTGTGGTGATACACCTTAGCCAAGCATACCGACAGGAAACTGTTAGCGAAAAGTTTCCTACTGTGGTGATACACTTTGGTTAAACATGTCGGCAGGAAACTATTTGCAAAGGGTTTCCTGCTTTGATGATACACTTTGGTCAAACATACCGACAGGAAACTATTCGCGAAAGGTTTCCTACTTTGGTGATACACTTTGGTCAAACATACCGGCAGGAAACTATTCGCGAAAGGTTTCCTATTGAGATGATACACTTTGGTCAAACATACCAGCAGGGAAACTATTCGCGAAAGGTTTCCTACTGTGGTGATACACCTTAGCCAAGCATACCGACAGGAACCCTCATAGAAAAGGGCAGTGAAGAAATGAAAATCATTCCTTCACTGCCCGTTTTGCATTCATTCCTTACACTTTCACTGCCCTGTATCTCCCGTCTTCCACCTTGAGGAGTACCAGGTCCACCTCCGGGTCGCCAGAGTTATTAAAGGTCATGGGGCCTGCGGCGCTTTCAAAGTTTTTGATGTTAGCCAGGGCGTCCCGCACCTTTTTGGAGTCCGTGGTGGTGCCTGCGTTTTCCATGGCCTTTGCTGCCAGTTTGGCGGACACATAGGCGCAGGCGGCAAAGTTGTCGGGGTCATGGTTGTATTTGGCCCGGAAGTCCTTCACGAATTTCCTGGTGGCTTCGGAGTCCCTGTCCGGGGACCACATGGAGGAGACGTACACATTGTCTGCGGCGGGGCCTGCGATTTTCACAAGCTCCGGCGACATGAAGCCATTGTCTCCCAGTACCGGCTGGTTCATGCCCATATCCCGCATTTTCTTCAGGATAAGTCCCCCTTCCTGGTAATAGCCTGCCACCACCACGGCGTCGGGATTCACGTTGTGGATTTTGGTAAGCTGGGCGGAAAAGTCGGTGTCCTTGTCTGCAAAGGTTTCGGTGTCCACGATTTCCACGCCCTCATCTTCCAGCGCTTTCTTGAAGGTCTTATAGGCGGACACCTGGTGTTCGTTATTGTTGGAGAAGAGCACCGCCACCCTCTTATAGCCCAGAAGCTTATGGGTTTTCTGAACGGTCTGGGGAATATTCTTTGATTCAGGCACGCAGTTCCGGAACATGTAATCGCCCATGTCCATGAGCCCTTCCGCCGTGGTAGCCACACCTAAAAGTGGAATCTTCGCCTGCTGGAAGAGGGGGCCCACCGCCTTGTATTCACCGGAAATGAGGGGCCCCACCACGATGACCTTCTTTGCGGCAATCAGCTTCTGTGCCGCAGACACCGCCTGCTGCACATTGCCCTTGGTGTCCACCATTTCCACGTCCATGTGGATTTTTCCTTCCCTGTTGATTTCCTCCACTGCCATGTCGAAGCCTTCCTTTTCCGCCAGACCATAGGAAGCGACACCGCCGGAAACGCCGTTGATAAAGCCCACCTTGGCCGTCTTTCCGCTTCCGGCGCCTTCGCTCTTTCCGCCGCAGCCGGTCAGTCCTGCACATGCAGCTGTCATCATGAGGCCGAGGCCTGCCAGTTTGAGTCCTTTTTTCCAATCCATCATCTTTTTCTCCTTTGAAATGGAATAGCACATGTGCAATCTTCACTCTGCGGGGATACCCATAAAAAACGCCTCTGCCTGAAATATCAGACAGAGGCGCATCGCGCGGTACCACTCCGGTTTATCTCTCAGCCGCCATGTATATATAAGAAGAGGTAACAAAAAGCCCCTGTCCACCATGGGACAGGGGCGAAATCGCGGTACCACCCTGCATTATACTCTGAAGGCCTGTCCTGTAACGGGGACTTACGTCCTGATTTACGGAAAATTCTTTCAATCAGGAAGCTCACGAGTGATAGTCCGCAGATTTTCCGCACCGGCTTTCACCATACGCCGGCTCTCTGAAGCTTCCTGTCTGTTTCCTTCTCGTTCACAGCATGTACTGGTTTGAATGTGCCTATGATGATACCGAATCTCTTCCCATCCGTCAATAGGGAAAACAGGAAATTGCTATTTCAGCATACATAACGTCATGAATGATTTCTGTAGATATTTTTATTTGCTTCACAAAGTACCTTGCATTGCAAAGTACTTTGTGATATATTGTTAGCAGCAGGAAATGACCATCAGTCTACAAATTAATGAAGAGACCGATGCATTGCCTTATGCAGAACCCCTGATTCCTCAGAAAGGAAAAGCCATGAACATCCAACTGAAAAAAGGCGTCATGGAAATTGTGGTTCTATCCATGCTCAGGCGGAAAGACTACTATGGTTATGAGCTGGTCACTGAGATTTCAAAGTACATTGAAATGTCGGAGGGCACCATTTATCCCCTATTGAACCGGTTCAAGAAAGACGGCCTGGTAGATACCTACCTGGCGGAATCACATAACGGTCCTCCCCGAAAATATTACCGCATCACCGACGCCGGACAGGAGGAATTCAAAGAATCCCTCAAGGAATGGACCGAATTTACAAAAGCCGTCAAGAAAATACTGGAAGAAGGAGGCGATACCCATGAATGAAACAGAATTTTTAGACCTGCTCCGATACTATTTCCGCAATGCCAGGGCAGAAGAAGTGAAGGAAATCCTGGCAGACTATGAATCCCATTTTGAAGAAGGGAAAAAGCGGGGTCTCTCGGAGGAAGAAATCGCCAAAGAGCTGGGCAGTCCCAAAGATATTTACAATTCCTTCCAGTCGGAAGGCGTGGTGGATGAAAAAACAAAGGGAAGCCAGCTGCAGGACAGGGCCAAGGAAATGGCCCTGGGCGCCCAGGAGAAAGTGGAAAAGACCTGGGCAGAAGTAAGCCCCAGGCTTCCCGCCGCCGCAGAAACCACAGCCCGCATGACTGCCCGCCTCCTCACCGCCGCCGGTATCATCATGGCCATTGTGGTGCTGGCTGCCGCGGGACTGGTGATTGGTTTCTTCTCCACCAACCTGGTTCCCTTCCACGGCATGGCGCCGCTGCCCCGCTTCAGCTTCCTCACACTGGCCTCCATCGGAAGCTTCGGCATTTTTACCGCCCTTTCCATCTATCTCATCGCCAGGGAAGGCAGCCGGGCCATTGAAAACAGTTTCCGCCAGCCCAGTGCAAAAGGCGGTGAACCGAAATGAAGAAAATCCTCATCTCCGTGGTGCTCGCAGTCATTTCCCTTATCATCGGCACCTTTTCCTTCATCATCAATGACCTTCCCTCCTATCACCGCTGGATGGCGGACAACGGCCCTAAAATGATGGAAAATTTCAAAGGCTGGTCGAAGGATCGGAAGGATTTCAAAAACGGGCCTGCCAATGACAGAATGCGGGAAGACTTGAGAAACCACCATGACCAGGACAGCATGGGCCCCGATAGAAACATGCCCGGTGACCATCAGGATACCCCAAAGGGCAATAAACGCGAGGCACCTGATAAGAATAGCTAAGGAAGCACCGATTAATTCGCAGAATCGAATTTCATATGTATTTTTATCCAATGCTGCGTCATCAGTCTCCTTAAATAGCTCGCTATTCGCGTCGACTGATTCCTTGCATTGAATAAAAATACAAGAATGAAATCCGATAACGATTTAATCAGCGCTTCCCTAATCTGTCCATCGTGGCCGGAGAATACCAGCTCCGCCATTGATTTATATATATCCCCAGAATAGAAGGAGGGAGTTTCAGGGAAGCTCCCTCGGAAACAAATTTACAGAATTTGAAAGGAAGGTTCCATTATGAAAAAGTTAAATGCACTCATCGTCGCTTCCATGACAGGCCTGGCACTGGCCGGCGGTTTCTTCTTTGCCGGCACCGCTTCCGCCGCTGATTACGACCATCCGCCGAAAATCCAGCAGGACCAGGGACAGCATCCCCAGGTTCACAGGGAAAAGAAGCACGTAGAAAAGAAGCAGAAGGTCCATAAGGACAAAAAAGATCGGGAAGAACTGAAAGATAAAAAGGACCAGGGACAGCAGCGCAAACTGAAACCCTGGGAAGAAAAGTACTATGAACAGCATCCGGAAGCCAGAGAAAGGGATGCCCAGAAAGGCAATCCGGAAAAGAGAAATGTACAGGACGATGACGGCATTACCTGGCACCGCCTGTAATGAAAAGTGAAAAAGCCTGAAAGGCCTGTTTCAAAAGAGGTCATACTATGAGAAACCTGAAAAGAACAATGTTAGCCGCAGCCCTTTTGATTTCCATCTCCGCAGCAGGCGCTGCGATGGGAAATGGCGTATCCGCCGCTTCCCTGGAAGCCAAAGAGCCCGCCGGCCCCGTATCAAGCACAGGCCGGGACTACCGCATCGCCTTAATCAATGCGGACCGTTCCAATGGCCCGGTCATCCACAGGCCCATGAAGGAAGAAGTCCGGCCGGAAAAGCCTGCCGCCCCTTCCGATGAAGTGAAGGACCGCAAAGGAGGTGAAGATTTCAGGGACAGCCGCTCCGTCCTCCAACGCGGCGATAAGAATGATGACCATCCCTATGAAGGCCATCATGAACGCCGTTTTGACAAGGATGACAGAGACGGAGACCATCACTATGATGGACGCCGCCAGCACCGTTTCGGCAAGGACGACAGGGACGGAGACCACCGCTGCGATGAGCGCCATCAGCGCCGTTTCGACAAGGATGACAAAAGCGGAGACCATCACTACGATGGACGCCATCAGCGCCATTTTGACAAAGACCACAAAGACGGAGACCACCGCTATGATGGACGCCATCAGCACCGTTTCGACAAAGACGACAGGGACGGAGACCATCACTACGATGGACGCCATCAGCGCCGCTTTGACAAAGACGACAGGGATGGACGCCGTCATGATAGAAATGGAAGAGGCCCTGTTCCGCGGGCGCCGGAAGACGCACAATTCTAAGGAAGCACTGATTAATTCATAGAGTCTGTTTTTATAAGAATTTTTATGCACTGCTTCGTCATGGGACTCCTTAAATAGCTCGCTATTCGCGTCATCCCATTCCTCGCATTGCATAAAAATTCTAGAATAAAAGCAGACAACGATTTAATCAGCGCTTCCCTAATTTTACCTTTATCATAACCCAATACCCTCTGACAAAAGAGCAGGATTCCCCTCCTGCTCTTTTTCTGTGCCCCTTTATAAAAACTTTAAAATTAATTAATTGCACCGTCGAAAGAGGCCGATATAATATTTCAGCCGGACAAAATCGCCAAACCGTCCCCTTTTCTGTGTTATAATATACATTGGCATACAGCCTGACCTGGAGGATTATTATGATATCAATTGTGACGCCTGTCTATAATGAAGAAGGCAATGTAGTTTACTTCCACGATGAAGTGACGAAAGTCATGAAGGACCTGGGTATGGATTATGAAATCATCTACGTCAATGATGGTTCCCGGGACCGTACGGATGAGCTGATTCATCAGCTGGCAGACCATGACCCCCACGTGCGGGCTCTCACCTTTGCCCGGAACTTCGGGCACCAGATTGCCATTACCTGCGGCATGGACTTTGCCCGGGGAGATGCGGTGATTACCATGGATGGAGACATGCAGCATCCGCCGGCCCTCATTCCCAAACTCATTGAAAAATGGCAGGAAGGCTATGACATTGTGCAGACCATCCGCACCGCCACCGAAGACGCCGGATTTCTGAAGAAGCTCACCTCCGCCGGCTATTATGCGGTGATTAACTCCATTTCCACCACCCGGGTGGTGCCGGGAGGCTCCGATTTCCGCCTCATGGACAGGAAGGCCCTGGATACCTTCCTGAAATTTCGGGAACACAGCCGGTTCATCCGCGGCATCGTAGGAGGCCTTGGTTTCAAGCAGGCAGCCATTGAATTTGAAGCGCCCGCCCGTCATGCAGGGGTCTCCAAATTTTCCATGAAGAAAATGATTCATTTCGCCATGGACGGCATCATCACCAACTCCACCATTCCCCTGCGCATTTCCTTCTACATCGGACTTCTGGCCGCCTTTGCAGGATTCCTGCTGATTCTCCACGTGCTCTACTGCGTCATCACCGGACAGGCCGTCCCCGGCTGGGCCACCATGACTATCCTGATTTCCATCTTCGGAAGCCTCAACCTCATGTGCCTCGGCATCCTGGGCGAATACATAGGCCACGTATTTGAGGAAACGCGGAACCGTCCCCTGTACTGGCTCTCCGACGACACCGCCGCCCGAAGGGACAATCCCTATCGTCAAACTCACGAACATCGGGACCAAGACCGATGATTCCCTGATTTCCAAATTCATAAGGCAGAAGGCAGCGGGATTTCCCGCTTCTTTTGAGTGACCGCCTCCTGCCGGGAAGGATAGAGTTATGAGTAATACCCCTTTTTTTGAAAGCGAACTTTTTGAAGAGCTGAAAGAAGACCTGACCCAGTCTTCCCGTTTCACCGCCACCTACCGCATTGCAGCCCCCGACTACGAAGAAGCCAAAAAGCTGGCCTTCGGCATCTGCGTAGAACAGACCGTGGAATGCCCCTACGAACTGGTGGAGGGAACCCCCATCGGCGATACCATCGTAGGCCAGATAGAAGACCTGAAAAAGGCTGAACCCGGCGCCTACTACGCCACCATTTCCTATGACCCTTCTGCTGTGGGAAATGAAATGGCGGAACTTTTAAATATGCTTTTCGGAAATACCAGCCTCCAGCCCGGTATCAAACTCATGTCCTTCGACCTTCCTGAATCCATGTATGACAACTACCCCGGTCCCCGCTTCGGCCGCACGGGACTCCGTGACCTCTGCGGCGTGCCCCGGGGCCCCATCCTCATGAGCGCCATCAAGCCCCTGGGCAGAAGCCCCAAGGAACTGGCCAAAATGGTGTACGACCTGGCCCTGGGCGGCTGCCCCATCATCAAAGACGACCACAGCCTCATGAACCAGGACTACGCACCCTTTGAAGAAAGGGTGCTCCAGTGCGTCATGGCTCTGGCAGATGCCAAGGAAAAGACCGGAAAAAAGAGCATGTACATCGCCAACTGCACCGCCGACGGCCTCCAGTTCCTGGACCGGGCCTACAAGGCCAAGGAAATCGGTGCCGACGGCATCATGGCAGCCCCTGCCATCACCGGCTTCACCCTGATTCGCGACTTGGCCAGGGATCCGGACTTCAACCTCCCCATTTTCCTCCATCCCTGCTTCTCAGGCCCCCAGGTGCTTTCCAAAGATTCCGGCATTTCCCCCTTCTGCTACTACGGACAGCTCTCCCGCCTCGCCGGCGCTGACGCCGTCATCTTCACCAGCTTCGGCGGCCGCTTCTCCTTCTCCCGGGAAATCTGCACCAGAATCTGCGAAGGCACCAATGAAAAAATGGCCTACCTCCGCTCCATTTTCCCCATTCCCTCAGGCGGCATGAGATGGCAGCTTTTTAAGGACATGTACAAAACCTATGGTCCCGACACCATTTTCCTCGTCGGCGGCGCCCTCCAGACCCAGGGTCCAAACCTCACGGAAAATGTGAAATTCTTCCTCCAGAAACTGGAAGAAGCACAGCAGTGAGATAGTGAGACAGTGAGACAGTGAGACAGTGAGACAGGGGGACAGTGGGACAGTGAAACAGTGAAATGCCTCACTGTCATTTAAAGAAAGCAAGAATAAGAAAAAAGACTGTGAAGAAATGGATGCATTTCCTCACAGTCTTTTTTTATGTTATTTTCCGAAATCAGGGTCCTTCAGGATATCCTTGTACATTTCAATGTACTTGTCGGGCCTCCAGTCCGTGCCGTCCACAGCGGGGTTATGTTTGAAGGCATAGCGGCTTGCCAGGGACAGATCCACGGTGGCGGTGAACATTTCAATTTCCGGTGCATCTTCGTCGGTAAATTTCCGTCCTGCATAGTAATAGAAAGACCATGGATGCTTCTGTCCCGGCCCGATGATGGAACTGCCGCCCCAGAAATAATTATCCACGTCCAGACCGCCGATATTGGCAGAAGCAATGTAAATGCCATTCTGGATGACCGAGGCTTCCAGGGTGGGAGAGCCGAAATAGGGGCCATGGCATTTAGCTAGGGCGGTACTGTTAATCAGGAGACGGCAGCCCTTGGCCACATAATACCTGGTAAGTTCCGGGAACGCATAGTTATCATAGCAGATGGCGCAGCCAATAGGCCCCCATTCGGAATGAAGAATGAAGGGCTTGTCCCCTCTGGTGGCCCAGTTCGGTTCCGGAGAGGGCAGGTGCATTTTATGATAAGCCCCTTCCAGTCCCTTCGGTGAGAAAATGGCCAGACCATTATAGATGATATCCGGATTCTTGTCGTCCCTGATGGGCATGCCGAAAATCACATACATGCCCAGCTTCTTTGTGAGCTCCGCCACCTCCAGAGTGCTCGGTCCCGGCACCGTTTCCGCCAGCTTATACTGCATCTTTTCCTTGAAAGGTTTATCTGCTTCATCGTCGTAGCCGGTGAGGCTCATTTCCGGGAATATGACAATCCGGCTTCCTTTGCGGTAAGCACATTCGATATATTCTTCAATCCGTTTCAGGTTAGATGCCTTATCGCCCCACACCGGATGGAAAGTGACCACAGAAATCGTACAAATATCCTTCATAGCAGAACCCTCCTTATAAACAAAAAGGTGCTTACAGGGGAAATCCCTATAAGCACCTTTGCTCTATGTTTCATAGTATAGTTCAGAGAAATCGGAAAGTCAATATCTGTCTTTGCGAAAGAATCGGACTTCAGGATGCCATGGTGGTCTTCATTTTTCCATTAACCAGATTCTTCTTTTCTTCCTTCACTTCCCATTTCCTTTTATCAACTTCATTCCTCCAGCGGAGCACTGCTGCAATGATAAAGGCCAGGGCCAGCATAGCGGAGAAGAGGTGAAGGGTAGCTGCGTAGCCGCCGGTGTTTTCCTTCATGAAGGCAAGAATGAGGGGACCGGCCACACCTGCCATGCCCCAGGCAGTGAGGATGGAGCCGTGGATGGAGGACAGCTGCTTTACGCCGAAAATGTCGGACAGGTAGGCCGGCATGCAGGAGAAGCCGCCGCCGTAGCAGCTGATGATGAGAAGAACCAGGGCCTGGAAAATGAGGCCTTCGGTGGTAATGGAAAGCTGGTAGAAAGCCCATACTTCTAGGGCAAAGAACACCATGTAAGTAATGCCGCGGCCAATCCAGTCAGAAACGGTGGACCACACGATACGGCCGCCGCCGTTAACGATGCCGATAATGCCCACCAGGGAAGCGGCCTCTACCGGAGTCATGCCGATGACTTCCTGGGCCATGGGGGAAGCTACCGCCAGAAGTCCGATGCCGCAGGTAATGTTGGTAAAGAAAATCCACCAGAGAGCAAACCATTTCCAGGTATGCATGGCTTCCTTCCTTGTCATCTGGGGGCCCACCAGGGTTCTCTTATTTCCTCTGGCAGCTTCCCGGCGGAGCACTTCTTCCAGCATCACAGGAATTTCACCCTTCTTCGGCGGACGGAGATAGGAAGCGGAAAGGGAAATAATCACCGCATAGGCAATGCCCAGGATGAGGAAATTGGCAGTCAAACCATAGGTGTCGGTGAGGAAGCGCATGAGCGGTCCTGCCACCAGAGCAGCAAAGCCAAAGCCCATGATGGCCAGGCCTGTGGCAAAGCCCCGGTGTTCAGGGAACCATTTCACCAGAGTGGAAACAGGGGTGATATACCCGGTGCCAAGGCCGATGCCGCCAATCATACCGTAAAAGATGTAGAGAAGAAGCGCGGAATGGACATGAACCGCCAGCGCCGTGCCCAGAAGGCCGGTGCCGAAGAAGGCCGCCGACACCAGGCCAGAGCGGAATGGTCCCATCCGTTCCACCACGCCGCCCAGAAATCCTGCAGACAGTCCCAGAAACAGGATGGCAATAGAAAAGGCCCAGGTCGTTTCCGAAAGGGAAAGACCCATAGCCGCCATGACCGGCTTCGTCAGTACACTCCATGCATACACACTGCCAATGCAGATGTGGATACCCACAGCTGCCAGGGCAATAAGCCAGCGATTTTTCTTTTTCATGTAAATCCCTCCATAAGCAGTAAGCAATGAAGGGAAACCGGAGACGCAAAGACCGCCTGAGTAGGTTTCCCTGCCCAGACGGTCGGCTGATTCAGAAAATACCGGTTCACGTGGTCAATTCCACATTTCTCCGTCAGTTCCGGTATCTCTTTCGTTTGTGCATACAGGATAGCACGGAAAGAAAAGTATGTCAAGGAAATTCTATATGGCTTAGTGAGCTGGTGGGCTAGTGAACTAGTGCGCTGGTGGGCTGGTAAGACAGTGGGACAGTGGGATAGTGGGACAGCCATCCGCTTTCCGCTGCCTCCCTTCCCGCCGGACACCGTCATTCGGGGTCGGTCAGCTGACAATAGAAAAGCCTTTTTATGGGCAGGATAAGGGCCAACTTCAGCAGTCGCATTTATACTGGCGCCGAAGGCGCCATACCTCGCCAGCGCAGCGATACTTTATAACTCCCAGGGCGGAGCCCGGAACCCGTCCGGAAGGCGTCAGCCGATTCCGGACAGAACCTTTGGGGCCCAGGGCCAAAGGCCCGGTGGCCCCATCAACCCTCGCCCGCAAAGCGGGCGTCAACCTTCAGGAATACCTTTTCCCACCGTCAGGACACTCAAGTACTTAATCCACCTTCACCAGCCTTGCCCGGAAGGCAATGTCCCTTGATGTATTCATGCTGTCGAAGCGAATGCGGTAGGAATTGCTCTTTTCATCCACCTCTTCAATGGTACCTTCTCCGAAGACCGTATGGCGCACCCGGTCTCCCGGCTGGAAATGTCCCTTTTCACCGTCATCCTTCAGGTAGGCGCTGGTTCTTTCCACGTAGGCCTTTCCTGCGGTCCACAGGGATTCATTCACCTCTGGCCGGAAGGAAAGGTATTTCCTGTCTATGTCCAGAATGAAGCGGGAAGGGAAACGGGGCGTACCGTCAAGGTTTGTCCCCTCCGCCTCTGTCAGGTAAAGGCGGTCCTCCGCCCTCGTCATGGCCACGAAGGCAAGGCGCCTTTCTTCTTCCATACCGTTCTTCGTCCTGGTTTTCCGGGAGGGGAAGATACCCTCATTCATGCCGCAGAGGAAAACCACCGGAAATTCCAGACCCTTGGCGGTGTGCACCGTCATGAGCCGCACGGAATCCTTCTCCGGGCCCCTATCCATATTGGAAAAGAGGGCCGCATGCTCCAGATAGTCGGAAATAGACGTTTCTTCTCCCGCCGACGCTTCGTACTCAAAAATGGACTGCTTCAGCTCCGCCAGGTCGTCCAGTCTTTCCTGGCTCCCTTCGGTACGCAGCATTTCCTCATAGCCGCTTTCATCCAGAATGGCAGACAGCACTTCCGATACCTGCCTGCCCATGCTGTCTTTCGCAAAATACTCAATGAGCTCTATGAAATCGCCGGCCTTTGTCTTCTTGAAAAGGGGATCCTCCATATTCTGCTTCAGCGCCTCATAGAGGGTCATGTGCCCTTCCTCCGCCTTTTCGGTGAGGAAATCCATGCGGCGCTTCCCTATGTTCCTCTTCGGCTTATTCACGATGCGGCGGAAGGCCATGTCATCCTTGAAAGCAATCATGCGGAGATAGCAGAGGGCGTCCTTGATTTCCATGCGGTCGAAAAACTGGGCACCGCTGTAAATCACATAGGGAATGTCCGCCTTCAGCAGTGCCTCCTCCAGATTCCGGGTGACATAATGGGCCCGGTACAGAATGGCCATATCCCCGTATTTCCTGCCTTCATCGTGGAGCTTTTTGATTTCCAGGGCCACCGCTTTGGCCTCTTCTCCGCCGTTTGCAGCGGGCATGCAGGTCACGGGCTCCCCCTTTTCCTTATGGGAAATGAGATCCTTTCGGATGCGGTTCTCATTCTTGTCGATGAGGGAATTGGCGGCATCCAGGATTTCCGGTGTGGAGCGGTAATTATCATCCATAATGATGGTCTTCACATGAGGGAATTCCCTGTCGAAGTTCAAAAGATAGCGTACATCGGCGCCGCGCCAGGTATAAATGGTCTGGTCCGGATCTCCCACGATGAAAAGGTTGTTGTGGTAGCCGCAGAGGGCCTTCATAAGCTTGTACTGGAGCGGGTCGATGTCCTGGAATTCGTCAATCATAATGTACTCCAGCCGCTTTTGCCACTTCAGACGGATTGCCTCATTTTCCTCAAAAATAAAAAGGGTGAACTTGATGAGGTCATTGTAGTCCAGAGCAAAGCATTTCTTTTCCTGGTACAGGTAGCCATAGAAAATGATATCCTCCACGGTAAGCGCTTTGTGGTACTTTTCGTAGAGCAGGGACAGGGGCATGGCAATCATGTCCTTGTAATACTCCGGCTGCCACACGCACTTTTTCATTTCAATCATGTCCCGGGCCTTATTAAAGGGCATGTCCCGAAGGGTGAGTCCCCGCTCCTCATAAATCATCTGCAGCATGTCATCAATGTCCGAATTATCAATGACAAGGAAATTTTTCGGATAGGACACCGCATGGCTGTCCTCCTGCAGCACCGACACGCAGAAACCGTGGAACGTATTGATGTACCCCGTATCGTTATCTCCGGTGAGGCTGTGAATGCGCCGCGCCATCTCCCGGGCGGACTTATTCGTAAAAGTGACACAGAGAATATGCCCCGGCAGAATGCCCAGCTCATTCACCAGGTAGGCAAACCGGTAAGAAAGGGCCCTGGTCTTCCCGGACCCCGCCCCTGCAATAACCCGCACATACCCTTCCGTAGAAGTAACCGCTTCTCTCTGCTTATCATTCAGCTCATTCCATAAAGTATCCATGACTGTCCTCCGAACTTATATTCTAAGTTTATTATACAATAGGATTGGATAGATGAAAAGGGTTCGGCGCCCTTTGGGCGCCGAAGGTTATGAAGGTTCAAAGGGGCGCGGCTTCGCCGCAGGTTGTGGCCGCCTGACGGCGGCGGGTTGTGTAGAAGGGTTGGAGGAAAAGGGTTCTGAAGTTTAACCGGCCTTTGGCCGGAGGGTTCTTAAGTTTGACAGCCCTTCGGGCTGAGGGCTGCGGTGGCGGCTTCGCCGCCCGGGTTCAAAGGGTTCAGAGGGTTCAAAGGGTAGTGGTGTCGCCCTAGGGAAGCACTGATTAATTCATAGAGTTTTCTTTTATAAGAATTTTTATGCACTGCTTCGTTATGGGCTTCCTTAAATAGCTCGCTATTCGCGTCAGCCCATTCCTCGCATTGCATAAAAATTCAAGAATAAAAGCAAACAATGATTTAATCAGCGCTTCCTTAAGGAATCATGATTCCTGGGCATGATGGGAATCGTGCCGATGTTCATATTATGGGAGGCGCTTTATGCGAAATGAAATCCTGGATTACTTCAGGAAGGCCAATGGGGAATTTGTCTCAGGACAGCAGATTTCCAAGGATCTTCATGTTTCCCGCACGGCCATCTGGAAGCACATCAAAGTACTGAAAGAAAGGGGATACATTTTTGAGTCCAGCACCAGGAAAGGATACCGGCTCATTTATGCGCCCAATCTGCTGACGCCGCTGGAAATCGACAGCGCGCTCCATACGGAAACCTTCGGGCGCCGTGTGGTGTACATGTCCTCCACCCGTTCCACCAATGAAGAAGCAAAGAAAATCGCCAGGGAAGGGGCGGAAGAAGGTACCATCGTGGTGGCGGAGGAGCAGACCAGCGGCCATGGCCGTTTGACCCGCGGATTTTACAGTCCCTTTGCCAAGGGGATATGGTTTTCCCTCATTCTCCGTCCGAAATTCTTCCCCATGGAAGCATCGAAATGCACCCTCCTGGCAGCCATCGGTGTGTGCCGCGGCATCCGCCGTCTGGGACTGAAGGACGCCGGTATCAAGTGGCCCAATGATATTCTCTACCATGGTAAGAAAATGGTGGGCATTCTTACGGAAATGTCTGCATCCATGGAAAAAATCGACTACATCATCATGGGCATCGGCATTAATACGGGTATGAAGAAGAGCGAATTCCCGGAAGCCTTCCGGGAGACATCCACCTCCTTCCTCAATGAAGGCATTGACGTATCCCGCAAGGACCTTCTGGCAGCGGTGCTGGCGGAACTGGAAAAGGAATACCACATCGCCCAGACCCAGGGCTTTGATAAGGTACTGGAAGACTGGAAGACCCTTTCCGTCACCCTGGGACAGGAAGTGCGGGTCATTTTCGGAAATGAAAGCTACACAGGCAAGGCCATCGACATTGACAAGGACGGATGCCTCCTGGTGGATACAGGCAAGCATGTGACCCGCGTCATTGCAGGGGATGTTTCGATTCGTCCCATTGACGCACCCATTCCAAAGAGATAAGAAATTTGATTTCTTTGAGCGTTTGGAATTCATGTTTCAGCCGTTCCGGGCATTTTACTCTTCATGTCTGATACACGGGCGGTAAAAAAGGAGAAGAGGAATCACTATGGAAAAAGGAAAAATGCATAATATTATCAGTGCGGCAATTTTTGCAGCTATCATGGCGGTGCTGTCACAGTTCACATTCCCCATTGGCCCTGTGCCCATCACCCTGCAGAGCTTCGTATGCGCCTTGGCAGGCGGCGTGCTGGGAAGGAAATGGGGAGCCATCTCCATCGGTGTATGGCTCCTTCTGGGCCTTCTGGGCATTCCCATCCTCACCATGGGAAAGGCGGGCGCCGGCATTTTCCTTTCTCCCGTAGGCGGCTACTATCTGGGCTTCGTGGTCATGGCCTGGGTGTCGGGCTTCCGTCTGGCGGAAAAGGGCCATTTCCTCCGTCAGGTATCGTCCGCCGTGCTGGGCCTCATCTGCTGCTATGCCCTGGGCACCATCTGGTTCATGGGCTATTTCCACTTTGGCCTTGGAAAGGAAATGCCCCTGTGGACAGCATTGACACTGACCGTATTCCCCTTCGTGGCCTTTGACCTCATCAAGGTTATTCTTGGCGTCATCTGCGGCACAAGAATCCGCCAGTCCCTGAACCAGGCAGGCTACTATCCTACCATGGAACATTGATGAGTAAAAGTTTCCTGTGGGCAAAGAAATACTATGGTGACAAGTTGGCTAAGAAACCCTTCGCGAATAGTTTCCTGTCGGTAAGGAAGCACCATGGCGTCAAGTAGGATAGGAAACCCTTCGCAGACAGTTTCTTGCGGGTAAGGAATACCATGGTGACAAGTCGGTTAGGAAACCCTTCGCGAATAGTTTCCTGTCGGTAAGGAATACTATGGTGTCAAGTCGGATAGGAAACTAAAAAAGCCGGCGCTTTGCCTGCCGGTTTTTTCTATGCTCTGGATACTATGGATGGGCCTACTCATATATTTTTCTACAAAAATATCTATTATTTGTTATGATTTCCCTTGACAGAACGGGAACTTTGTTGCATTATACACTTGATGAAATTTTAATGGCGCCTCAAGGGCGGCTGGTGGAATGGGATTTCCTCTTTCACGAAGCTCTCTCGGCTGCCTGTTCCGGAGGAGATTCACATGCTTCTTGCTTTTGATGTGGGAAATACGAATATTGTGTGCGGTGTATACAAGGAGAGAAAGCTCATCCGCCATTGGCGGGTGGCCACCGATACCCTGCAGACCGCTGACGGCTATGCAGCCCTTCTGGGCACCCTTTTCCAGTTGAATGGACTGGCTTTCAAGGACGTGGAGGATATCATCATTTCCACCGTCGTTCCGCCTATCATTCCTATCCTGGAAACCATGAGCCAGCGGTATTTCCATACGAAACCCATCATGGTGGGACCGGGCATCAAGACAGGCCTCAATATCCTGTACGACAACCCCAAGGAACTGGGCGCCGACCGTATCGTCAATGCGGTGGCCGCTATTGCAGAATATGACTGCCCCCTCATTATCATCGACATGGGCACCGCCACCACCTTCTGCGTGGTGGACACCAAGGGCAACTACCTGGGCGGCGCTGTAGCACCGGGCATCGGTATTTCCATGGAAGCTCTCTTCCAGCGTGCCTCCAAGCTGCCCCGCATCGAACTGGTGAAAACGCCGAAAATCATCTGCCGCAACACCGTATCCGCCATGCAGGCCGGCATTTACTACGGTTTCGTAGGGCAGATCGATGAAATCGTAAACCGTATCAAGGAAGAGCTGAACGAACCAAACGTAAAGGTCATTGCCACCGGCGGCCTGGCCACCCTCATTGCCAAGTCCTCCAAAACCATTGACGTGGTGGACCCCATGCTTACACTGAAGGGTCTTCTGGTGCTTTACGAAAAGAACAGAAACGATAGAAGATAAAAAGAATGAGGCGAATCGGGAAACCGGTTCGCCTTTTTTTATGGACACGCCCTGGCGGGCGTGAGGGTTCAAAGGGTTCAGAAGGTGCAGAAGGTTCAAAGGGTGAAGGTGGGCGGCTGCGCCGCCAATATGAATAAAACCTTTAAAACCGGGCTTCGCCCGGGGAAAACAGGCCAACCGCCCTTACGGGCGATGGAAATGCACCCCTTCTGCCGCCTGCGGCGGCGTCTCTCCACGGGA
>OGXH01001439.1_pt1 | contig 17463 bp, 16 predicted proteins | sample 1576241 | NCBI WGS metagenome assembly OGXH01 (sample SAMEA3541529, study PRJEB24748) | human gut metagenome | biome: human gut; feature: human-associated habitat; material: faeces | place: China | collected 2012
CGCACCGGGAGGCGTACATTCGGGAAATCCTCACGGGGATTTATTCGCGGTGAAGATTCCCCGCGACCCCTCTTTGGGGGGTATAAGCGGCTTGTATATTTTTGTTGCAGGGTGACGCGCCTGCGGGCGCGCAAGGGGGCTTTCCGGTCGCCCACTTGACCCCTTCGGCCGTCACCTCCCATGTTGCTTGAATCGTATTGTTACTTGGAAGAACGAAAGGTACACTAACTAAAAAACTTCCAATAAAAATCAAGTAACATGGGAGTGCACCGAAGGTTTCCAAAGGGCGAACGGAAAGCCCTTTGGTCGCCTCCGCAGAGGCGAAACCCCTGCACAAACACGCGAGAGTAGTAAGAAAGTGTCATCAACTGAATCGCGCGAAAGGGTCATCTAAACTGGCTTTGTCTGTCTATAAGAAGAAATATTTTAATTTGGGTAATAATACTTATGGCAGGCAGGATGACTTCTCTTTTCTACAAAAGAAGCCTCCGGTCTATTTAGGTGGTTATTATCATGTTCCGGCTGATATTTGGCTTCCGGTATTCCGGTCGCTTTTTAGAGTAATGCCCGAGGTGCTGGATGCACAGAATAAATTGCTGTATTCAGAGATTGATTCACGTCCTTGTTCCGTAGCTGTTCACGTAAGGCGTGGGGACTTGAAAGTAGAAATTCCGGCTTACGGCAAACCTGCTTCATTGGAGTATTTCAAGTCGGCAGTGACTTATATGCAGGATAGGGATATGTCTTCTTTCTTCTATTTCTTTTCAGATGAGCCGGATTGGGTGAGGGATGAACTTATTCCGCAACTTTATCTTACGGAAGGTAATTGTAAGATTGTTGATATAAACGGTTCTGATAAGGGGTATATGGACTTGTTTCTGATAGCTCGTTGCAAGCATCAGATTACCAGTAAAGGGACTTTAGGTAAATATGGTGCTCTTTTAGGAGATAATTCAGAGAAAATGGTGGTGCTTTGTAATGATGAAGTGGAATATCCATGGAAAGAATTACTTCAAAATGCCATATTTTTATAGATTCGGCTCAGTGGTTGTCTCTGTTTTCGTAAGTAGTGATTTTATTTCTATGTTGAACAGTTTGTTTCTTGTATATCGGCAATAAAAAGTGTGGAGAGGGTTTTCGTGCCCTTTTCCACACTATTAAATCTTAGAAGAAATACCCCACGGAGAGCATCAAGTTGCGGTTTTTGTTTCCGCTATCTTCTATATTGTCCAGTAATCCCCAGTCATATCCGATAGAGACTTGATATTTTTGAAAGAATTCGACTCCTGCTTTGAGTCCGAGACCAAAGTCGAAACGTTTCATGGCATTGCTTCCGAATACTTTGGCAGAATCATGAATGCTTGTCAATCCTTCCACTTCATCAATCAAATATCCCGTTGCCTTCATTTTACCGAAGAGACCGACTGCAAAGTAAGGACCGAAATTGCCAAAGATGGCAAAATTGTCATTGATGGCATATTTGTAGCCCATGTGTATAGGTATTTCTAAATAGTAGGGATTGAATTTCAGAGATGCATCATTCCCATTTATTTGTGTACCTTTTAAGGACAGCAGTGCAGCCATGTCGAGATAAACACCTTGGGCTATCTGGGGCAAGTCTTTCTCGGCCTTGATGCCGACATGGAAACCTACCTTGCTGTCAAAACCATCGGTGGAGAACTTGCTGGAATTCATACCTGCCATCGCTCCCCATTTGAGTCCTTCTTGCGCGTGGATGCCCATAACGCCGGTCATCAGTAATGCGAATAAAACTAAAATCTTTTTCATGTTGTTTTAATTTATATTGATATAAACATAATATATAGACCTGACATACTTCAATGCTTTTGAATAAATTACATGCAGAGAGTGGGTAATATAAACTCATATACAATAATTGGGTATTAAGTTATCTCCAACACATTGGTACACCTTGTTTATTCAAATTATGTCCTGTTACATATTTCCATGAGTTACTTTTCCCTTTAATATTTTCAATAGCAACAAAAATGGCATCTAAGAAACCATTATTGTCTAAATCATAAAGACAACATGCTGCTCCTTGTCCAGTGTCACACGGTGATAAAGAGTCAGGGAAACGAGGGGTATATATAGGTTTTGCATAAGAGTTACCATACTTATCTATATCAGGTAGTATTTCATATACGAATTTATCTTTACCAGAGGGAGCATCTAATGCCATAAATAGGATATCCAATGTACCATTATTGTCAATATCACCAACTGCAACTCCTGCCCCATCTCCATCATGACCTAATCCTGGAACTTCATATACGGGTGATAGACTCAAATAGTTGCCATTTGATTGTAGGTCGAAAGCAATTTGATATCGAAATGAATTTTCTCCTTCTGGGGCATCATAGACCATCATTAATAAATCAGGAGTTCCATTTTTATTTATGTCACATATGTCAATACCTGCTCCATCGTAAAAAAATCCGAGTTCATCTAATGTATTTAGCGAAGATAATGAGTTATAGTGGCCATCAGGTTTGAGGTCATAAGCTACGTAATACCATCGGTAGGCACGACCTGCTGTAGTGGGCTTGTCTGTGCATAAAAGAACCATATCTAATATTCCATTATTATTCAAATCACAGAGGGCGATATCACCTCCAGAATTTTCCCAACCCTCAGCAGAAATTGAAAGAATAGATGATTCTTTTGAATAGTATCCATTTTCATCAATATCATATAAGACTTTATACCAAAAATTATTCTTTCCTTTAGGATTATCTATTCCCATCAATATCATATCAGGCCTTCCATTTTTATCAATATCACCGATAGCAACTCCTGCCCCTTGATTAATATGTCCTAGTCCGCTGACTTGACGTGTACCAGTAGTTGATGGATATAGGCTTATAGAACATACTTCTTTACTCTTTATGTAGTTGTCTATATATGCTTTGAGAGTTTGCTTTTTTGTGGGGTCTGTAACTAATTCATAAATGGGGATAAATGATTGTGAATTATTGTCGACATCAATAAATTTCGGTGTGGAAGATTTTACTGATGCCATCCATTTACCTATATCTATTGATGGTGAATTTTCTGGATTTAAAGAACCTTGCACTCCTACGGCGGGGTCACCTCCTATTGTGAAATAATATAAGGACTGCTCTTTATTAGTTATAGCTAAAGATTCATCATATTGGAATTTTCCATCCATCTTGAAAAGGCTAAAGAGTGAAGCGCCTAACCCAGCGTTTATACTTTCTTTTTTTGATGATGAGGTTGATTTAGCCATATAATACACTTCGAATTTTGCTCCTAAATATATATCCTTTAACACATGAGTTCCATACTCTTCAACAATTTGTTCTGGTGTATATGTAGAGAGTCTTTCAATAAACTGTTTTGTGAGACATGTCTTTAAAACATTAATGTCAGCTTCTGAAATTCGATATCTGCTATCTATATATTGCTGAGTACAGTATGCAAAAGAGTAGTCAGAATTATAATGAGAATTACCTCCGAATGCTATATTTAAAGAGGCGCCACCTATGACTTTTAGGATGCCGGGGGTGCTCATTTGTAATGAAGATGACATGTTGGTGGTAAAATCAATGACATCTTTCCCTGAAGAGTAACGGAACCGAGATTCTTCTAGTTTGTAGGGGGTAATCAGTCCTTTTTCTAATAGTTTATTAGTATCAAATACTATTGCACGACTGGACTTAGTATCTAAATATGGCCCAGTTATATCATAGCCGTACCCTAAAATATCATATACACCATCTCCTGCAGATCGGGTATTTACACTTTGTGGAAATGACGGGGAATTACGTTCGATGATATCTTCATCGGCACAACCGGATAATATAAGCATTACCCAACTCATAAATAGGAATAACTTTTTCATGGCTCTCTATCTTTTTAAATAATGTATTGTTTGTTGTATGATTGTTATAATGAGAAATAACCATATAAAAGAACTTCATCAGACTCTATTTTAATCAAATAGTTACCACTACTGTATCCTTCATCCAAAGTGATGTCAATGTTTGTGGGTTCATTGTATGCTTCTGAATGAATGAGTTTACTAGTTGATTCATTGATGAGGGTTATGGTGACGTTAGGTAATACCTCGTTGAAGTCGACACATACTGTGTTATTATATAAGTAGGCGTTGGCGGTTTGAATGATACTACGAGATATAGGGGTATCTCCTTTACTAATCGGATCTTTTCTTTTTGCTTGGGTTAGGGCAATTTCTGTAAAAGGATTGTTTTCTTTTTGTGCGTATGTCACAATATTGCTTAAAAAGAATGTCGCAATTAAGATAGACAATAGTTTTTTCATCATTATACACTTTTTTGATTATTGATGCCGCAAAGGTCGGTTTAATACGGCAGGATAAGTGTATAATATTGTATAATTTCGGTGTATAATGGCGTATAATATTGTATAATTGTTGTACTTGCTAATGATTGTTATGATTGGCTAGATGATTGGAGATTCTTTTTTAAAGCTTCCTTAAGAGATATCTCTTTGTGTGCAAAGCCCATTTTGTTTTCTAATATGCGGTCTGCCTTTTTGTAAATAGTATCCCGTTCGCAGCTCAATATATGGCAAAAGTGGCTTATCGGGAGGTTTGTCAGGTACAGACAACATAAGTAGATTTCGTCTTCTGTCAGGTGATATTTTGATTGTAGTTCCCGGGCAATATTATTCCAACATTTGTTGGTTTCTGCAATTAGTTGTAGCCAGTCACCTTGATGCATTATTTCTGATTCTGCCTTTTCTTTATGAGAGCGGATGATTAGAGTCATCTTGTTGTATACCTCAGATTGTTCGAACAGAACAAGTCCTGCCTTATACAGCATTTCTTTTTCGGTTCGGTTATTGGGCTTTTGCTTTCTTTTCTTATAGGATAGGATGATTACAGCTACAATGAGGGTTAATGTGATTATTGATATACTTATGATAGAGTAATGGGTGTGTTTGCTGATTATGTTTTGCTTGTTGCTTGGCATCCCTTGTTCTGCGCAGACAATGGCATCGGGCTGTCTGGACTTCTGCATGCTGTCCAAATAGGCAGAGTAGTTGCGTTCCATCTCTAAGGAAGTAGCTAAGTCTCCTTGCTCTTTGGCTATGTCTGCTAGATACATGTAAGCCCCGGCTTTGGTGGCATAGTCTGTTGTGAAAAGGGATTTTTGTAGGTAGTAGCGGGCAGAATCATATTGCAATATTAGGTAATATGCGCTTCCAAGTAGTTCGAAAGCTTTGTAGCATGTTGTGCGGTCTTTCTGTACGCCAAGATTCTGTTTGGCGAATTCTATAGCTTTCTCTCCGTTTTCCATCCAGTTGTATAGTTGGCATAGTGAGGAGAACACATTTTCTTTTAATTGTATGTTGGACTGTTTTTGGACGATAGCGAGTGCCTTCAACATCATTTTTTCGGCTTCGGGATAGAATTCCTCTCCTTTTTCCATTCGGATGAGTCCTCGTCGTGACAGAACTTCTGCTTGAAGAACAGAGTCCTTTAGCTGAATACCTATTTGTTGTGCCAATTGATAGCTGGAATCGGCTTGTGTATTTAGGTTTTGTGAATAGTATAGATAACCTATATTCAGGTAGATAAGACTTAATAGACGTCTTTCTCCTGCTTTTTCAGCCAAGGGCTTTGCTATGAGGTATTGAGTCATAGATTCTGTTCTTCTCTGTGAATCCCGGTAGACGCAGCCGGAATAGTAATGGGCCCTTGCCCGCTTTTCTATGTCGTTTGTGCCGTTGTAGTAGGTCAGGGCCGATTGTATCAGGGAATCATTGGTTTGGATAATGTAGTTCTTATCTCTTGCTTCTGTCATTAATAGGTCATAATAAGCACTGTCAGCTTGGGTCTGCAGGCTGTTTGTCGGGAATGCTTCGAGCATAGATAGGGCAGTGTCCGGTTGCTGAACGATGAGCGAGTCAATTGCAATCAGGTACTTATTATAGTTCACTCGGGTATTGCAAGCAATGGACAGAAGTACGATTAGAACAGATAGGGTTGTGATAATAGCTTTTCTCATGTGGTGAACAAAGTTCTCAGTTAAGTCGGGTGCAAAGGTACATCTTTTTCATTATTTACTCATATAATTGCTTGGGCATATTGAAGTTTGAAGAAAATTGTGTGGAAGTTAGGAGTAAAGATGGAAAATAAATGAGCCGGCTATTATTAAGATGACAATGTATGAGTGTACATGGTGCTGGAGAAGTATGCAAGGACACAAAAGAAAGTAGAGAATGTGGGCATTTAGGCAGAAATAACCTGAAACCCTTTTCCATTCCTTCGTTTTCTTGTATCTTTGCGACCTCATAATTCACTTAACTACAAGCAATGAAGGAATTTCTGCAGCTGATGCGACGCTTTGTGTCGCCTTACAAGAGATATATCGGTTGGGCAATCGTGCTCAATGTACTGTCTGCCATATTCAACGTATTTTCATTCACATTGTTGATTCCTATTCTCAATATCCTCTTCAAAACGGGGGAGAATACCAAAGTGTACGAGTACATGGAGTGGGGGAGCGAAGGCATCAAGGAAGTGGCGGTGAATAATTTCTATTACTACGTCACCCAGATGATTGAGACACACGGACCACAGATGACATTGCTGTTCATGGGGCTTTTCCTTGCTTTCATGACCATGCTGAAGACTTCCTGCTATTTCGGTTCTTCCGCCATTATGATTCCCCTTCGTACGGGAGTGGTACGCGATATCCGCGTGATGGTCTATTCCAAAGTGATGCACTTGCCGCTCGGCTTTTTCTCTGAAGAAAGGAAAGGGGACATCATTGCACGTATGAGCGGTGACGTAGGCGAAATTGAAAACTCCATTACCAGCTCACTGGATATGCTGCTCAAGAATCCGATCTTGATTCTGCTTTATTTTTCCACTCTGATTGTAACCAGCTGGCAGCTGACTCTGTTTACTGTCCTGGTATTGCCGGGTATGGGCTGGCTGATGGGAAAAGTCGGCAAGAAACTGAAACGTAAGTCGTTGGAAGCCCAAGGGAAATGGAGTGATACCATGTCGCAACTGGAAGAGACGCTTGGTGGACTGCGTATAATCAAGGCTTTCATAGCCGAAGACAAGATGGTAGACCGTTTTAAGCAATGCAGCGACGAGCTGCGTGATGCCACCAACAAGGTAGCCATCCGTCAGTCGTTGGCACATCCGATGAGTGAATTCCTCGGTACGCTGCTCATTGTATTGGTACTGTGGTTCGGTGGTCTGCTTATTCTGGGCGACGGCACTTCCATGGAAGCATCAACGTTCATCTTCTATATGGTGATTCTGTACAGTATCATCAATCCGTTGAAAGACTTTGCAAAGGCAGGATACAACATTCCAAAGGGTCTGGCATCCATGGAACGTGTGGACAAAATACTGAAAGCCGAGAACCCCATTAAGGAACCGGTAAACCCGTTGCCGCTGCACGGGATGAATGACCGGATTGAATTTAAGGACCTCTCCTTCAGTTACGACGGCAAGCGCGAAGTGTTGAAGCACGTCAATCTGATGGTGCCCAAAGGACAAACCATTGCACTTGTCGGCCAGTCCGGCTCCGGCAAATCTACATTGGTGGATTTGCTGCCGCGCTATCACGATGTGCAGTTAGGTGAGATTACAATTGACGGTGTGAATATTAAGAATTTTCGCATCCACGACCTGCGTGCGTTGATAGGAAACGTGAACCAGGAGGCCATCCTGTTCAATGACACCTTCTTCAACAACATTGCCTTCGGTGTGGAAAATGCAACTATGGAGCAGGTGATCGAAGCGGCAAAGATTGCCAATGCCCACGACTTCATCATGGAGACCGAACTCGGTTATCAAACCAACATCGGCGACCGTGGCGGCAAGCTTTCCGGCGGACAGCGCCAGCGCATCAGTATTGCCCGTGCCATCCTGAAGAATCCGCCCATCCTGATACTCGATGAGGCTACTTCCGCACTCGATACCGAAAGCGAACGACTGGTGCAGGAGGCTCTGGAACGGCTAATGAAGACCCGTACCACGATTGCCATCGCCCACCGCCTTTCCACCATCAAGAATGCGGATGAGATTTGTGTTCTTTATGAAGGTGAAATCGTGGAACGTGGTAAGCACGAGGAACTTCTCGAGAAGAACGGCTATTATAAGAGGCTGAATGATATGCAGTCTCTCTCATAGAAATAAAATTCTGCGTACTTTGCTTCTACCCGCTTGTGCTAGGCTGTTATGACTAAATAGGAAGTTAATTTCCTGCAAACAGCCTATTAATTCTTCTTTCTCTTCTATATTTCTTACGCAGAATCTATGATGCAGGTGGGTGTTGGCGGCTGCCGGCAGAGTGTTTCACGGCTGTTAGGCGATGATGAATAAAGGGTGTTCTTTTACCTTTTACGCTTTTTTAATATCCGCTTGCTTCCATTCTATCGCTAATTATCCTATTTTTGCAAAGAACACATACATAAACATTGCAAATGCCATGAAAAAATTATATCCAACGTTTACGACGACAGCTACTATGACTATCAGTCCAAGTACTCTTAATCATGTAATTCAATCGACCCCGATAATACTATAACTGTAAATATTTAATATTCGCCTACCATGAAAATAAAAGTTGGTTTGATAGGGTTCGGCAGAATGGGGCAAATGTATTGGGAGGAAATGCAGAAAAGCGGTCGATGGGACATCGCATATATCTGCGATACCGATCCGGCCTCCCGAGAATTGGCAAGAAACCTTTCCCCTTCATCCAGAATCATATCCGATGAACAAGAAATCTTTGATGACCAGAGTGTAGAAGCTGTTGGTCTTTTTGCATTGGCAAATTCCAGAAAAGAACAAATAGAGAAAGCTGTCCGGAGCCATAAGCACATCCTGACGGAGAAACCCATTGCCGACACCATTGATAAGGAATGGGAAATTGTGGACCTGATTGAAAAGTATGACCGCATTGCCGCTGTCAACCTTTATCTGCGCAACTCCTGGTATCACCAGACTATGAAGCAGTTTATCGATGAAGGCGAGATTGGCGAACTTGCCATCCTGCGCATCTGCCACATGACTCCGGGACTGGCACCGGGCGAGGGACACGAATATGAGGGTCCCGCCTACCACGACTGCGGCATGCACTACATAGACATCGCCCGCTGGTATGCCGACAGTGAATACAAGAGCTGGCATGCGCAAGGCATGCGGATGTGGGACTACAAGGACCCCTGGTGGGTGCAGTGCCACGGCACTTTCGAGAACGGCATCGCGTTCGATGTCACACAAGGATTCGTCTACGGACAACTCTCCAGAAACCAGACTCATAACGCATATACGGACATTATCGGTACGAAAGGTATCGTGCGCATGACGCATGACTTCCGGACTGCCGTGGTGGAGCTTCATGGCGTGAACCGTACGCTTCGCCTGGAGAAGCCGTTTGGCGGGAAGAACCTGGATAAGCTATGCAATATTATGGCCGACTCCATCGAGAGCGGGAAACGCGATCCGAGATTGCCGCAGATGCGAGACTCGGCCATTGCTTCCCAATACGGATGGACCTTCCTGGAGGATGCGCGCCGCCACGACCTGCCCGGCATAGGCGACTTGCAGACGCTGGAGGAAATCAGGGAGCGCCGGAGGCATATGAAAGAAGGTTACGGACTGCTCCGTCCGAAGAAGACGGTAGTCTGATGCCTACTGTAATTAAGGATTGTTTTAAAACTCATTATATTAACCGATTTTAAAATCTAAAGAACCATGTCGAAATTTACAAGAAGAGAATTTCTTAAGACCGGAGGTTTAGCTTTGGCGGGTCTTACCATTGCTCCAAGCAGCATTTTGGGTAAGAGCCACGGACACGTGCCTCCCAGTGACCGTTTGAACATTGCTGCCGTAGGTATCGGCGGTATGGGACACACCAACATCAACCATGTGAAGGCTACGGAAAATATCGTGGCGCTTTGTGACGTAGACTGGCGCTACGCGAAAGGTGTGTTCGATGAGCTTCCCAATGCGAAGAAGTATTGGGACTATCGTAAGATGTACGATGAGATGGGTAAGGACATCGATGCCGTTATCATCGCTACTGCCGACCATACACATGCCATCATTACTGCTGATGCCATGACGATGGGCAAACATGTATATTGCCAGAAACCGTTGACGCACTCCGTATATGAGTCCCGTCTGCTTACCCGCCTCGCCGCTTCTACGGGAGTAGTTACCCAGATGGGTAACCAGGGTTCCTCGGACGAGGGTACCGACTTGGTATGCGAGTGGATATGGAACGGCGAAATCGGTGACGTGACGAAGGTGGAATGTGCTACCGACCGTCCCATCTGGCCGCAAGGATTGAATGTTCCCGAAAAGGAAGACCGCATTCCCAAAACCCTGAACTGGGATTTGTTTACCGGTCCTGCCAAGATGAATCCATATAACGAAATCTATCATCCCTGGAACTGGCGTGGATGGTGGGATTATGGTACGGGTGCTTTGGGCGATATGGCTTGCCACATCCTGCCCCAGCCGTTCAGAGCTTTGAAGTTGCTGTATCCTACCAAGGTAGAAGGTTCGTCTACATTGTTGCTCAATGCCTGCGCTCCGCAAGCACAGCACGTGAAGCTGACTTTCCCCGCACGCGAGAATATGCCGAAGGTGGCTATGCCCGAAGTGGAAGTTCACTGGTATGATGGTGGCATGATGCCCGACCGTCCGAAAGGCTTCCCCGAAGGAAAGCAACTGATGCAGAGCGGCGGCGGTCTGACTATCTTCCACGGAACGAAGGATACGCTGATTTGCGGTTGCTACGGACAGAACCCGTGGTTACTTTCTGGCCGCGTGCCCAATGCACCGAAGGTTTGCCGCCGTGTGCCGAAGGCTATGAATGGCGGTCATGAGATGGACTGGGTACGTGCTTGTAAGGAAAGTCCTTCCAGCCGCGTAATGCCTAAGTCTGATTTCTCCGAAGCAGGACCGATGAACGAAATGGTGGCAATGGGTGTATTGGCCATCCGTCTGCAGGGTTTGAACAAGACACTGGAATGGGATGGCGCCAACATGCGCTTCACCAATATCGGCGACGACGAGACATTGCGTACAGTCATCAAGGACGGCTTCAAGATACACAACGGCCATCCGAGCTTCGACAAGACATGGACAGATCCGGTAAATGCCAAGGCTTTTGCAGAAGAGCTCATCAAGCATAACTACCGTGAAGGCTGGAAGTTGCCCGATATGCCCAGATAAACATTAAAAAGAGCACCGGAACCTGGTTTCCGGTGCTCATAAACGAATACTAATCATTTAATTTTTCAGATTATGAAGAAAATATATTATCCTTTGGCTTGCTGCCTTATTGGCGGTATACTCGCTTCTTGTGGCGGCGGTGCAAAAAAATCGAACGCTACGGAGGAAGCAGCGGCTCCTACTACTACTGCGGTGTCTTATTCCAAGTCTCTGAAAGCGCCTGAAACGGACAGCTTGAACCTGCCGATTGATGCGGACGGTTATATCACTATCTTTGATGGAAAGAGCCTGGACGGATGGCGTGGATACGGTAAGGACAAAGTGCCTTCCAGATGGATTATTGAGGATGGTTGCCTCAAATTCTGTGGAACCGGTACCGGCGAAGGACAGACCGGTGAAGGCGGTGACTTGATTTTCGCCCATAAGTTCAAGAACTTTGAGCTGGAACTGGAATGGAAGATTTCCAAAGGTGGTAACTCCGGTATCTTCTATCTGGCTCAGGAAGTTACTTCAAAGGACAAGGACGGCAACGAAGTGCTGGAACCCATCTATATCTCTGCTCCCGAATTCCAGGTGCTGGACAACGCCAATCATCCGGATGCCAAGCTGGGTAAGGACAATAACCGTCAGGCTGCTTCCTTGTACGACATGATACCTGCTGTTCCGCAGAACGCCAAACCTTTCGGCGAATGGAACAAGGCCAAGATTATGGTATACAAAGGTACTGTAGTTCACGGACAGAACGATGAAAATGTACTGGAGTATCACTTGTGGACTAAGCAGTGGACTGAAATGTTGCAGGCAAGCAAGTTCAGCGAAGAGAAGTGGCCCTTGGCTTTCGAACTGTTGAACAACTGTGGCGGCGAAAACCACGAAGGCTTTATCGGTGTGCAGGATCATGGCGACGATGTTTGGTACCGCAACATCCGTGTAAAGGTTCTCGACTAATTCCTTCTAAAAAGATAGTACTATGAGAATCAAACATATGATGATTTTGTCAGCACTGTGCTTATCCATGATGGCCACAAGCTGCAGCAGCCACAGCACGGAAACGGCGCCGGAAACGACGAAAAAGGAAGTAGCCATCCAGCTCTATTCTGTAAGAGACTTGGTGAAGGACGGCAGTAACCTCGACCAGATTCTGAAGGATTTGGCTGATATGGGCTATACCAGTGTGGAGGCCGCCAACTACAATGACGGTAAGTTCTACGGCAAGACTCCCCAGGAGTTCAAACAGATGGTGGAAAAGAGCGGTATGACCGTGCTTTCTTCGCACACTACCCACGGGTTGTCGGACGAGGAACTGGCTTCGGGCGACTTTACGGAAGCCTTGAAATGGTGGGATCAGTGCATTGCTGCCCATAAGGAGGCCGGTATGGAGTATATCGTGACTCCGTATCTCTCCGTTCCCAAGACATTGAAAGACTTGCAGACCTACTGCGACTATTACAATGAAGTGGGCAAGCACTGCCAGGCTGCCGGTTTGAAATACGGTTACCACAATCATGCCCATGAATTCCAGAAAGTGGAAGACAAGGAGCTGATGCTGGACTACATGCTGCAACACACCAATCCCGAATATGTATTCTTCCAGATGGACGTTTACTGGGTAGTGCGCGGCCAGAACAGCCCGGTGGATTACTTCAACAAGTATCCCGGACGCTTCACCATGCTCCATATCAAGGATCACCGCGAGATTGGGCAGAGTGGTATGGTAGGTTATGATGCTATCTTCAAGAATACGGATACTGCTGGCGTGCGCCACATCGTAGCTGAGATTGAGAAATACAGCTGCCCCGTAGAAGAGAGTGTGAAGCAGAGTCTTGACTACTTGCTTGATGCTCCTTTCGTGAAGGCATCGTATAGCAAATAAAACATGATGGCGGCTATTCATTCATAAGCTCGGCCGCATCATTTTCTTGACGCGGGCACAACCGGATGAAGAATCCGGGGTGCCCGCGTTTTTTTACTTCCTTCCGAAGTCGGCCGGAATTTCCCCCCATTGCTTTGTCTCCCATTTTAGGATGCGGGTGGTGTAGGTGTTTTCGCGCAACCACTTCTCCGCACGTTCTATTAGGCGGAAAAGCTCTTCGGTCTTGGCGTCGCGCGGCAGTTTGGTTTTGCATTTTTTCTGTTTTATCCAGTTGATGGCGTTCACGCTGTCACTGTAGATGGGCATGTCGAAACCTTTCTGTTTCAACAAGGCAAGTCCGTGGACAATGGCGAGGAATTCGCCGATATTGTTGGTTCCATACATCGGCCCGAAGTGAAAGATTTCCTGACGGCTGGCGACGTGTACTCCCCGGTACTCCATGGCACCGGGATTTCCGCTGCAGGCGGCGTCTACGGCAAGGCTGTTTTCTGCGACGGCGGCAGGAAGGGGAGCGTCGGCGCCGGGAATAGTCTTGGCAGGAGAGGGAGCCGACCGCTTGATGTACGTGTACGGCGAAGAGGCAAAGGCTTTTTCCGCTTCCTCGCGTGATTCGAACGACTTGTATTTTGCTCCTTCGTAGCCTTTGGTCTGTAGTTGGCAGTCTGTCCAGGAAGTGTAGATACCCGGGCTGACTCCCGCCCATACGACGTAATATTTTTCTTTCTTCATAACTGCGGACAAAGGTAAAAAAGAAAATCCGAACAACTTAACTCTTTTATTTGTTTCTTTGTATGGCGGATATAAAATAAAGAAGAGAAGTCTCAATAAAAAAAGAAAGGACAAAAAATGAAGAGAACATTTGCAGAAGCCATGGCGCATCGCCGTAGTTATTACTCTATCGGCAGCGATTCGCCAGTACTGGATGAAGAAATAGTACACATTATTCGTGAAGCCGTAAAGAATGTGCCGTCAGCTTTCAATTCACAGTCTACAAGAATTGTATTGTTGCTGGGCGACGAACATAAAAAATTGTGGAACATCGTGAAGGAAACCCTGAAAGCACGCATCTCTGCCGAGGCTTTTGCCAAGACGGAAGCCAAGATTGACGGCTGTTTTGCCAGCGGACACGGTACTGTGCTCTATTTTGAAGATACTTCTGTAGTCAAGAAGCTGCAGGAAACATTCCCTTCCTATAAGGATAATTTCCCCACTTGGTCACAGCATACCTCCGCTATGCACCAGTTTGCCATCTGGACTATGCTGGAAGATATGGGGTTGGGCGCCTCCCTGCAACATTATAACCCCTTGATTGACGACGAGGTACGTCGCACCTGGAACCTGCCCGACGACTGGATGATGATTGCACAGATGCCCTTCGGTACACCCACCGGTGAACCGGGAGAAAAGGAATTCGAAGATTTAAGCAAGCGTATCAAAATTTTTCTCTGATACAGAGGCGTTTTCAGCTTGGAATTGCTACCTTTGCAGGAAACCTGTAACTCGTAGCAGATATGATACGTATTTTCTTGACCGGCTACATGGGAGCCGGTAAAACTACTTTAGGAAAGGCTTTTGCCCGCGAAATGAATGTGCCGTTCATTGATTTGGACTGGTACATCGAAGAACGTTTTCACAAATCAATCCGTGAATTGTTCACCGAGCGGGGAGAAGCCTCTTTTCGTGAATTGGAGCGGAACATGCTGCATGAAGTAGGGGAATTTGAGGATGTCGTGGTCTCTACCGGCGGTGGTACTCCTTGTTTTTTTGACAATATGGAGTACATGAACGGTTGCGGGCAGACGGTGTTCCTGGATGTACACCCCGATATTCTGTTCCGCCGGCTCCGGGTGGCGAAGCAGCAGCGCCCCATCCTGCAAGGCAAGACGGACGAGGATTTGCGCACCTTCATTGTGGAGGCGCTGGCCAAGCGTGCGCCTTTCTACTCGCAGGCCCGTTATCGTTTTGATGCCGGTTATCTGGAAAGCCGTAGCCAGATTAGCGAATCCGTGCAACGGTTACGCCAACTTTTAGGACTTTAATCCCTTGTAAATGTGTATTTTTCAGTCCGAGGAGCTGGATATATTAGATTTATGTGTATTTTTGTCGCCCCCTTTAATAAGACACACTATAGTGGGAAAATAGTAAATTGTAAATAGTCTAATAGTAAATGTACTGATGAGAAAATGGCGTATTGAAGATTCAGAAGAGCTGTACAACGTAACTGGTTGGGGCACTTCGTACTTTGGTATCAATGACAAAGGTCATGTTGTGGTGACACCGCGTAAGGATGGAGTTGCCGTCGATTTAAAAGAGTTGGTGGACGAGTTGCAGTTGCGCGATGTAGCGGCTCCGGTCTTGGTGCGTTTTCCCGATATTCTGGACAACCGCATCGAGAAGGTGTCCTGCTGCTTCAGACAGGCAGCCGACGAGTACGGGTATAAAGGAGAGAACTTTATTATCTATCCCATTAAAGTGAATCAGATGCGTCCCGTGGTAGAAGAGATGATTAACCATGGGAAGAAGTTCAATCTGGGGCTGGAAGCGGGTTCAAAGCCGGAGTTGCATGCTGTGATAGGGGTCAATACAGACCCGGGTTCCCTCGTGGTTTGTAACGGATATAAGGACGAGAGCTTCATTGAACTGGCACTGTTGGCACAGAAAATGGGCAAACGCATTTTTCTTGTTGTAGAGAAACTTAATGAGTTGAATCTTATTGCCAAGATGGCGAAGCAATTGAAGGTGAAACCTAATATCGGCATTCGCATTAAATTGGCTTCCAGTGGAAGTGGCAAATGGGAAGAAAGCGGAGGAGATGCCAGCAAGTTCGGACTGACATCCAGTGAACTGCTCGAAGCGCTGGACTTCTTGGAGAAAAAAGATATGAAGGACTGTCTGAAGCTGATACATTTCCATATCGGCAGTCAGATAACCAAGATACGCCGCATCAAGAATGCTTTGCGTGAAGCTTCGCAATTCTTTGTGCAGCTGAACAAGATGGGCTTCAACATCGAATTCGTGGATACCGGTGGCGGTATGGGAGTTGATTATGACGGTACACGCTCTTCAAGTAGCGAAAGCTCCGTCAACTATTCCATCCAGGAATATGTCAACGATGTGGTGTCGACTTTCGTCGATGTTGCCGACAAACACGGGTTCCCTCATCCCAATATCATTACCGAGACGGGACGCAGCCTGACTGCCCATCACTCCGTGCTTATCTTCGAAGTGCTGGAAACGGCTTCCCTGCCCGAAATGGACGACGACTGGGAACCGGGAAAGGATGCTCACGAACTGGTGAAGGAACTGTATGACATCTGGGATAATCTGAGCCAGCGCAGTATGCTGGAACCTTGGCACGATGCGCAGCAGATACGCGAAGAGGCACTCGACCTTTTCAGCCATGGCATCGTCGACCTGAATACGCGTGCACAAATAGAGAAACTCTACTGGAGTATCTGCCGCGAAATCAACTCCATTGCCAGCGGCATGAAGCACTGCCCCGAGGAATTCCGCAAGTTGAGCAAGCTGCTTGCCGACAAGTATTTCTGTAACTTCTCGCTGTTCCAGTCATTGCCCGATTCCTGGGCCATCGACCAGATGTTCCCCATCATGCCCATACAGCGGCTGGATGAAAGACCCGACCGTGAGGCTACCTTGCAGGACATGACTTGCGACTCGGACGGCAAGATTGCCAATTTCGTCAGCTCGCGTGCCGATACGACCACCCTGCCGTTGCACTCGTTGCGCGACAAGGAACACTACTATCTGGCGGTTTTTCTGGTCGGAGCTTATCAAGAGATTCTGGGAGATATGCACAATCTGTTTGGTGATACGAATGCCGTGCATGTGTCTGTCAATTCCAAAGGCTACACCATCGACCAACTGATTGACGGCGAGACGGTGGCTGAGGTGTTGGATTACGTGCAATATAATCCTAAAAAACTGGTACGTACGCTGGAAACTTGGGTGACGCAGTCCGTCAAGGAAGGGCGTATCTCTGTGGAAGAAGGGAAGGAATTCTTGTCTAATTACCGTTCCGGACTGTACGGATATACTTATTTGGAATAAAATGGAGAAACTGACTGTAATAAAGGTGGGTGGCAAGATCGTAGAAGAGGAAGCCACCCTCTATAAGTTATTGGATGACTTTGCAGCCATCGAAGGCTACAAGGTCTTGGTACACGGAGGCGGACGCTCGGCCACGAAGCTCGCTGCCCAACTGGGTATTGAAAGTAAAATGGTGAATGGCCGCCGCATCACTGATACCGAAACGCTGAAGGTGGTGACCATGGTGCACTCCCGTTTTGCATCCCAGCCCCCGAATACACCAAAAAGATAGAAAAAGATA
>OGXH01001449.1_pt1 | contig 17422 bp, 10 predicted proteins | sample 1576241 | NCBI WGS metagenome assembly OGXH01 (sample SAMEA3541529, study PRJEB24748) | human gut metagenome | biome: human gut; feature: human-associated habitat; material: faeces | place: China | collected 2012
TGGCGCTCTGTCTCTGTTGTGATCCCTGTTATAGTCGTTTCTGGGTCCGAAAAATGTTTTCTGGAAGGACGTGGCGAAGTTCTGGCAGCGTCTTTTCGGTATAAATTTCGCAATGGGTGTTGCCACCGGAATCATCCTTGAGTTCGAGTTCGGCACAAACTGGAGTAATTATTCATGGTTTGTAGGTGACATTTTCGGCGCGCCTCTGGCTATAGAGGGAATAGTGGCTTTCTTCCTTGAGAGCACATTTGTCGCCGTTATGTTCTTCGGATGGAAAAAGGTGTCGCCCGGTTTCCATCTTGCCTCCACGTGGCTTACCGGAGTAGGAGCCACGCTGTCAGCCTGGTGGATTCTTGTGGCAAACGCATGGATGCAGTATCCTGTAGGATGTGAGTTCAATCCTGACACCGTCCGAAATGAGATGACAAGCTTCGCTGACGTGGCGTTGTCACCGTTTGCCATAGACAAATTCTTCCATACGGTCATTTCATCATGGATAGTCGGAGCGGTGTTTGTAGTTGCTGTGAGCAGTTGGTATCTTATAAAGAAGCGCGACCAGAGACTTGCCAGGGAAAGCATGAAGATTGGTGCGGTGTTCGGTCTGGTGGCTTCGCTGCTTGCCGCGTTTACCGGCGACCTCTCGGCGGTCAAGGTTGCAAAGGTGCAGCCGATGAAGCTGGCTGCCATGGAGGCACTCTACGACGGTGGAAACGGAGTGAGCCTCACCGCCTTTGCGGCTGTAAACCCGTTCAGGCAGCCTGACTATGCCGCAGGAGGCGAGCCGCCTCTCCGCATAGGCATACCATACGGACTTTCCATTCTCGCCACGCACGACCCGCAGGGATTTGTCCCCGGGGTGAACGACATACTCAACGGATATGTCCGTCCGTCCGGAACACGAGAGCTGTCGGCTGAGGAAAAGATGGAGAAAGGCCGCATCGCGATAAACACTCTCGCACGATATCGTGAGCGCAAGGCTGCAAATGCCGACAGCAGTGAGCTTGCCGGACTTAACGACACGCTGCAGGCAAACATGCCGTATTTCGGTTATGGATATATCAAAGATAAGGCAGAACTCGTGCCGTACATACCTTTGTGTTTCTATGCCTTCCGTGTAATGGTGGGTCTGGGGGCATATTTCATACTTCTTTTTGCTGTCATAATATTCCTGCTCTACAAACGTGACATACAGAAATACGGCTACCTGCTGTGGCTCGGAGTCCTGTCATTGCCGCTTGCATACATTGCCAGTGAGGCGGGATGGATAGTGGCGGAAATGGGACGGCAGCCTTGGGCGATACAGGATATGCTGCCTACGTGTGCGGCAGTGTCCGACATAAGCGCCGGTTCGGTGGCTGTCACATTCTTCATATTCCTCGCCCTGTTCACCACGCTGCTCGCTGTAGAGGTAAATATACTCTGCAAACAGATAAAGAAAGGTCCGGAATACACCGCCAATTGAGCACTTTGTATATTCCGCAGATCATGATCTGATTAGCAGACTTGATTTCAGAGACTTGCGGAAGCGGTGACATAAAACGTTAAACATTAAACAAATGAAAATTATGACATACGAATTTTTGCAACATTATTGGTGGCTCGTTGTGTCGCTTCTCGGTGCGCTGCTTGTCTTTCTCATGTTTGTACAGGGAGCAAACTCCATGATATTCAGTCTGGGACGTACTGAAGAGGAACAGCGCATGGTAGTGAACAGCACCGGCCGCAAGTGGGAACTGACGTTCACAACCCTTGTAACGTTCGGCGGAGCGTTCTTCGCTTCGTTCCCGTTGTTCTACAGCACCAGTTTCGGCGGAGCCTACTGGCTGTGGATGCTCATTCTTTTCTCGTTCGTGCTTCAGGCAGTGAGTTATGAGTTTCAGAACAAGCTGGGCAATCTGCTCGGCACACGCACGTTCAGATGGTTTCTCGTAGCTAACGGCATTCTCGGTCCGTTGCTTCTCGGAGGAGCCGTGGCGACATTCTTCAACGGTTCCAACTTCATTGTCGACAAGAACAACATTGCCGGCGGCTTACAGCCTGTCATAAGCCGTTGGGCGAACAGCAGCGGAGGACTGGATGCTCTGCTCGATGTCTGGAATCTTGTGTTGGGCTTTGCCGTATTCTTCCTTGCCCGTGTGCTCGGCACTTTGTATGTAAGGAATAATGTGAATGATGAGAACATCCGCAACCGTTGTGGCGTGAGGCTTTTGGGTGCTGCGGTGTCGTTTCTGATACTTTTCGTGGCGTTTGTCCTGCATGTACTGCTGAAAGACGGTTATGCCTACGATGCCGCGACAGGTGAGATAAGCATTGTGCCGGGTAAGTATCTTGACAACATGCTTACCATGTGGTACGTATTCGCGGTCTTTGTAGCAGGTGTGGTGCTTGTGCTTTACGCCATAGCAAAAACCGTGTTGGACAAGACATATATCAAGGGCATCTGGCCCGCCGGTACAGGTGTGGTTCTGACAGTGCTGGCACTGCTGCTATGCGCGGGATGGAATGGCACTGCATATTATCCGTCCAATGCCGACCTGCAGAGCTCGCTGACCATCGCCAACAGCTCCAGCAGCGAGTTCACGCTGTCGGTCATGGCAGTGGTATCGCTTCTCGTGCCGTTTGTTCTGGCATATATCGCATATGTATGGCGTGCCATGGACAGAAAGAAGATTGATAAGGCAGAGCTCGGTACAGACGAGATGTATTGACAACTGATTATGATTCTGGTATGAAATACGGATATGTCATGTGTAAAAACAGGAGTATACGAATGCTGAGACAGATATTATTATGTATAGTAATGTTGTCAGCCGGAATTCCGGCATTAGGGCAGGACACTCTGCGTCATGAGGTTCTGCTTGAGACCAACAAGGGAAACATACGCATATCCCTATACAACGAGACACCGCTCCATCGCGACAACTTCCTTAAGAATGTGCGTGAGGGATGGTATGACGGACTGTTGTTCCACCGGGTCATAAGCAATTTCATGATTCAGACTGGCGATACGGCAAGCCGGCATGCCGAGCCGGGACAGCTGTTAGGGGAGACTTCTGAGACATACACCGTGCCGGCAGAGTTCCGCTGTCCGCAGATTTACCACAAGCGTGGTGCGGTGGCTGCCGCCCGTGAGGGCGATGCCGACAATCCTGAGCGCAGCTCCTCTATGAGTCAGTTCTACATTGTCTATGGCATACGCTACAATGACGCCATGCTCGACAAGACCCAGCAGAAGCTTGATGTCGCGACCGGTGGCAAGGTGAGGCTTACGCCTGAGATGCGTGAGACATACCGTACGCTCGGCGGAACACCTCATCTGGACGGACAATATACGGTGTTCGGTGAGGTGACTGAGGGTATGGACGTGGTGGAGAGCATACAGGGCGTGCAGACCGACTCGAACGCGCGACCCTTGGAAGATATAAGAATAGAGAAAGCGACGGTCGTGAAATGACCTCCATAATGATTTTTTATATCTGAAATTCAGGTAGAGACATACCTCCTTTTTATTATATCAAGCCTTCCGGTGACAGTTCACGACTTGTTGTCGGAAGGCTTTTTTTCATTCCGGTACGCATCAATATTCATCCGTATGTCGTGCTGCCTGCGTTGTGGCAAGGCTCCGGTTTTGTAGATGATGAAGCGCGATTTATGTATAAAATAGGATTCGCCCCGGCTATGCCAAAGCAGGGAAGTCACAGTCTTTCGTCTTTGTCGCTGCTCTTGCCTTTCACTATATTTGTATAATATAGGATGCGGCTCGGCAACATCAATCCCGGTAAAACGTTGTTTTCCCGTCTTGCTGCTGCTCTCGCCTTTCACTATTTTTGTATAAAAGCTGCGCGATTAATATATAAGAAACGTGACTCTGGACAGTTGCTCAATCGCTGATGATTAATCGGAATCTTACGGTCATGTTTTAATCCAATGTTTGTCATTATAAATACTCTGGTTAAACGTGGATTCGCATTAAGCTTCATCCGCGTCAGGTTTCTCAGTCATGCCGACCGGATGCTGCTTTTACCGCTGACGCAGCGGGATATACAGATAAAAAGCAGAAAACAGAATGGCGTCTGGAGTGATGGATATGGGTGAAGTGCGGACAACATAATGCAGATGTATTGTTATCGTTCAGATTTCCGGTTCGGGTTAAATGAAAATACGTCATTATACCGCCAATGCTTGTTTTTTCATATAATTATCAGCTCATCATCCCTTTTCCGCACCTCTGACACTATCTTGCTTGCCGCTTTTTCATGATATAGCGCGCTGCATCTTAGACAAAACTGGAAACCAATCTGCACGACAGCAGCATTGATATGAATGAAATCTGATATAGGTTTGGGTTAAAATGATGTAAAAAAGTTTGCCAATTCTTCCGTTGCCATTAATTTTGCACCTATGAAACCATGGTTCTTTATATTTTTCCTTCTCCCTCTTCTGGGATTCGCTTACGTAGTGTGGCATGTCTGGCAGATATTGCCTATTCCTCCGGCGTGGAAATATGCTGCGGTCACTGTGATGTCGCTGCCGGTACTTTGCCTTTTTTCTCATTTCCTTATCGGTCCGGACCAGTTGCCGCTGGCAGCCGGAAGAGTAGTCTATGAAGTGGGCACGTCATCGCTTTTCGTGCTTCTCTATCTTGTCATGATATTCATTCTTCTCGATGCCGGACGGCTTTTGAGATTTGTGCCTCAGTCACTTCTTCATCACAGTGTTGCCGGAAGCGCGGGCATTCTGGTGTTTGTATGCGTGCTTTTCATTTATGCCAACATCAATTATCGCGACAAGCAGATGCGCACTATGGAACTGCGCGCCTCACAGCCGTTGACGTCTCCGTTGAGAATAGTGATGCTGAGCGACATGCACATCGGCTATCATAACAACGCAAAAGAGCTTGAGAGGTGGGTTGAGATGATAAACGCGTCGTCGCCTGACGTCGTGCTCATTGCCGGAGACATCATCGACGGCAGTATGAAGCCGTTGCGCGAGGAAAACATGGCTGCCGTTTTCAGACGCATAAAGGCACCTGTGTATGCCTGTCCGGGTAATCATGAGTATTATGCCGGCATTGCCGGAGCTAAGGAGTTTTTCCGTGAGGCTGGCGTCACATTGCTGTGTGACAGCAGCGTTGTCATAGGAGGCGAACTCACGGTCATAGGCCGCGACGACCGCTCGCAGGCTGGACGGAAGAGCGTGGCGCGGCTTGTGGCTGAGTCGCCTAAGACAAAATACACAATATTGCTCGACCACCAGCCTTATCATCTTGACAGAAGCGCGCGTGCCGGAGTGGATTTCCAGCTCAGCGGACATACTCATTACGGACAGGTATGGCCCATAAACTGGATAGAGGATGCGCTTTACGAGAATGCGTATGGGGCGATGCGTAAGGGCAATACAGACTTTTATGTGAGCAGCGGCATGGGCATCTGGGGCGGGAAGTTCCGCATCGGCACAAGTTCGGAATATGTGGTTGCGGTGTTGAGATAGATGTCCGGAGCGATGTGTTTTATGTGGTGTCTGCCAGTGACGGTGTGCCGTAAGGATGTGTACGCTAACTGTCATGACGCTTTATTACAAATCCCGTCTGGCAGCATCCGTAATTTTCGCTGCCGCAATTCATACATGTCTATTATTTTATGGAAAATGCTGCGGACTGAACAGGTAAAAAACTGAAAACAAGATTGCGGCGGCAGTGTGTGGTATGGGGCGGGAAAAGTAATGTGTATGTGGTTTTGTGTATATCGGATGAATGGTTGCGGATTAACCTGGACTGTCATCATACTTCATACGTATCTCGTATTGATGTCCGTCAGACAGTTTTTTCCTTTTATCGGCGACAATGCGGATTGCACCGGGAAAAACCGGACGGCAAGATGACACAGACTGTACGGAGGATGGACAAAGTGCAGATAATCATGCGAAAAAGATGGCTATGACTGTCCTGATGACAGATTATGGTTTAACCCGAATCGTCATTATACTTCTATTCTTATTTTGTACTGTTGTCAGCCGGATTGTATTCTGCTTTATCGTAGATGTAGCGCGCTACACCGGGAAAAAGTTTAATGCAATATGACGGCAATATTTTGGAAGAATGATGAAGGGCTGACAATAAGCCTTAAATGTGCATTCAGCGTTCCAATGACCTATTTGGGGTTAACTGTTTTTTAGTTAAATGCAGGTCGCATTTTACGTGTCGGATAATCAGCGTTACTGGAGTAATAGTGTGTCTGAATGTCTTTCACAGTGTTATAAAAAGGAACTTGTATTGCGTTTCGGCTATAGTTTTAATGCGGAAAGGGCTTTTTTGCCATTCCATAAAGCATGTTTCATGCGATGGTATAGCCTTTAATGCAATGCTGAAAAGGCTTTTTCGCATCATAAAAAAGGCTTTCCTGTGACTGGATTGATATGTCATTAAAATTCCGTTACGGCTCAACGTGCTGATTGTAAGTCTTATTGCAGAGTTTGTGAAAATTGTGTCACAATTGTGATGTCGTAGTTTTTCTTCAGTGTAATAAGTTTTTATAGCACCTTATTTTAACATATCTCTGTTTTTACACATCGTATTACGCATAACGACATTTGTTCTTTGCTGCATACAAACGCTGCCGGATGTTGTTCCGGCAGGCTTGTATGCAATGTTCTTTCAGAGTTTATAGTCTTTTGCCAGTCCCCCTTCGCTTGTCTCTTTGTATAGAGACGGTATGTCGTGTCCGGTCTGTTTCATCACCTCCACCACACGGTCGAATGACACACTGTGTTTTCCGTCAGAGTAAGCGGCGTACAGGTTGGCGTCGAGGGCGCGGGTCGCTGCGAAGGCGTTGCGCTCTATGCATGGTATCTGCACGAGTCCGCACACAGGGTCGCAAGTCATCCCCAGATGGTGTTCCAAGCCCATTTCTGCGGCATATTCTATCTGTGACGGACTTCCTCCGAACAACTGGCATGCGGCTGCTGATGCCATTGCGCATGCCACGCCTACTTCTCCCTGACATCCAACGTCCGCACCTGATATAGAAGCATTTGTCTTAACGACGTTGCCGAATATGCCGGCAGTGGCAAGGGCGTGCAGAATGCGCGTGTCGCTGAAGTTGTGACTGTTGGACAGATGATAGAGCACAGCAGGCATAACTCCGCACGAGCCGCACGTCGGAGCCGTGACAATGGTGCCTCCCGAAGCGTTCTCCTCGCTGACTGCAAGCGCATACGCATATACAAGACCGCGTGTCTGGAGCGATTGTTTGTATCCTCTTGCCTTGACATAGTATGTGGGTGCCTTGCGGGGAATGTTGAGCGGACCTGGTAACGCGCCTTCATGGTCGAGTCCGCGTTCCACAGATTCTTTCATCATATTCCATACTTCCATAAGGTAATCCCATATGTCGCTGTTCTCGTTTTCCTTGACATATTCCCAGTAGTTGCGTCCGTGAGTGTTGCACCAGTTCATTATCTCGCTAAGATAGTTCTTTTCGTAAACGTCTTCATGTGAGTCCTGAAGCCATTTCGGAGTGTCGCCTTCAGACAGCGCGCCTCCTCCCACACTGTATACTGTCCATTCTCCGCAAAGATTGCCGCCTTCGTCATATGCCGAGAATTTCATGCCGTTAGGGTGGTAGGGCAGAAACACCGACGGTTGCCATATGATGTTCAGCCTGACATCACCGCCGAACACCTCTTTTATAGCGGTGTCTGTCATGTGTCCGCGTCCTGTGGCGGCAAGGCTTCCATACAATACTACTTCTATCTTTTTCGCATCAGAATAGTGCTCGTTGAATATTTTTGCAGCCTTCTGCGGTCCCATCGTGTGACTGCTTGAAGGACCTTTTCCTATTCTGTACAGCTCTTTAAGTGATTCCATATACTATATAAATATGTGTTATATATATTATAATAATGTGTCATAAATGCTTTTGTCGGGCTTTTGTACGGATCTGTTGTTATATGGGTGTTCATGTGTCCATACGCGCGACAGCCGTCCATGATAATCCATTACAAATATACACAGTTATGGCGATATGCGCAAATTAAGCTGAGGCTTTTTATTCCGGATTGTTCATCAGGCTTAATCTGTATTTCATACTGATGTCGTGCATGTCTGTTTCCGCTTTTGGGCGAGGATGTGTCGTGCTGCATCATGGGAAAGTGTAATAAAAAATGACGGATGGAATTGGGAAAAGGGCGACGTCCCCTTTGGTCCGGTTCTGTCATCACGATAGCCCGTTCCTGTGTTTGGCATAAGAAATCGTTGTAGACAAAAGCGTAAATGGAAGGGTCCATGACGCCCAATACCATTAAAGGTTCAGTCCCCAAAGAGAAACCACTGACAACAATGCGGTCTTTGCGTATGAAGGGTTGGCATTTCATCCATTCCAAAACTTGTTTATTTAGAAAAGAAGTGTAGCCTAAATAGCTCCATCCCAATTCCAGCAAAATGCGTGACGGAGTATCATAATCATAACTTGTTCCTGTCAAAGGTTCCAGGTCGGCTGCCTCTCCCGCTGCCGCATTATCTACGGCAACTGAGATGTATCCTTGTTTTGCAATGTTTAAGGCCATAGCCGCCCGCATATTGTTGGCGGAAACTTCTCCGATGAGGTTTTCTTTTGTCATACCCGAGCCGGGAATGCAGAGTACGGCAGGACCGGGTATTTTAACTTTATCGGGAATCAGTATATAAAAAGTAGAAACACAGTGATGTTTTATGGTTCGCTCTGCGCGGCGGCGAGCTTTTTGGCCTTCCTCCGCTCCCGGCGGTGCGTCAGGTCGTCAATGACGCAGTAGTACACGGGAGTGAAGAGCAGCGTGATGACGGTCGAGACGAGCATACCGGCGATCATGGTGGTGCCCATGTCGCTCATCATCTCGTTCATCTTGCCGGTCATGCCGAGCGCCGTCGGCACGAGGGCAAGGATGGTGGTGAGCGTGGTCATCAGCACGGGGCGGATACGCAGCGGGCAGGCGTGGAGAATGGCCTCCTCGCGCGTCTCGCCGCGGTCACGGCGCTGCTTGATGTAGTCCACGAGGACGATGGAGGCGTTGACCACCGTACCGGCAAGCATGATGAGGGAGACGAGCGAGATCATCGAAAGGTCCTTGCCTGTGAGCGGCAGCGCGAAGAGCGCGCCGGAGAACGCGATGGGGAGGATCATCATAATGATGACGGGCATGAGGAAGGACTCGAACTGCGAGGCCAGCACGAAGTACACAAGGCCGATGGAGACGATGAGCGCGAGGCCGAGGTCGGAGAAGTTCTCCATCATCTCGGTGTAGCCGCCGGCAAGCTCGGCGGTGTAGCCGCCGGGGAGCGTGTAGCCCGCGAGGATGGCGCGGATGCTCTTGGCCATGGCGCTCGTGTCGCCGTCCGCAGCGTCACCGGAGATGGTCACCTGACGGGACTGGTTGTAGCGCGTGATGGTCTGCGGGGACATGACGACGCTGACGTCGGCGATGCTGCCGAGCGGCACGCTGCCGCCGGTCGGTGTGGAGATCGCCATGGAGCGCAGGGCGTCCAGACTCTCCTCCGCGCGGCCGTCGCCGCGCACGACCACGTCGACCTCCTTATTGTCGATGGTGACGGTGGTGGCGGTGGTTCCGGTCAGGCCGGAGCGCACCGCTGCGGCGACGCTGTAGGCGGTCAGGCCGTACTGCGAGCACGCCTGACGGTCCGCGGTCACCTTGACCTGCGGCACCTGCTCGGCGACCGTGGAGGAAACGTCCACCGCGCCGGGGATCGCCGCGATCTGCGCGGTGAGGTCATCCGCGATCATCTTGAGCGTGGTGTAGTCCTCGCCCGTGATGTTGACGCTCACGCCGCTGCCGCCCATCATCGCGCCCATGTCGTAGGCCGAGCAGGTGATCTCGCAGCCGGCGACGTCATAGGTCGCGTCGCGCAGGGCGTTGGCAATGTCGGTCGCGCTGCGGTCGCGCTCGCCCTTGTCGGTGAGGTTGAGCACCAGGCTGGCGCTCTGACCGCTATCGGCGGTGTAGTAGTAGCTGGCAAGCTCGGGGATGGTCTCCTCGGCAATGGCGGCGACACGCTCCGCCATCGCCGCCGCCTGCTCGACCTTTGAGCCGATGGGCATGGAGACGGTCACGGTGACCATGCCCTCGTCCATCTCGGGCAGGAGCACCATTTTGGTGTTCAGACAGGCGGCGAGGAACACCGCGACGAGGGCGACGGACACCAGCACGCCGCGCTTGAGGTGATGGATATAGTAGTCGAGCTTTTTCACATACCAGCCCATGAGCTTCTGCGCGCGGCGTCCGCCCTTCTGCGCCCTTTGCAGGGCGTCAAGATGCACCTTGCTCTCGTCGAGCAGGAAGTAGCACAGCAGCGGCACGAGCGTCACGGCGACAGCGAGCGAGCCGAGAATAAGGAAGGCGATGGTCAGGCAGAAGTCCTTGAAGATCTGACCCGCGATGCCGCCGGTGAGGCCGAGCGGCAGGAACACCGCGACGGTGGTGAGGGTCGAGGCAGTCAGCGAAAGCGTGACCTCCTTCGTGCCCTCGACGCAGCTGGTCATGCGGTCGTGTCCCTCGGACGCCCAGCGGTAGATGTTTTCGAGCACGATGATGGAGTTATCCACGATCATGCCGACGCCCATGGCGATGCCGCCGAGGCTCATCATGTTGAGCGTCAGGTCACAGACGTACATCAGCACGAACACTGCGAGGATGCACACGGGCATGGAGACCGCGATGGTCATGGTCGCGCCGCCGCGGCGCAGGAACAGCCACACCACGAGCGCCGCAAGCACGACGCCGAGGATGATGCCCTCAAGCGCGGCGTCGACGGCAACGTTGATGTACTCGCTCGCGACATAGGGGATGGCGTAGTGGATGGAGCCATCCTTCGCCGCCAGCTCCTCCATCGCCGCGACCACCGCCTCGGCGGTCTTGACCTCGTTCGCGCCGGAGCGCTTGCTGACCTGTAGGATGATGCCGGGCGTACCGTCCATCGCGGCGATGGCGTCGCGGTCGGAGGTCTCGAAGGCGACGTTGGCGACCTCGCCGAGGCGCACCGTGCCGCCGGTCTGGAGCGGGATGTTGATGTTGGCGACCTCATCGACCGTGGAGAGCTGCGCGTCGGTGGTGACGGAGAGCTTCTGACTGCCGTTGTAGACCTCACCGGCGGGATAGAGCAGGTTCTCCGCCTGGAGGATCTGGGTGATGTAGCTGGTGGAGAGGCCGTAGCCCGCGGCGCGCTGCGCGTCGAGCGTCACGGTGATCTGACGCTCCACACCGCCGGAGACGGAGACGGACGCCACGCCGTCGATGCGCTCGAGCGCGGGTGCGACCACGTTCTCCGCCTGCTGCTGGAGGGCAGCGAGGTCGTCGCCGAGGAGGCCGACGATGGCGCTCGGCATCATCTCGGACACGTTGATGTTCAGAATGACGGGAGAGCCGCAGCCGTCGGGCAGGCTGAGCGCGTCGAACTTCTCGCGCAGCTTGGTCGCCGCGATGTCCACGTCGGTGTTCTCAACGTACATGATCTGGATGGTCGAGATGCTGTCGGCGCTCGAGGAGGTGACGGAGTCCACGCCGGGCACCGACATGATGGCGGACTCGAGCGGGCGCGTGACGAGCTGCTCGATGTCCTCGGGGCCCGCGCCGTTGTAGTAGCAGTACACATAGGCCGCGGGGTACTCGATGTTCGGCAGCAGCGCCATCTGGAGCTGGGTGGTGTAGACCACGCCGAACACGGCGATCATAATGACCGCGAGCAGCGTTGTGACCTTGTGCCTGATGCAGAATTTTGCAATGTTCATGGAGCTTATCCCTCCACGACGCGCACGGCGTCGCCGTCGGAGAGGTACTGCTGGCCGACTGTGACGAGCTGCTCGCCCGCGTCAAGACCGCTCGTGACCTCGGTCATGCCGCTGCCGGTGAGGCCCGTGGTGATGTCGACGCGCTTTGCCGTGTCGTTCTCGACGATAAAGACATACTGCCTGTCGCTGCTCGTGAGGATGGCCTCACTCGGCACGACGACCGCGCTCTCGCTCACGGCGGTGTGGAAGGTCACGTCGGCAAACATACCGGAGAGCAGGCCCTCGACCTCCGCGGGCACCGTGACGGTGACGGTGTAGAGCTTTGTCACCTGATTGGCGGTCTTTTCAACGGAGCGGATCACGCCGTCAAATTCGGCGTCCGCCGCGCTGACGCGGACCGTGACCGTGTCGCCGATGGCGAGCTTGGGCACCAGCGCCTCGGAGACCATAACGGTGACCTTCATCTGCTCCGCGCCGTCGATGACGGCGACGGCGTAGCTGGGCGAGACCATGCCGCCCTCGCTCGCGGTGAGCGAGGCGAGCACGCCGTCCACCGGCGCGATGACGTTGCCGCGGCTGTCGATGTTCTCCATCGCGAGGGCAAGCTGCTCGTAGCTCGACTTCGCGCTCTGCATACTTGCTTCAAGCTGGGCGAGCGTGGAATCACGCTGCGCCTTGGTGGAGAGATATTGCAGCTCCATCTGGTCGACCTCCGACTGGGAGGCTGCACCGATCTCGAAAAGCGCCTTGGTGTCGTTCCAGTTTTTTTCGTACAGGGCGACCTGACGGTCGAGGATGTCCTTCTGGGCGCTGTAGCTCGACGCGGCGCTCGTGTAGCCGATCTCCGCCGCGCGGTACTGCGCGAGCGAGCTTTCCATGTCGAGCGAGCAGATCACGTCGCCCGCCTTGACCGCGTCGCCCGCCTCGACATAAACGGCGGTGCATTTGGCCGTGGCCGTGACGTAGACGCTCGTTTCGCTGCCGGCGGTCACCTGACCGGAGACCGTGTTCTCCGAGGCGATGTCCTGCGCCTCGACCGTCTGCACCTGCACGGCGACGCCGGCGGGCGCGGTGACCATCTCTTCCTTTTCGCAGCCCGCAAGGCTCAGCACCAGCGTGAGCGCCAGCAGCAGGGAAATCGTTTTCTGTTTCATCGTCTCAGCCCTCCTCAGCCGGCCAGCAGGCCGTAGTCCACGGCCCAGCGATAGTTGTTGTATGCGGTGAACAGGTCGCGCTCCGCGCCGGAGACGGTGTCCTGCGCGGTGTAAAGCTCGTCCTCTGCCGTATGCAGGGCGTTCTCGGAGATCGTGCCCTGCTCGTACCTGAGCTGTGCGGCCGCGAGGTCGCTGCGCTCGCACTCGAGCGAGACCTTCGCCGCATTCAGCGCGCTCGCGTAGCTCTGCACGCTGTCATAGAGCGAGCGGAAGCTCAGCTCGAAGTTCTGCACGGCGGCGTTGTAGGTGTACTGCGCCGCCTGCCACCGGTGCTTGACGGCAATATACTCATAATTGTCCTTGTTGTAGCCGAGATCGCCCGCCTTGTCCTTGTATTCCTCGTCGGCGTCCTCGAGCGTGAGCTTGGCAGCGTAAAGGTCGTAGCTCACTGCCTTCGCTTTTTCCAGGTCCTTCTCCACATCCATGGCGGCAAGCTGCTCCGCGGTCACCCCGGGAAGCGCATTGAGCGTGAGCGGCGCGGTCAGCTCCTCCCCGATCATGGCGTTGAGCTGACGGCGCAGCTGTGCGGCGGCGGCATCGATCGCCGCTTTTCCGCTCTCCACCTGCGCCTTGCCCGCTTCCGTCTGCTGAAGCGTCATGGCGCTGACCTGACCGAGCTCATAGCGCAGCTTCACTTCCTCGATCGTGCGGTCAAGCGCCGCATTCTGTCTCGTCAGCGCGGCGGATTGGTCCTCGAGCGCGAGAAGGCCGACATACAGCGATTCACCCGCCGCCAGAAGCGAAGCCTGCGCGTTGCGGAGCTGGCGGACGAGGTCGGCGTTGTCCTGCTGGAGCTTGCCCTCCTTGATGTCGTCGAAGGTCTTGCGCAGGGCGTCGTAGCGCTGTGTAAGGGTCTCATAGGTGTAGCTCTCGCCCTGTCCCATCTGGATCAGACCCCACTGGGCGGAGGCGATACTGTTGAGGCCGTTGCGCAGGTCCTCGTACATCTTGTCATAGTCCAAGCACTCGATCGCGGCGACATTCTCCTCGAGCGAGAGAAGGGTGTAGTTTCCTGTGCGCATACGCGCGCCGAGGTTTTCAAAGCGCAGCGTGCCTGCCGCGTCCGGCGTGGTCTGCGCGGTCTCCTCCGCGGCGGTTTTCTCTTTGTCCTGTTCATCTGCCAGCGCGCCGACCGCCAGCGCCGAGAGCATGGCGAGGGCGAGCAGCAGAGCCGTCCATCTTTTCTTCATTTGCGGTGTCCTCCTTCGGGTACGGCAGCGCTGCCGTTTTTGATGATCTCAATGCGCCCGCGCATCCGCTCGCGCTCGAGCGCGAAGCTCTCCGGCTTTTTCAGCGTGCGGGCGATGGCGCAGGCGAGCGCGCCCACGAGCAGGGTGAATACGTCGTCCACAAAGCCGTTCTCCCGCGAGCGCAGGAGCGCGGGGTCGATGTGCTCGAGGAGCTTCTGCGGGCAGAGTTCCCCCGCCGCGCGCTCAAAGAAGAGCTGCTGCACGTCCATATTGACGTTCAGGCTCAGCAGCGCGAAGGCGCGGGAAAACGCCGGCGTGATGCAGCCGCTCGGGGCGACCATGGCGTCGAGCAGCGCGAGCGGCATGGCAAAAAGGTCTCCGCCCGAGCGCTCGAGCGTATCATGGAACAGGTCAAGAAACCGGTCGCGGATCTCGTCGATGAGGGTGAGGAACAGGTCGTTCTTATCCTCGAAATACTGGTAAAAGCTGCCGCGCGGGATGCGCGAGGTCTGCACAATGCGGTTGATGGACGCCTCGGCGTAGGGCACGGCGGTAAATTCGCTCCACGCGCTCTCCAAAATGCGTGCTCGCTTCTCCTCCGGCAGTCGGAAAAAGGTATCGGTCGGCATAGGCTCCTCCTATATGACAAGCTGTCGTAAAATGACAATCTGTCATATATTATACGAGCACTTCCCTACTCTGTCAATAGGTCAAATCGTTAAGAAATCACGGACGGTTAAGTCTATCTAACCACATTCCGCTGAAAAGCGCCGTCCGTGGGACGGCGCTTTCGTCTCAGCCGATGCCGCCGAGGAGCGCGCCCGCGATGAGCGCGAGCAGCGCGCAGGCGCAGTAGACGTATTTGCTCAGAGGATAGAACCACGCGCCGATGGGCTTGCCCGCGCCCTTGTTGACCGCGGCAAGGACGAAGTCCTTCCCCGCCACCCAGAAGAACAGGATGCCGGCCAGCAGCGCGCCGAGCGGGCAGATGTAGATGGACACCACGTCCATCCAGTCGGAGACGATGGCCTGAATGCACAGCGACACCGCTGTGCCGATCGCGGCAATGACCGCGACCGCAGCCACGCGCTTGAGGTGCAGCTTATCCTGCAGCGCCTCGACCGAGACCTCGTAGAGGTTCACAAGCGAGGTGAGCCCCGCGAAGAGCACGCAGAGGAAGAACACCAGCCCGATCACGCGCCCGCCGGGCATCCCGTTGAACACGTTCACGAGGAAAATGAACATCAGCCCCGGGCCGCCGTCGGAAAGGTCCGCGCCGCCCGCCGCCATCGCGGGAATGATGACGAGCGCCGCCAGCAGCGCCGCCAGCGTATCGAACAGCGCCACATTGCGCGCGGCGGAGGGGATCGACTCGTCGTCCGAGAAGTAGGAGCCGTAGATCACCGTGCCGTTTCCGGCCACGGAGAGTGAGAAGAACGCCTGCCCGAAGGCGTAGATCCACAGCTTCGGGTCGGCAAGGCCCGCGGGGTCGAGGGTAAAGATGTAGCGGTAGCCGTCGCCCGCGCCGGGCAGCGTTGCAATGTAGACGCCCAGTCCCGCAAAGAGAAAGAACAGCACGGGCATCATGACCTTGTTCGCCCGCTCGATGCCGCCGCCCACGCCGAAGGCCATGATGGCGAAGTTGACCGCCAGCGCGATCACCAGCCAGAAATTATTGCCCCAGCCGCAGGCCGTGCCGTTGAAGCTGTCGACGATGACGTTCATATCCTGTCCCATGGCAAAGAGTCCGCCGTCGAGCGCCAGCGCAAGATACCTGAAGATCCAGCCCACCACGCAGCTGTAGCCGATGGCAAGCGCCAGCGAGCCGAGCACCGGGATATAGCCGACCGCCTCGCCCGTGCTGCGTCTGCCGCGCAGGGCAGCCGCCTGCCCGAACGCGCCGATGGGGCCGGAGCGGGTGGAGCGGCCAAGCGCCATCTCGCCGATGATGCCGGTCGAGCCGATCAGAAGGACAAAGAGGAAATACGGCAGCAGGAAGGTCATGCCGCCCCATTTGGACACCAGCGTCGGAAAGCGCCAGATGTTGCCCATGCCGACGGCCGAGCCGATACAGGCGATGATGAAGCCGCCGCGGCTGCGAAAGCCGTCGCGTTTGCTGACGTTGGCGTCGTTACTCATAACATTGTTTCCTTTCACGCACTCAGGCACAAATTGGTTTGATTATACCGCAAAACCCGCCCCGCCGCAACAGTTGTTTGCGGAATCTGCCGGATAACACTATGCAGAGGCGTCTTACTCCCCCGGTAGGCCCAGCACAAGCGCTTTCTCGCGGCGGCTGTCCGCGCCCGCATGCTGCACACGCCCCCTCCTCTCTGCAACACATTTTTAGGATAGTATATTACAGCGTTTGCGCATTTTCAACCGCCTCACACCGGCAGAACCGACCGGCCATGCGATTTTCCATTCCCAACACGCGGGTTTTGTGCTATACTGGTGACGCATAGCCGCCGCACGCATGCGCATGCGGCAAAAAACGATGAGGGAGAATACTTTATGAAGGTCACCAAACACCGCCTATGGCTCTGCGCGCTGCTCGTCTGCATGGTGCTCTCCGTCCTTGCCGGGATCGCCGCGCCGACGGCCATGGCAGCGAACATCTCCAGCACCGACTGGATGGAAACCGTGCCCGACGACACCAGGCTCAGCAAAATGTCAATTCCCGGCACGCACGACAGCTGCACGCAGTATGTGGACATGCGCTACATCTTCCAGTGCCAGGACGCGGGCGTTGCCACGCAGCTGCTCTACGGCTACCGCTATCTGGACATGCGGCTGGTGCTCGAACAGAAGCACGACCAACAAACGCTGGTGCTCAAGCACAACATTGCGCGCTGCAAGACCTCCAACTCTCCGTTCGCCGGGACACTCACGCTTGACGACGTGCTGCGCGATGTCTATGCCTTTCTGGACGCTCACCGCACCGAAACGATCATCCTGTGCATGAAGGCAGAAAACAGCAAGGATGACGTTGCAGACGTTCAGAGAGCCCTGTATGAGCGCATCGACACAGACCCGGACCGCTGGTACCTGAAAAACGAGATCCCAACGCTGGGCGAGGTGCGCGGAAAAATCGTCCTCGCCACGCGGTTTGACGACAAGTTGACGCTCGGCAGCGAGCGGTGCGGCCTGTACTTCGGCTGGGCGGATCAGGGCGACCGCACCGTTTTGTCTGACCCCACCGCGAACTCCGTGATCAACGGCCGCGAGACGCTGTGCGTGCAGG
>OGXH01001454.1_pt1 | contig 17408 bp, 14 predicted proteins | sample 1576241 | NCBI WGS metagenome assembly OGXH01 (sample SAMEA3541529, study PRJEB24748) | human gut metagenome | biome: human gut; feature: human-associated habitat; material: faeces | place: China | collected 2012
GAAGGCGTTCAGGGTGCGGACGTAGTTCTGCAGCTCGGCGTGCTTGTCGTAGTCCAGCAGCATCCAGTCCAGCTGCTTTGCCTCGTTCCACTCGGCAAACTGACCGAACTCCTGTCCCATGAACAGCAGCTTCTTGCCCGGGTGTGCCATCATGTAGCCGAAGAAGGTGCGCAGATTGGCAAACTTGTCGTCATACTCGCCGGGCATCTTATTCAGCAGGCTGCCCTTGCCGTGCACGACCTCATCGTGGCTGATGGGCAGCACAAAGTTCTCACTGAAAGCGTAGAAGAAGCTGAAGGTCACCTTGTTGTGGTTGCCGGAGCGGAACAGCGGGTCGGTCTTCATGTAGCTGAGCATATCGTTCATCCAGCCCATGTTCCACTTGAAGTTGAAGCCCAGACCGCCGTCCGAAGCGGGCTTTGTGACCATGGGCCACGCGGTGGACTCCTCGGCGATCATGTACTTGTGGGGGTGACGACCCAGCACGGTGTTGTTCAGCTTGCGCAGGAAAGCGATGGCTTCAAGGTTCTCCTTGCCGCCGTCCTTATTGGGCTCCCATTCGCCCTGCTTGCGGTTGTAGTCCAGATACAGCATGGAGGCCACGGCATCCACGCGCAGACCATCGATGTGGTACTGCTCCAGCCAGTACAGTGCGCTGGAAATGAGGAAGCTCTGCACCTCGTTGCGGCCAAAGTCGAACACCATGGTGCCCCACTCCTTGTGCTCGCCGCGCTTGGGGTTGGGGTCCTCGTAGCAGGCCTCGCCGTCAAAATTGTACAGGCCGAACTGATCCTTGGGGAAGTGGGCGGGCACCCAGTCCATGATGACACCAATGCCTGCGGCGTGCATCTTATCCACGAAGGCCATAAAGTCCTTGGGGGTGCCGTAGCGGCTGGTGGGTGCAAAATAGCCGGTGACTTGATAGCCCCAGCTGCCGTCAAACGGATATTCCATCACCGGCAGCAGCTCTACATGGGTGTAGCCCATATCCTTGATGTACGGGATCAGCTCGTCCGCCAGCTCGGAGTAGTTGTAGGGCTTGCCGCCCTCCTTCATCTTCCAGCTGCCGGCGTGCATCTCGTAGATATTCATCGGGCCGTTGATCACGTCTGCCTTTTTCTGCGCGGTCTGCCATGCGGCGTCGTGCCATGCAAAGCCGGACAGATCGTAGACCTTGCTGCCGTTGGACGGCCGGGTCTCGGCGTGGAAGGCGTAGGGATCGGCCTTGTAGACAAGGTCGCCTGCACGGGTGGTTACGCAATATTTATAAACATCGTATTCCTTCATGCCGGGAATGAACAATTCCCACACGGAATCGCCATCCACCTTGCGCATGGGATGGCTGCCGGGCTTCCAGCTGTTGAAGTCGCCCACAACACTGATGGCTACGGCGTGCGGTGCCCATACGCGGAACACAACGCCGGACTCCCCGACCCGTGTTTCCAGATGTGCGCCGAAGTAGCGGTAAGCCTCGCAGTTGTTGCCCTGCTTGAACAGGTACACCGGCAGGTCCGATGTGTTGCTCTGAATCTTTTCTTCGGTCGGTTTCATAAACTGCTCCTCCCCGTGCGGAAGCCGAAAGCGGCATCCGCAGCTTTGTACTCTTTTATATTAAAAGGTTTTTACCATTTTTGCAAGACTTTTTGTCCAAAATTCAAATACAATTACCACAAATTTTCTTGACTTCTCTGTATGTTGTGGGCATACCATCCAAAATTTGCAGCTCGACATCGTGTAAACTGCTCATTTGACAAACGGTTCCGGCGAAAGCGTTGCGAAAACAGAAAAGGGGTCGGGGAAAGCCCGCAGACTTTCCCCGACCCCGAAATAAAAATAGTATTCTGATTAACATCAAAAGAGACCGCTGCACAGTTTGTACAGCGGTCTCTTTGCGTGGTTATTGTGTTTTGTTTACGGCTCAGCCCACAACGTAGACGTTGACCTGAATGGCGCCGTTGATAACGCTTTCGGCGTAGGTCTCGTAGAACAGGTCTACAAGGATCTGCCCCTTCTGGACGGCGATGCCGGTGTCGGTGGCTACGGCGTAGCCGTAGACGAACTTGCCATCGGTGGAGGTGATGTAGAGCTTGGTGCCGTAGGGGATCACGTCCGGGTCCACAGCCACGGTGCCATAGCCCAGACCCAGACCGGAAGAGCCCTTGCCGGTACGGGAATAGTAGCCGGTGGCCTTGCCGGTGAGCACCTTGCTATAAGAGGTGGGGGCGTTGGTGGTGCCGTCCGCGCCGGTCAGGGGGGACACCGGCGCGCCTGCGCCGTAGGTCTTGATGACGTGGTCGGTGGGCTCCACCGTGGTGGTGGTATCCACAACGGTGCTGTTTTCCAGCTCGCCGTCCACATAGCGGTCACGGGTGGTCACGGTCTGCTGACCGGCTGCGCCGTGCTGCACCGTGGTGGTGCGGCCGGTGTTGCGGAAGTACAGGCTGGTGTAGACATACTGGGTGTCGTAGGGGATGGCCTGTGTCTCCACACGCTCTTCGTAGTCCACGCGGTGGACCACGATCTTGCTGCCGGCGGTCACAACATGATCCAGCGCCGGCTCGGTGTAGTCGTCCCCTTCAAGGGTGATACCGGCGCGCTCCAGTGCATCGGCTACGGTGCCGAACACCAGCTTTACAGGGTACTCCTGCCCGTCGGCGGTGATGCTGACGGAGAATGCGCGCTCGATGTTCAGGGAGGCAAGATTGCCGCTGAACGCGGTGTAGTAGACCTCATCGCCCTCCTCAGAGCGGATGCCGGAAAGGTGCATGACCTGTGCGGGGGAAGCATCGGCATCGGTCAGAAGGACCTGCCGTGCACCATTGGAGTCGGTGACGTAGGTCAGCCGCAGATTTGCAGCGGTGACGCCAAGGGTAGCCACAAGGCATACCACCATGACACAAAATGCCAGCACACGGGGAGATACTGCCTGCTTTGCAGCAGTAACTGCTTTCTTCAATTTAACGGAAGCGATACGAGACAACTCCTCTCTTTGTCGTATTTGGCGCGGCCGCGGGTCTGTATTGCATCAGCACCCCGGCCGCCCGGACTGTGGCTGCTCTGAGTATAAGCGTCTCACAGTCAAATACGATGCTCTCTTCGGGTAAAAAGAATGAGCACCGTATTACAGGTTGGAATCCGCTTCGGGCAGACCACAAAACTGCCCCGGCACAGGCCGCATCTGCCCATGCCGTGCCGTACGCAGGACGGCTTTTTACTTCATCCAGATAGAATTTAAACGCTGCAACGTTCGTTGCACAAACGCTATTTTACCAGACCGTAAAGCATCTGTCAAATTTGTGTCTTGCACTTTGTTAGATTTGTAACATTATTTTTTGTGCAATTTTCACAGTGTTTCTTTTGATATTTTGGTTTTTAGGTGGTTTCCTTCTGATTTTTTCCTTTTTTCTGGGGGCAATTCGTTCATGAATTTTTAACATTTGCACCGGCTCTTTTCTCTGCGAATAAGGCCGCAGCAGCGGCCGCTGCGCCCAAAACAAGCTGCCCCACATCGCGGGTTTTGCATGGAAAACCTGCAGGGGAATTACCCGGTCCCGGCAGGGGGAAAAAGCTCGCATTTCCGGTGCCAAAACCCCGTTTAGCAAAATGCCGAAGAACAGAAAATTTCACATTTTTAGTACACACTGGATAGTTTTGCGCCCCCGGCGGTACAATCGGGACAGCAAACAGAAAAGGAGGTTTTGCATGGAGATCGAGATCCTTGAGCAGCAGTGCGGCGGCACCGAATTTGTGCCCCGGCCGCACCGGCTGCACCTTGGCGCACAGAACGCCGAGGGGGTGGACCGGCTGCAGTTCATCCTGCCCGCAGCGTGGGCGGGGTGCACCTTGGCGCTGTATCTGCGCCGCAGCGATGGGGTGCAGCTGGCCGCCATTCCGCTGGACGCCGACGACAGTGTGACGGTTGACCGCCGCCTGACGATCCTGCTGACGCCGTTCATGAGCTGCTCGGCCAAGATCCCGATCTATGCCGTATTCACGGCGGCATTCTTCCCGCAGCATGCTGTGCTCGCTATGGCGCTGCTCTACTTTGGCGGCATGGCCATCGGCGTGCTCATCTCCCTGCTGCTGAATCACACGGTGTTCCGCGGAAATCCCGTCCCGTTCGTTATGGAGCTGCCGAATTACCGCCTGCCGACGCTCAAGAGCGTGGCCATGCTCCTGTGGGACAAGGCGCGCGACTTCCTGCAGCGCGCATTTACGGTCATTTTCGTGGCGACGCTTGCCATCTGGTTCCTGGAGTCGTTTGACCTGCACCTGAATTTCGTGACGGACAGCAGCAGGAGCCTGCTTGCGTCCGTCGGGCGCATCCTCGCGCCGGTGTTCCGCCCGCTGGGCTTTGAGGACTGGCGTGTGACGACGGCTCTCATTACCGGCTTTACGGCCAAGGAGGCCGTGGTCAGCACGCTCGGCATCCTGACCGGCGCGGGAACGGAGCACCTGAGCGCAGCGCTCTCCGGCCTGTTCACGCCGCTGTCGGCCGTGAGCTTCCTGACGTTCACCCTGCTCTACACGCCGTGCGTCGCGGCCATTGCGGCCATCGGGCGCGAGCTGGGCGGCAGGCTGCGCGGCGCAGTCGTTGCGGTGTTCCAGTGCGTTGTAGCCTGGTGCGTTGCGGCGGGGCTGTATCAGCTCCTGCTGCTGATCGTCTGACGCATGGGCTGGCTGGAATGGGCCGTGCTGGCGCTGCTGGCGGCGTGGCTGGCCGTGTCGCTTTGGCGCATGCTGCACCACCGCGGCTGCTGCGGAGACTGCACGCACTGCCGGACGTCCTGCAGAAAAGACAGATAAAGGGGGATGCGGCCGCATCCCCCTTTGCTTTGACATCCGGCGGAAGATGTGCTATACTTTCCCAGTGTTGGCATAGAATCGAACAGATAACCGGAAAGAAGGTTTTTCATGAATTTTATCGAATGGCTGAAGGTCATCTTGCTCGGCATCGTGGAGGGCATCACGGAATGGCTCCCCATCAGCAGCACGGGCCACCTGATCCTGACGGACGCCATCTGGCCGCTGCAGCAGTCGGATGCGTTCAAGGAGATGTTCAACGTCGTCATCCAGCTCGGCGCGATCCTTGCTGTTGTGGTGCTCTACTGGAGCAAGCTCTGGCCCTTCCACCGTAAGCGCATCCCGCAGCGCTCGTGGTTCGCCCAGCAGAGCACGAACGGCTTCGTGGGCAGCCTGCAGCGCTTCGGCGACCGTTATTGCTGTATGGACAAGATCGTCATGTGGCTGAAGATCGCGGTTTCCTGCCTGCCTGCCATGCTCATCGGCCTGCCTCTGAACGATTGGCTCGACAAGCACTTTTATAACCCGACCGTCGTGGCCCTGATGCTGCTGCTCTATGGCGCCGGCTTCCTGTTCGTCGAGCGGTATAACCGCAGCCGCAAGCCGCGCGTGAATTCCATCGCGGCGCTGCGCTGGTCGGATGCGCTGCTCATCGGCGTGTTCCAGGTGCTCGCGCTCATCCCCGGCACGTCGCGCTCCGGTGCGACCATTCTCGGCGGCATCCTCATCGGCACGTCGCGCGAGGTCGCCGCGGAATATACGTTCTTCCTCGCCGTGCCCGTGATGTTCGGCGCGTCGCTGCTGAAGATCGTGAAATTCGGCGCGATCAGCGGCACGGAGCTTGGCGTGCTGCTCGTCGGCATGGCGGTCGCCTTCGGCGTGTCCATCCTGGCTATCCGCTTCCTCATGGGCTATATCCGCAAGCACGACTTCACGGCATTTGGCTGGTATCGCATCGGCCTCGGCCTTCTCGTGCTGCTGTACTTCTATGTGATCCGCTGATATCAAGCGGGACCGCCTCACAAAGAGAGGCGGTCCCGGTATTTATATGTACTTGATTTCGAGGCTGCCGAAGCTGAGATCGGCATCCAGCAGGATCTGTGCTTCAGGATGCTCACAGGGCGTCCCGCGCTGGTTGAGGCTGGCCGCCGTCGTATCCTTCCCGGAGACCGTGACGGCGAAGCGGTCCGGCACGAGCAGCGTCAGGCTGCCGAAATTCGTCTCGACGGTCAGCGGGCAGTTGTCCTGCACGGCCTCGCAGCCGGACAGATCGACGGTGAAGTCTCCGAAGCTCGTCTCGATCCTGCCGCCGCGCAGGAGCGGTGTCACGACCGGCACACGGCAGGAGCCAAAGCTCAGCTCGCAGCTCAGGTGGCCGTTATCGCAGCGCGTGTCCTGCGTGAATTTCCCGCCGTAGGAGGCGCGCACATGGTGCTGCTTCCGCCTGCGGCCGCAGAAATAATCGACCAGCAGGCTCACGCCCCACAGCAGCAGAAAGACCGGGATCAGGACGCTCCAGCGGAAGCCGATGGACAGAAAGCCGAATGCGGTCAGCAGCGAATAGCCGCCCACGAGCATCAGGCCGATGCTGAAGCAGGAGAAGCGGTGCGTCAGCATGCTCAGACCGCCCAGCAGCAGGGCGGATGTCCAGAGGATCGTCCAGACGGATACATCGAATTTTCCCAGCGCATTGACAAGAAACAGCGCGCCGATGGCGAGGACGTAGATCGCGAACCACAGCCCGCTGCGTGCGGCGCTGCCGATGGTGTAATCCAGAATGTGTTCCTTCTCCTCCGGCTTGATGACCTCTGCCTCGTGTACGCGCTCCTCCTTCGGTGGTGTGCGGCCGAGCAGCTCATCCACGCTGATGCCGAAGATGGAGGCAAGCTCCGGCAGAATGGTGATATCGGGGCAGGAGAGGTTGTTCTCCCATTTGCTCACCGCCTGTGCGCTCACGCCGACGCGCTGCGCCAGCTGCTCCTGCGTCATGCCCAGCCGCTTGCGGTGATAGGCAATGCGCTTTCCAAGCGTTCCCTGTTCCATTGTGGTTTCCCTCCTTCATGTTCTGGCATTACCATATCATGAATTGGCCGAAAAAGCTATCATCCGGTCGTTCATTTTGCAAAAAACCGCCGCTCAACTCCCGGTTGAGCGGCGGTTGCGTCTCTCAAAACGACAATGCCCGGCGCTTTCGCGCCGGACATTGGAGAAATCAGGTTTACTTCTTCTCGGACTCAGCGATCTCCTTCAGGGCATCCTTGCGGCTGAAGTTCGCGCGGCCCTTCTCATCGAAGCCCATGAACTTGACCCACGTCATGTCGCCGACGTTCAGAACGTCCTCGACCTTTTCGACGCGGCGGTTTTCAAGCTTGGAGATGTGGACCATGCCGTCGTGGCCCGGGGCGATCTCAACGAACGCGCCGATCGGCAGGATGCGGACGACCTTGCCATAATACAGGGCGCCGACCTCGGGAACAAAGCAGATATCGTCGATCATCTTCTTGGCAGCGTAGCCGGCTGCAGGATCGACGGCGGCAATAAAGACATTGCCTTCGTCATCGATGTCGACCTTGGCGCCGGTGTCGGCGCAGATCTTCTGGATGGTCTTGCCGCCGGAGCCGATGACCTCGCGGATCTTCTCGACGGGGATCTTCATGGAGATCATCTTCGGAGCGTACTCGGAGACGTCCGCGCGCGGCTCGGAGATGCAGGGGAGCATGACCTTGTCCAGAATTTCAAGACGGGCCTTGCGGCAGCGCTCGAGTGCGTCGGCAATGATCTCCATCGTCAGGCCCTTGTTCTTCAGGTCCATCTGAATGGCGGTGACGCCTTCCGTCGTACCGGCGACCTTGAAGTCCATCTCGCCGTGGAAGTCTTCCACGCCCTGGATGTCCGTGAACGTGCGCCATGCGCCGGTCTCCTGATCGGAGATGAGGCCGCAGGAAATACCGGCGACCGGGCGCTTGATGGGAACACCGGCGTCCATCAGTGCCAGCGTGGAGCCGCAGATGGAGGCCTGCGACGTCGAGCCGTTGGAGGACAGGACCTCGGAGACGACACGGATGGCATACGGGAACTCCTCAACGCTCGGGATCACAGGAAGCAGGGCCTTCTCGGCGAGGGAGCCATGGCCGATCTCGCGGCGGGAGGTGGAGCGGCTTGCTCTGGCCTCGCCGGTGGAGAACGACGGGAAGTTGTAGTGGTGGATATAGCGCTTCGTCTCTTCCGGATAGATGGTGTCGAGCTTCTGCGCGGCGGACAGTGTGTTGAGCGTGCAGATGGACAGGACCTGCGTCTGGCCTCTGGAGAACAGGCCGGAGCCGTGGACGCGCGGCAGAACGCCGACCTCGGCGTCGAGCGGGCGGATCTCGTCCATCTGGCGGCCGTCGACGCGCTTGCCCTCGAGCAGCCACTTCTTGACGACCTTCTTCTGCATCTTATACAGGCAGACCTCGATGTTGACGTCGAAGTCCTCATACTTTTCGGCGAACTTGTCGGCGAAATCGCGGCGGGCCGCGGTCAGGCGCTCCTCGCGGACGTTCTTGTCGTCGGTGTCGAGGGCATATTCGATCTGGTTCATGCCATAGGCGCACAGATCGTCGAGCAGGTCGTGGTTGACGGCTGCCTTTTCAAACGTGAACTTCGGCTTGCCAATGGTCTCGACGATGGTGTTGATGAACTTCACGACCTCCATGTTCGTCTCATGGGCGATGCGGATGCACTCGAGCACGATGCTCTCCGGGGCTTCCTTGGCCTCGGTCTCGATCATGACGACCTTCTCGAACGTAGAGGCGATGCACACGAAGCACTCGGAGGCGCTGCGCTGCTCGGCAGAGGGGTTGATGACGTACTGGCCGCCGACATAGGCGACGTTCGTCGTGGCGATCGGGCCGTTCCAGGGGACGTCGGAGCAGGCCACAGAGATGGAAGCGCCCAGAGAGGCGACGATCTCAACGGGGTTCTCGTAGTCGTTGGCAAGGACGGTGCAGGTCACGACGACATCGTTGCGCAGCTCATCGTCGAAGAGCGGGCGCATCGGACGGTCGATGATGCGGCTGTTGAGGATGCCGCGCTCGGAGGGCTTGCCCTCGCGGCGGTTGAAGCTGCCGGGGATGCGGCCGACGGCGTACATTCTCTCCTCGAACTCGATGGTCAGCGGGAAGTAGTCGATGCCGGGCTTGGGATCCGGGGAGCAGGTGACGGTCGTGAGCACGACGGTGTCGCCGTAGCGGCAGATGCACTCGGCGTCGGCCAGCTCTGCGACCTTGCCGGTCTCGACGGTAAAGGGACGGCCGCCGATGGAAGTCTCAAACACATGGTGGTTGGGATACTGTTTTCTGGTGATCATGGTTTATCCTCCTGTCAGAATGAAGTTCCACGGGAGGTTTAGCACTTGAAGCCGCGGCCAAACGCGCGCTCGGCAGCGCCTTCAACTGCTAAACTTCGCTCCCGTGTGCGGGGAAATGCGGGGATGGGGAAATCGTGAAAATGGGCGGACCGCTGGCGGGCCGCCCATTGTTCGTGATTACTTACGGATGCCCAGACGAGCGATGATGGCGCGATAGCGGTTGATGTCCTTCTTGGCCAGGTAGTCGAGCAGGCTGCGGCGCTTGCCGACCATCATGAGAAGGCCGCGGCGGGAGTGGTTGTCATGCTTGTGCTCACGCAGATGCTCGGTCAGCTCGTTGATGCGGGCGGTCAGGATCGCGATCTGGACCTCGGGGGAACCGGTGTCGCCCTCATGGGTCGCATACTCGGCGATGATAGCGGTTTTCTTTTCCTTCTGGATCATGGGAATACTCCACCTTTCAAAATATTATCCAACGGCTAAGTCCGGGCGGGCGGAATGCTCCTTCCGGAGCGGTCTCCCAGAACTGAGCGCGTGGATGTACCGGCAAAATTACCAGCCGTAATATCGTAGCATAGAATGACGGAAAAGTAAAGGATTATTTTTCGTCCGCGTCGCTTTTCAGCGGGATCCCGGCGCTTTCCGGCGCGCGGAAATCCAGTGTGATGGAGGCAAGCTCCGTCTGCAGAGGGTGATAGCGCACACCTGCGGCGTCCAGCATGCGCTTTGAGGCACGGATGTTGGCCGTTTCGGCGTATTTGTCGGAAAAATAGATGATCTCCCGGATGCCGCTCTGGATGATGGCCTTGGCACACTCATTGCATGGGAACAGGGCCACATACAGCCGCGCGCCGCGCAGCACACGGCCGCCTGCATTCAGAATGGCGTTCAGCTCCGCGTGGACGACATAGGGATACTTTGTCTCCGCGCCCTCGCGCTCCCACGGAAAAACGTCGTCGCTGCAGCTGCAGGGCAGGCCGTTATAACCGGTGGAGAGGATGATGTTGTCCGGCGAGACGATGCAGGCGCCGACCTGCGTGTTCGGGTCCTTGCTGCGGCGGGCGGCCAGCAGGGCGACGCCCATGAAATACTCATCCCAGGAAATGTAGTCGGTTCGTTTCATCGCGGCTCCTTTCGGACGGGTCAGGCGAGAAAGCGCAGGGCCTTCACGCCGGTCAGGGCGAGCGTCACGAGCAGACCGGCAATAAGCACACCGGCATAGATGGCGGGCAGGGCGCGCTTCAGCCGCATCTCCATCAGCGCGGCGACGAGGGCGCCGGTCCAGGCGCCGGTGCCGGGCAGGGGAATGGCGACAAGGATGCACAGACCGACCAGCTCGGATTTGCGCACACGGCTGCTCTTGCGGTCGGCGCGGCGCTCCAGCGAAACGGCAAGACGGCCGAGACGAGGATAGCGCTTCATCCAGTGCAGGATCTTCCGCACGAACAGCAGCAGGAACGGGACGGGCAGCATATTGCCCAGTGCGCTTGCGGCGAAGGCCAGCCAGGGATCCAGTCCCTGCGAGATGCCATAGGGGATGCCGCCGCGCAGCTCCACGACCGGCAGCAGCGAGATGAGGAATGTCATCACGCATTTGCCAAGGACGGTGCCGAACAGCCAATCGATCATCGTTTCAGCTCACCTTTCAGAAATGTACCCTCAGTATAGCATACGACGTCCCCGATTGCAACAAGAAGAATGCCTGACGGAAGTCAGGCATTGCAGACTGTCAAAAAACTGCTTGGCCGAAAGTCTCGGAGGGACTTTTTTGGCAAGCTGGAATGCCTGACCGAAGTCAGGCAGTGCTGTTACGGCAGCGCATGGACGAGGATGCCGATGTTGCGCCGGTAAATTTCGTCGAACTGGGAAAGCGGCAGCGGATTCGTGCCGAGACCGGCCTCGATCGTATAGCCGGGGCGACGGAAGTCCTGCAGGAACCAGTCCTTATAGCCCGCAAAGCCCGAGGCGAACGGCGTGTCCTCCAGCCGGTAGCCGCTGACCCGCGCCAGCCGTTCGCCGAGCTCCTGCGCACCGGGCGGCGCATAGTCCTGAAAGCGCCAGTAAATTTCTTCTCCCTGGGTGTGATAGGACAGCGTGACGTCCGGCCGGATGGCCTGAGTCAGAGCTGCCATAGCAGCCGTTTCCGGCTGGTCGAGCGGCGAGGCCCCGACATAGTCCCGAGGGGCCGGGCCGGTGAAGCCGAGCGCGAATTTGTTTGTGCGCGCCTGCTCCCAGCCCGCGGGGTAGTTCAGATTGAGGTCCGTCCCCGTCAGATTCGCCTTCCAGCCGCCCGGGAACGAAATTTCCGGGAAGCCTGCCGCGATGCGCTGCGCTGCCTGATACTGTTGGCTGCCCGGCCGGATGGCCCCCGTGACGAGGTCGACGCCGTCCGGGTTCACCATTGGCACGAGCCACAGCGTTGTGCGCCGCCAGAGCTGCTGGGCATCCATGCCGAGGATGCGCCCCTCCGTCGCCACAGCATAGGCGTATTGCTCCAGAAACAGCAGCAGGACCGGCGTCGTGATCCACTCATTCGCATGGTGGCTGGCGTTATAGAGCGCACAGCGCGGCCCCTGCCCGATGCGCAGGGCTGTGACGGGCCTGCCCCACGCCGTCCGGGCAATGCATTTCTGTGACAGGAACGGATAGCGCACGAGAAGTCCCTGCACGCAGATCTGCAGCAGCTCCGATGAAAACGGGACGTCCGCCGGCACGACGGGGAAGCCGTAGGGCACGTTCAGATATTGCCCCGGGATGAGCAGATTTGGGTTCTGGTTCGGATTGGCCGTCAGCATGGCGCGGACGGATGTGCCGCGCGCCGTGGCGATGCGGTAATAGGTGTCGCCGGGCTTGACCATATAGCGTTCATAGCCCAGCAGCAGCGGCGTGAGCCGCTGCATGGTCAGAATATCCTCCTGCCCGGACGGATACAGGCCCTCGCGCCGCTGGAATTCCTCCAGATCGGCGGCACCCGCCCGCCGCAGGGCAAGCTCGGTCAAGCGCATAGAAAATTCCCCCTCCGGGACATATCTATGCCGGAGGGGGAACAATCATGTGCAGCTTGTCAAAATAAGCTCCTTCGAACCTTCTCTCCGAAACTTTCGGCCGGGCGGTATTTTCGACAGTCCGGCAGTTGCTTCAGGAGTTCTCTTCCGGGGCCTCGGGAGTTTCGTTGTCCGCAAAGTCCTCTTCTTCCGCAGCGGTTTCGGTTTCCGGCTCCGTCTCGGGCTTGGCCTCGGGTTCGGCTTCGTCCTCAGGCTGCTCGCCGGCAAGCTTGGTCTTCGCGGCTTCCAGCTCCAGACGCAGGCGGTTGATGCGGCGGAACGACTGGGAGATGCGCTCACACAGCGGGTCGTACTCGGCGTCATCCGGCTCTTCATCCGTGACGTAGTCCTTGTAGTAGACCTTACCAAGCTGCGTGTAGCAGCGGCGGATCTTGTCCTGTTCCGCCAGAATGGCAAACTTCTTCTTGGAGATCAGCGCGACGAGACGCGCGGTCTGGGCTGCGCCGGCCGCAACGTGGACGGCCTTGCACTTCAGGGTTTCCATGGTTTCCTTCATAAAAGATCACTCCTTTGATTCTTCGGATGATTCGGTTTCCTCAGATACTTCGTCCCCCGGCTCAGATGCTGCATCTTCCGGTTCGGCGGTCTCCTCCGGCTGCGTCTCTGCGGCCGTGGCAGCGGCGGCTTCGGCGGCTGCCACGCGGTTGACCTGCATCTTCGCGGGATCGTGTCTGACAAAGATGGCCTGATACAGCAGGATGCCGAGCGACAGCAGCATGGTCACGGCTGCGAGCAGCTGGCTGACACGGACCGGGCCGAGCCACAGGCTGTCCGTGCGCAGGCCCTCGATGACCATGCGCCCTGCGCCGTACCATGCGAGATATGCAAGGAACGTCTGGCCGTCAAACTTGCGCTTCTTCGACAGGAAGTGCAGCACGATAAAGCCGGTCAGGTTCCAGACGGACTCATAGAGGAACGTCGGGTGGAAATACTGCAGCTCGCCGTTTTCGACCAGCCCCATGCGCAGGAAGCAGGTCGTTACGCTGCCATGGGCTTCCCGGTTGAAGAAGTTGCCCCAGCGGCCGATGGCCTGCCCGAGCAGCAGACCGATGCCGGTCAGGTCCAGAAAGGGCAGGACCTTGAGCTTCCGCACGCGGGTATAGATCAGCATGCCGAGCACCGCGCCAATGACGCCGCCATAGATGGCAAGGCCGCCGCTGCGGATGTCGAGGAAGCGATACCACGGGATGCCGGGGCCGAAGAACTGGTCCCACTCGAAGATGACATAGTACAGGCGCGCGCCGACGATGGCGGACGGCAGGCAGATGAGCACGAGATTGAGAATGTCGTCCTGCGTGACGCCGAACTGCTTTGCCCGGCGCAGGCAGTACGTCACGGCGAGCAGCACGCCGATGGCGATGATGACGCCGTAGAATTTGATCTCGAAGTTTGTTCCCGGGATGCAGAAGCCGTCGGGCGGATTAATGCCCTCAATGCCGAGCCCGGGGAAGCTGATGGGACTGGTTAAGAAGATATTCATGCGGATTCCTCACTTTCATTGGGAAGAATGATGCTGAGCGCGGCGCGCTCCGGACGGATGACCTGCCGGATGAATTGCAGCACGTCCTCGGGCGTGACGGAAGCGTAGGCCTCCGGGAAGGAGAAGTAATCCACGCCGTCGAAGTGGTAGGCACACATACGGTAGCACACACTTTCAAAGCTGTCAAGGTCGCGGGTGCGGCGGCCGAGCGACGAGCGGATGAGCCGGTCAAACAGCGCGCGGTCAAAGCTCTCGCGGGACAGGCGCTGCGCCTCGTCCAGAATGGCGCGGAGCACGGCGTCCGGGTCGCGGCTGTCGCCGCCCGCGCTGAACAGGCAGGCATCGCGCACGCTCTCATATCCGGCGGAAAAGTCCGAATTGATGAGGCCCTCGTCATACAGGCGCGTGTAGAGCGCCGAGGATTCGCCCACGAGAATTTCGGCAGCCAGATCGCCAATGATCTCACGGCGCATGGACTCCAGCCCGCGGGCGGGCGGCTCACATTTGAAGCCGAGGCAGAACGTCGGCATGGCGATCTCCATATGGCGGACCGTGCGCTTTGTCGGGCAGGTCATGGCCTCGGCCGGGCCGTAGTCCCGCACGGGGACCGGCTCCGCGTGGGCGTTTGCGGATTCCGCATGGGCGATCTCCTCCACCAGCGCAGGGTCGACATCGCCCGTTACGCAGAGCATGAGATTTGCGGGCGCGTAGAATGCCGCGTGGCAGTCCTGCAGGACCTGCGGGGTGATCTCGCCGATGGATTCGACCGTTCCGGCGATCGGAACGCGGATGGGGTGATGCGCGAACATCGCGCCGAACAGGTCCTCATAGGCGCGGGAGTCAGCGCTGTCCTCATACATGCGGATCTCCTGCGCGATGATGCCGCGCTCCTTTTCCACGCTCTCCGCCGGGAACCACGGCGTGAGCACCATGCGCAGCAGAATACGGAGATTTTCGGCGAACTGCTCGGTGCAGTCGAAATAATAGGCCGTCATGGCATAGCCGGTGAAGGCGTTCGGATAGCCGCCGTGGGCCGCGAAGAGGTTCATCGCGTTGTCCTCCGGCAGATCGAACATCTTGTGCTCCAGATAGTGCGCCACGCCGTCCGGCGTGCGGCAGGGGTGTCCGCCTGCGCCCGTTGCTTGTTTGTGACCAAACGATTCAGCAGCAACCTGCCCGAACAGATCGACCTCAATGCAAGAATTGATGGAGATGAGGTTCTCGTTCTTCGCGATGACCGTCGGATTGTTCACGTATTCGACGGGGTAGAGCTGCACGAAGGGATTATCATCGGCCCAATCGTAGAGCTCCTTGGTTCCCTCAAGAACAGTAGCAATATTGATGCCGTTATGCAGCGTCTTCTTTGCTGCAGTAATCACGCCTGCTTCAGCTAGATCCATCATCTTCGATGTGAACAGTTCGCTGTGAACGCCCAGGTCCTTTTTGGTGCTCAGCGCATCGAGGACCGCGTTCGGCAACTTGCCGATGCCTGCTTGAATGGTCGCACCATCTTCGATGAGCGAGGCGCAGTATTCGCCGATCTGGCGCTCGGCGTCGCCGATGCTCGAATTCGGGATGACGGGCAGCGGTTCGTCCACTTCGATGATGTAGTCGAGCTCGCTTACATGGACGCTCGTTTCTCCAAATATGCGTGGCATTTGCTTGTTGATCTGCCCGATCACGATCTTCGCCGAGCGCATTGCTGTGCGCTGGTAGCTGCAGGAAACGCCCATTGTGCAATAGCCCTGCTCGTTGGGTTCGGAGAGCGAGAGGATCGCAACGTCGATAGGGTAGTGGCCGTCGCGGATCAGGCGTTCGATGCTGGAAAAATACGATGGCAGATAATCCGAGATGCCCGCATGTATGCCTTGCCAATAATCCTTGTACTGTCCAACGGGGCCAACGAATGGCTCGTAGCGGATGTGGCCTTCCATGCGGGGGTCGAACATCTCGATGCGTTCACCCGGAGGGCCCTGCATGAAGGAAACATCGGTGAATTCCGCGTAGCGCTTCTCGATCTCACGCGTGATCGCACGCGGATCGGCTGCGCCATCGGAGAGTGAACAGTGGCTGTGCGGTGGAATGACCTTCGCGATATCTTCCACGGGAATGAGTTTTTGCTGGTAGAGCTCTTTCCAATCGGTCATTGGGCCATTCCTTCCTTGGTTGTAATACGGGATTATTCGATTATATCCTCTCGGCCTGCTCTTTTCTTCGATACTTGAGTGCTTCGGCTATTTAGTTGTGTGTTCCTGGCTGTATCGATGCGGAGTTAACGTATCACTGAAGTCCATATTCGGGGTGTATGACCCTGTTCTCAATACGAACAGCTGTATGTTCCATCTGATATGATTGCAGGCGCAAGCCGATTCGGAAAGGATGTATCAATGGAACAAAGCCATAGACCGATGCCAACAGGACTTCGTGTTTCTTCGTGGATCATTGCCATTGCCACCATCGTCGCATGTTATGTTCCTCTCTTGCTGTTGGGTATAGGAGGCTCAGCGGAAACAGCGAGCGATTCGATCCTTGATGCGGCTATCAATACTTCGCTCATGATCGTTCCGCTCCTGCAGATAATCAATCTGATCCTCGGAATCATTGTCGCCGTCCGAAAAGATTCTGACGCATTGTCTGTCACTCGAGCCATCATGCTCACCTATAAATTGGGGCTCATTCCATTCTTCATCTTGGGTGGCATAATCGAAGTCTTGTGCATCATAGGAGGCTTTCATCCTATACTCGTTGGATTTATGTGGGTTATTGGATTTGGGCTTGCCATACTCGGCTGGCTTGCCGTGATGTCTGGCAGTATTTGGACAATAGCCACCGCAGTCAAAGCGAAACGATCCACAACCATCACTTCAGGAGAATGTGCGCTCTATATCGTTCTTTCGCTATTCTTCGTTGCTGATGTCGTTAGCTCGATCGTTCTATTCGTGCGGTCGAAGCGACCGAAAACAGGCGCTCATTAAAAGACGAAATGGTTGCTAGTCCGTCTCAGGCAATTTGCATACATCAACCCAAGTGCTTCCAGGCGTTAGTTTCTCTAGCTCATCAGGTGTAAGCTCAATGGCGCTGTTCGAACTGCCGCATGCGGGAAACACCGTTTCGAAGCGGCGCAGCGATTCGTTCAAATAGATTTTGCAGCCGTTATTCACGCCAAAAGGGCACACGCCTCCAACAGCATGGCCTATAAGCTCTTCTGCCTTTTCAGGATCTACCATCTTGGCTTTGCAATGAAACGCTTCTTTGAACTTGGGGTTCGCTATGCGTGCATCTCCTGCGCAGACAACGAGCGCAACACCATCGTCAACCATGAACGACAGTGTCTTTGCGATGCGCTCAGGTGCACACCCGATCGCCTTCGCTGCTAGTTCGACGGTAGCGCTCGAAACGTCGAATTCCAGTACATCGCGATCGCGCCCGTATTCGCTCAGATGCTCTTTAGCTCTTTCTACGGTCATGAATATCCCTTCCTGCTAATTCGTTGTTGGACCATTGAAGAAGTCTGCTTGCAAGCTCTTGGTCATCCATCTGTGCGTCTCCGTTGTAGGCTTGCAAGAGCTTCTTTTCGTCGTCGTTTGCTAGGTTCAGTAGCTGTGCGCGACTGTTCACGAACTCTCCTGTTTGGGCAAAATGCTTTGCGCGAATCCCGAAGACCACAGCCTGTTTCTTTTTCTGACCTCCGATGTCAACAGAACCGCCCTCC
>OGXH01001487.1_pt1 | contig 17225 bp, 15 predicted proteins | sample 1576241 | NCBI WGS metagenome assembly OGXH01 (sample SAMEA3541529, study PRJEB24748) | human gut metagenome | biome: human gut; feature: human-associated habitat; material: faeces | place: China | collected 2012
TATGACCCTCTGCTTGTAAGGCAGATGCTCTCCCAGCTGAGCTAAGATCCCATATACTTGCGAGTCGCTTGCGCAACTCGCTTTGCTATTATATAATGAATCACATAAAAAAGTCAACACTTATTTTTGTGTTTCTGCATTTTTTTTAGGATTGCTATTTTCATCCGCTATTCTTCCAACAGCCGATCCACCAGTTTTACGCAGTCTGCTGCATCTTTCGAGTATCCGTCCGCTCCGATCTCATCTGCAAAACTTTCATTGATCGCCGCACCACCAATAACGATCTTGCTGTCGCATCCCATTTCTTTTGCCAATTCCACAACGTCTTTCATGCGCATCATCGTTGTTGTCATAAGGGCTGACAGACCAATTACTTTTGCATGCTCTTTTAAAGCAGTCTCAACGATCAGCGAAGCCGGAACATCTTTTCCAAGGTCAATCACATTGTAGCCATAGTTTTTCAACATAAGAACAACAAGATTTTTTCCGATATCGTGAATATCTCCTTCTACTGTTGCAACTACAATTGTCGCCTTTTGTTCCGCATCATTCCGCTCTAACATTGGCTCTACGTATTCGATCGCCATCTTCATCGTGTTGGCAGAGGAGATCAGCTGTGGCAGGAAATATTTCTGTTTGTCAAACAGCACGCCAACTTCATTGATCGCCGGGATCAGATGATGGTTGATGATCTCATCCGGTTTTTCTCCGTCGGCAAGCGCCTTTTTCACCTCATCTAAAATGCCACCCTTATTTCCTTTTAAAACAGCTTCAAAAATAGCACTTCTTCCTTCCTGTGATCCAGGTTTTGCCTGATCATCCGCCGCCGCTTTTTTTACCGGGACAAGCACGCGCTCCTGACCTGCGTACTTTTCAGCGAGCATGTTCATACGCTCAATATAGCGGATATCACTCTCTTCTCTTGCAAGAAGCAGATCAGACGCAAATGCGGCATTCATCAATAATTCCTGCGATGGATTTGCAATAGCCATTGTAAGCCCATGTGCGATTGCCATCGTAAGGAACGCTGTATTCACATAAGTCCGCTCCGGCAGACCAAAAGAAATATTGGAAAGTCCACAGGCTGTTGGCAGTCCAAGTTCATTTTTACAATAAGAAAAGGTTTCATAGCACTCAATGGCAGCTCTTGGATTTGCTCCGATCGTTGCAACCAGTCCGTCTACGATAATGTCCTCTTTGCTCATTCCGATCTTGATTGCCTGCTCCATAACCGTGCGGATGATCGCATGTTTTTCCTCAGAATCATTCGGAAGCCCTGCATCCGATAATGGCAGCAAAATAAACATTGCTCCGTATTTTTCTGCAATCGGAAGAAGTTTATCCATTTTCTCTTTTTCCATGGAAATCGAATTGATCAGGGCACGTCCCGGATAAATACGGAGCGCCGCCTCGATAATATCTACATGGCTGGAATCAATGCACAGCGGACAATCAACCGTAGAAGTCACTTCGTAAATCGTGTTGATCATCATTTCTTTCTCATCAATTCCGTTCATTCCCATATTAACATCAAGAATCGCAGCACCGTTTTCTTCCTGGTCTAACGCCATCTGACGCACCATGTTAAGGCTGCCCTCCCGCAGTTCTGCCTGAAGTTTTTTCTTACCGGTCGGATTGATGCGCTCACCGATCACCATAAAATTACCATCCAATGTAATTTCCACCAGTTTACGTTCAGAAGTCAGAATTCTTCTTTTTTGCGTCAAAGGTTTATGCAGCGGCATATCCTTCACTGCTTCTTTCAGTGCACGGATATGCTCCGGTGTCGTGCCACAGCAGCCTCCGATAATGGACGCACCGGCCTCCACCAGTTTTTTTCCACAGGAAGCAAACTCCTCTGGTCCCGTCTTGTAGACTGTCACACCATTCTCCAGCTCCGGCAGCCCTGCATTCGGCTTTGCAAGGATTGGGATTGTGGCATACTCTGCCATTTTTTCAACCGGTTCTATCATATCCTCCGGTCCTGTTGAACAGTTGATCCCAATCGCATCAGCTCCGAGACTCTGCAGTACGACTGTCGCCGTTGCCGGATCTGTTCCATAAAGGGTTCTTCCATCCGGGTTATATGTGAGCGATACCATGATTGGAAGATCACATACTTCCCTGATCGCAATGACTGCCGCCCTGCATTCCTGAAGACTCATCATGGTCTCTACCACAAAGAGATCAGCGCCTGCATCTGCAACTACCTCTGCCTGTTCTTTGTAGACATCCACAAGATCTTCAAACATCAGGTCGCCGATCGGATATAACTGTTGTCCGGTCATCGTCATATCCGCTGCCACCAGCGCTTTTCCCTGCGCCGCTTTTTGGGACAGGGCGATCAGTTCCCGGTTCATTTCTTCTAATCTGTCTGCAAGTCCATACTCTTCCAGTTTTATACGGTTTGCAGTAAATGTTGGTGCATACAAAATATCAGTTCCGGCCGCCACATAATCTTCCTGTAACTTTATCATAATATCAGGATTTTCAAGAATCCACTGTTCCGGGCACACGCCAACCGGCATGCCTGCCTTTTGCAAATTCGTTCCTGTCGCTCCATCCAGAATAACCGGTCCGTTTTCCACCAGTTTTTTAAATTCTGCTTTTGTCATTGTCTTTTGTCATTCCTTCCGCGGATTTGTTCCTTTTGATTATGCCATTTCCATAAATGCGGCGCAAGTATTTTTAAATTCCTATTTACAGCAATTCTTTGAGGATTTTATTGACCATTCCAGGATTTGCCTTTCCTTTCATCGCCTTCATTGTCTGTCCAACCAGAAATCCGATTGCTTTTTCTTTTCCATTACGGTAATCTTCTACTGACTGTGGATTGTCTCTGATGACCTGTTCCACGACTGTCTGCAGCTCGCCGGCATCATTGACGGTCTTTAATCCTTTTTCCTCAACGTATTTGTCAGGATCAATATCATGCTTGAAAACTTCCTCAAACACTTCCTTTGCAACTGTGCTGTTGATCGCACCGGAATCTGCCAGATCAATGACTTTTGCAAGATTTACCGGGGAGAATTGAATGTCCTCCGGATCCATCTCATTTTCTTTTAACAGGCGGATGATCTCACCCATGATCCAGTTGGAAACTTTCTTTGGTTTCTTACATATCTCTGTCGTCGCCTCAAAAAGATCGGCAAATTTTTTATGTCCGGTGATAATTTCCGCATCATAATCCGGCAGACCGAATTCTTTTTTATAACGTTCTAATTTTTCCGTGCGGAGTTCCGGCTGTCTTGCTTTAATTTCCGCGATCCACTCGTCGCTTATGACAATTGGAACAAGATCCGGTTCCGGGAAGTAACGGTAATCCTGTGCATCCTCCTTGGAACGCATTGCATAGGAGTACTCTTTGTTATCATCCCATCTTCTGGTCTCCTGAATGACCTTTTTTCCTTCCTCGATCAGCTCGATCTGACGGGTGCGCTCGCCCTCAATGGCTCTTGCGATCGCCTTGAAAGAGTTCAGGTTCTTCATCTCGGTACGTGTTCCAAATTCCGGTGCCCCCATCTCACGGACGGAAAGGTTAACATCGGCACGCATGGAACCTTCATTTAATTTACAGTCAGACGCACCAAGATACTGGATGATCAGCCTTAATTTTTCCAGATAGGCAATGACCTCCTCTGCGGAACGCATATCCGGCTCTGACACGATCTCGATCAACGGTACGCCGGAACGGTTGTAATCGACGATCGAACAGTCCTCCCACTCATCATGCACCAGCTTTCCGGCATCCTCCTCCATATGGATTTCATGGATACCAACCGTTTTCTTACCTGCTACGGTTTCGATCTCCACCCCGCCGTTCCTGCAGATTGGCAGATATAACTGGGAAATCTGGTAGTTCTGAGGATTATCCGGATAAAAATAATTTTTACGGTCAAACTTACAGTACTGCGTAATGCTGCAGTTTGTGGCAAGACCGACTGCGATCGCATACTCTACCACCTGTTTATTTAACACAGGAAGAGAACCCGGCATACCGGTACATACCGGGCAGGTATGGCTGTTTGGCGCCCCTCCGAATGCGGTGGAGCAGCCACAGAAAATTTTTGTTTTACTTGCTAATTCAACATGGACTTCCAGTCCAATCACAGTTTCATATACTTTACTCATGACGATTCCTCCAAACTTATGCTAATGGGCTGTGTTCATATTCCCTGGTCTGCTCAAATGCATACGCAGCGCGGATAATTTTTTTCTCTTTGAAACAGTCGCCGATCAGTTGTAAGCCGATTGGAAGTCCATTGGAATCTTTTCCACAAGGAAGTGAAATTCCCGGAAGTCCTGCAAGGTTTACAGAGATGGTATAAATATCTCCGAGATACATTTTAATCGGATCACTTAAGGATTCCCCTAACTTCGGAGCCGTTGTCGGGGCTGCCGGTCCTAAAATCACATCGTATTTTGCAAATGCTTCATCAAATGCTTTTTTGATCAATGCCTTTGTGCGAAGTGCTTTCAGATAATAAGCATCATAATATCCACTGCTTAATACGAAGGAACCAAGCATGATTCTTCTTTTTACTTCCGTTCCAAAACCTTCCGAACGTGTCTTTTTGTACATATTATGAAGTCCTTCGTATTCCTTTGCGCGATAACCATATTTTACTCCGTCAAAACGTGCAAGGTTTGAGCTTGCCTCGGCACAGGCGATGACATAGTATGCAGGAATTGCATATTCCACAAGACTCAGATCAAATTCCTCTACGACCGCACCTTTTTCTTCTAAAACCTTTGCTGCATTTAATACGGCCTCTTTTACTTCCGGATCAAGTCCCTCTCCAAAATAATCTCTTGGGATTCCGATTTTTAATCCTTTCACATCATCTACCAGAGCATCCGTGAATTTTAAGTCATCTCTTGCGATAGATGTGGAGTCCTTCTTATCATAAGAAGCAATTGCTTCTAAGATTGTTGCACAGTCTGTCACATCTTTTGCGATCGGTCCGATCTGATCCAGTGAGGAGCCATAAGCGATCAGTCCATAACGGGAAACGGTTCCATAAGTTGGTTTGATTCCGGTCACACCACAGAATGAACTTGGCTGACGGATGGAACCGCCGGTGTCAGAACCTAACGCATAGGAGCATTCTTCTGCTGCAACCGCTGCACAGGAACCACCGGAAGAGCCACCCGGGACATGAGCTTCATTCCATGGATTCTTAGTTGCCCCGTAAGCGGACGTCTCTGTGGTACTTCCCATCGCAAACTCATCCATATTTGTTTTTCCAATGATCACCGCACCTGCTTTTTCAAGATTTTCTACCGCTTCTGCAGTGTACGTTGGTTTAAAATTATATAATATCTTTGAGGAACAGGTCGTCAGCAGATCTTTCGTGCACATATTGTCCTTGATGGCGACCGGCACTCCGGCAAGCGGACCTGTAAGCGTTCCATCATCGATCATTTTCTGTACTTCCTCTGCACGTTTTAATGCGCCTTCACGATCCACTGTCACAAAACTGTTCACTTTTTTCTCTTTTGCTTCAATTGCATCTAAAGCTGCTGTAACAGCCTCTGTAACCGTAACTTCTTTTGCTTTTATTTTTTTGCCTAATTCCACGGCAGTCAAACTCATTAAACTCATTTCTATCACCCTTTCTTCCTTATTTTATGCTCACATCCAACACATCTGAATTGCTAACCAATCGTCTTTGGCACCTTGAATCCACTGTCTTTCATGGAAGGCGCATTAGAAAGGGTTGCTTCGCTTCCGTCTCCATTCGTGACAACGTCTTCACGAAATACGTTTGTCACCGGGAAAACATGAGACATCGGCTCAACTCCTGTGGTATCTAACTCATTTAATTTATCAATATAGTCAAGCATGGCGCCCATATCTTTTTTTGCCTGCTCTTTTTCTTCTTCATTCAATTCCAGTTTTGCAAGAATTCCTACATATTCAATGGTTTCATCCGAAATAATATTTGCCATTTTTCTTATCCTCTCTGCTTTCTTTCCAGCTATGGCTCTAATCTGCTCATATCACGCGGGAACAATGTGGTCTCTCTGACATTATCTTCACCGATCAGTTTCATCGTCAGTCGCTCCAGACCGATTCCAAGACCTCCGTGTGGCGGCATTCCGTGTTTGAATGTGTCCATGTACTGCTCCATGCCCTCGGTTGTCATGCCGCGTTTTTCAATTTTTTCCAGCAGCATGTTGTAATCGTGGATACGCTGTCCACCGGTCGTGATCTCCAGACCGTGATACAATAGATCAAAACTTAATGTAAACGTCGGATCTGCCGGATCGTCCATTGCGTAGAATGGTCTTTTCTTGGAAGGATAATGTGTGACAAACACGAAATCCGCATCACATTCCTCTTTAAAATACTGTCCGATCAAATCCTCCTCTTCCGGTTCAAGATCATATGGGTTACGAATTTTTCTGCCGTATTTTTCAGCTACTTTTCTTTTTGCCTCGTCGAATCTGACGGTCGGGATTTTATCCACATTCGGCAGTGTCACACCAAGGATTTTCAACTCTTTTTCGTAGTCCTTTTTCAAAAGGTCAACCATATACTGTAAAAATCCGGTCTCCATTGCCATGATATCTTCGAATCCATCAATGTATCCCATCTCAAAATCAAGACTGGTATACTCATTCAAATGACGTTTTGTATTGTGTTTTTCTGCACGGAACACCGGGGCTGTCTCAAATACACGGTCAAATACGCCAACCATCATCTGTTTATAAAACTGTGGGCTCTGCGCTAAAACAGCCGGTCTGTGGAAATAGTCCATACGGAACATATTTGCACCACCCTCAGCGCCTTTTGCACCGATCTTCGGCGTGTGGATCTCGGTAAATCCCTGCTCATAAAGAAAATCACGGAATCCTCTGACGACACCTTCCTGAATCTTAAATTTTGCACGCTCTCTTATATTTCGAAGTGCAATGGAACGGTTGTTTAAGTTTGCTTCCAGAGAAGTGTTTAATTTCCACTTGGAAATTGCTAACGGCATCGGTGCAGCCGGCTCAGATAATACCCGGATGCTGTCTAACCGGATTTCAAAACCATTCGGTGCCCTGTCCTCGCTTTTCACTGCACCTTCCACTTCCACGGTGGCTGCTTCTTTCAGGTCTTTTAAGTCAAACTTTGTTTTTCCCTCTTCAAATACACATTGAAGAAGTCCTTCCCTTTTTCGTAAAACGACAAATGCAACCTCTCCCATATCCCTTATGGTATGGACTGCACCGTTCACTTTTACGGTCTTTCCTTCGAAATCTCCTGCTAAGATCTCACTGATCTCTACTGTGTCTTTTTTGTTTACTCCTGTCATGAATTCCATACGTTTGTACGCTCCTTTTCTTTCCTTATTTTGGGAATTACTCGGTGCGGGACGGAATAATCATTATAATAAATGAAACTAAAAAAGCCCTGAAAGAACAATTTCGTTCTTTCAGGGCGAGATATACGATTATCCCGCGGTACCACCCGCATTGAAAAATGATAACATTAAATTCATTTTCCCACTCAATGTGCGTAACGTGCACTGACGTACTGACCTACTTACATACCGGTCATCACAATGATCCAAATAGCTTCGGCTGTAATACCCGGTTATGGTTCAACCAGTCTGCTCCAGAGTGTTCCCTGTATCTCCTCTTTCAAACAGCGCTCTCAGTCGGTGACGCTGTATTCCTGTCGACGCCTGAAGATCAGAGTCTCTATCAACGCTTTACTGTGTTAATGTTGTAATATTTATATCACTTCAAAAACAGAAATGCAAGAAAAAATTTGATTTTTATTATAACAAATTTTAATAATTGTTATTCTTTTTGGTTAAAAAACATCAATCCCAACGATTTATCATGCCAGAAACCCGCCGGATCACCATCACTGCAAGAAGTCCGATCACCGTTCCGGAAGCAATCCCTGTGATAGCAAGAACCGGGAGATAATAAATTAAAGTTGCCGTATCAAGTACCCACATTGCGACAAATATCTGACCTGCGTTGTGCGAAATGCCGCCGAGAACGCTCACTCCGGCAGCCGAAAAAAGCTTTGATCTCTTTGCCAGATACATCACTGCAAAACTCAAAAGTCCTCCGGCAAAACTGTAAAGCATTGCTGCCATGGAACTGAACGTAAGTCCTGTGAGCAGGATACGCACCATGGAAAGTGCAAATGCTTCCTTAGTTCCAAGTGTGTACAGTGCGACCATCACCACAAGATTTGCAAGTCCAAGCTTTGCCCCGGGAATCCCCAGATTTACCGGGATCAGCGTTTCAATATAGGAAAGCACAAATGCAAGTGCCACAAGCATTCCAAGAAGTGCTGTTTTTTTTGCCATAATTATTCCCTTCTTTTCTCTAATGCTGCAAAATGTCGATTCCGGAGTCTTCTCCGTTCTCGATCGTGATAACTACCTTATCCGGGAGACAGACGATCGTCTCTTTGTTCCTGCTGATTTTATTGTGATGCACACAGATCTGATCCGGGCATGACGCTTCCGGCATGCTCACATAGCCATCCTGAATCGCAAACCGGTTATAGGAGCCATCCTCAAAGCGGATGGTTTCTGTATGATCTTCCGAGAGTGGATATCTCCCATATTCCACACCGTCCACCGTCACAACGGCAACTGCATTTTTTGTCGATACGTTCTGGTAATACTGCATTGCAACATATGCACCGACCGCCGCCACAAGTAAAATAACGATCAGAATCCAGTCATTTTTCCGGATGTGTAACTCTTTCCCATCCTGTGCCCCTGCTTCTTTTTGAGATTGTTCTTTCATCTGAAATATTTTTTTCATCTGGGACTCTCTTTCCTCTTTGTTTTCTTTTTATCAGCAGCACTTGTTTCTTTGCCGGATCAAAAATACTTTATCATCACCTGGTGTATTCTTCAAATCCATCCGAATACTGAATGCTTCCGTCTTCTAAAATCCACATTGCCTCCACACCGTCAAGCTGATTTACAAATTCCATTCCTTCCGCAAGCGGCATATTAAAAACCGCAGTTGAATACGCATCTGCCATTCCAGAATCATTTGTGATAATGGTAACAGATGAAAAATTATCTGCCGGCATCAGGGTATCCTGATTGATAATGTGACAGTATCTTTTTCCATCGACTGTATAATAGCGTTGATAATTTCCACTCGTTACCACGCTTAAATCCTGAACTTCCACTTTTTTTATATATGCCTGATCACTCTCCACATCAGGATTCTGAATTCCGACCGCCCAGGCGCTTCCATCCGGGTGTCCGCCAATAGCGCACACATTTCCCCCGACCGAAAAAAGCATGTACTGGATTCCAAGTTCATTTTTTGCATACTCTGCAACCTTTTGAACCGCATAACCTTTTCCAATACTTCCAACATCTAACGACATATCCGGGTCTGTCAGATAAACCGTAGACTCCTCCTCGTCAATGACAATATCATGGATATCTGTATGTTCTGCTGCTCTCTCCAATTCATCCATCGGCGGCAGCTCTGCAGAATACGGATCTTCACTTCCTGCTTCCCTATAATCATGCCAGATAGACAGCACACTTCCCATTGCGATATTCATGTTTCCATCTGTTTTTTCATCCATCGTAATGCCGAGTTTCAACAGCTCGATGATTTCCTCATCCACCTTTACCGGCTGGATTCCCGCATTATCATTGATGGTCTTGATGTTATTCATCCCCTCATAGTCGTGATAAATATCATACAGATCATTATAGTATTGAAACTTGTCTTTGATCAAGGACATCTGTTCCGAAAATTGCTCTTTTGATGACGCATAACCAATAATCTGTGTCTGTGTGTCAAACACATCAAAAAAAGATGCCTCATATTTTTCCAGATCTTTCCCTGTGCTATGTCTGTAGGCGATCACGCCAATCAATGCAAGCAATATCAAAACTGCCGCAATCTGTCTCTTTTTTTCCATTCATTCTTCCTCTCGTATAAAAGAAAAAGAGGGGTTATACGCCCCTCCTGCCGTCATCCTTATTTTTTCTCATAAATGCCGAATTCATTCTGGATCAAAATATCGCCAACCTCTAATTCCAATGGCAGCTTATACTTCTGAACTTCTATGGAACCATTCTGTGTGGTCAACATCACACTTGTCTCCTTAAATGATTCAACTGTATATTCTTCTACTTCTTTTTTTCTTTTAAACATAAATTGACGCCCGTTTTCCTATTCCCAAACTCTAAAAACCAAAGAAGATTATATCAAGCCTCTGTCATTCATGCAAGATATTTTTTCGTTGTTTTTCTTCCAGATAATGGCAGCGTATTTGTAGTTTTTATTTTAATTTGCGCAATATTTTTATGATCTTCACCTCAAAGACTACCGCAACTACAAGAATCAGCCCCATAACAATCAGACTATATGCTGCATCGACCCGATATCCTAACGCATCGCAGATGCTGGTAAAAAGAAGAGACAACACAAATACCAGTTTGATCAGTTCCACCATGCGGATCGTATATTTGCGTATCGCTCCGGTACAGACCTCGCGCGACAGTCCGTTAACGCGCTCCGGGTAAATAGCCAGCACAGTAAGTCCCATATAGACAAGAATCAGGATCAGCACATTCATGACAATACGCACTGCCCCTGCGCCGTAGACAATCCCATAATAAACCTGTAATCCCATATAAAATAATGCTGCTATCGCCGAAATAATCTCGAAAACGAGTGTCTCTGTTGACAAATGATTTTTCTTCATTCTATATCATTTCCTTTTCTGGTATTGCTATTTGCAATCTTCCCTGAATCCATAACATAGTTAGAATACAATATTTTTTTCTTTTCTAAAAGTAATTTTAGAATAATTTTAGAATTATGTGTTTTCTTTTCTTGAAAATCAGTTTCGCTGTGCTATAATTATTTAGGTTATGATTACGAATCAACACTAAAGGAGAACTTATATATATGGAAAAATTTATTATTCCAAAAGATTATCATTCAGAATTAAACCTGCATGATACACAGATTGCAATTAAAACAGTCAAAGATTTCTTTCAGAATCTTCTTTCCCAGAGACTGAATCTCTCCCGTGTATCAGCACCTTTATTTGTCGATCCTGATTCCGGATTAAACGATAACTTAAACGGTGTGGAACGCCCTGTTACATTTGATATCAAAGAACAGAACGGAAGGGAAGCTGAAGTTGTCCAGTCCCTTGCAAAATGGAAAAGATATGCTTTGAAAAAATATGGTTTTTCTTACGGCGAAGGACTTTACACAGATATGAATGCCATCCGCCGCGATGAAATCACCGACAATATCCACTCTATCTTTGTTGACCAGTGGGATTGGGAAAAAATCATCAAAAAAGATGAGCGTACCATTGCAACTTTGATGGATACCGTAAAGGTTGTATACAAATGCCTTCGTAAAACAGAAAAATATATGGCAATCCAGTATGATTATATTGAAGAAATCCTGCCACATGATATTTTCTTTGTCACAACTCAGGAATTAGCTGACATGTTCCCGGACAACACTCCAAAGGAACGTGAGTATTACATTGCAAAAGCAAAAGGTGCTGTCTGCATTATGAAGATTGGTGATGTTCTGGAAAATGGTGAGCGCCATGACGGACGTGCTCCTGACTATGATGACTGGAGTTTAAATGCTGATATCGTTGTTTACTATCCGGTTCTTGATATCGCATTAGAGTTATCTTCCATGGGTATCCGTGTTGACAAAAAAGCGCTGCTTTCCCAGTTAAAGAAGGCTGGCTGTGAAGAAAGAAAAGATCTTCCTTTCCAGAAAGCAATCATCAACGAAGAACTTCCATACACCATCGGTGGCGGCATCGGACAGTCCCGTATCTGTATGTTCTTCCTGCGCAAAGCACACATTGGAGAAGTACAGTCCTCTCTGTGGCCAGAAGATATGATCGCACAGTGCGAGGAAAATGGAATCCAGCTTCTGTAAATTCTAAATTGATATTGACATAAAAATCAGCGCCGGATTCACTTTTTGTGAATCCGGCGCTGATTTTTCTTTCTTCTGTACGTCAGCCCTTACAACCCATGGTATTTTACATTAGGATTTGACTAAATTCTACTTTCTCCTTATTTACATCTACAAAATTTCCTGCCGCTACTGCAACATTTGCCGGAGCTCCTCCCGGATTTCTCGCATATAGCATCTGCCCGTTTTCATTATAACCCTGAGCGGTAAAATCAATGAAATAGGCAGCTAATCTTCTTAGCTGCCTACCCGCCAATGGAATATTTGGATTCGGGCATTACCCCTGCCTTCCTACGGTCTACAGTAATGCTATCATTACTACCATACTGATTGCTGCATAGATAGTGATTTTTCCCTTTATTGTGCTTCCAAAATGCTGCTTTCTGACCTTTTTCATATAGTCTGCTCCTGTAATCTTAATTCACCTTTTTGTTTTTTTGCCTGATATAATGCTTTATCTGCTCTGTCATACAGAGTTTTTGTATCCTCATTTGCTGTTCTTTCCGCACCACCGATACTCAAGGAAATATTTAATTCCGGTATAAGTTCTCTCATATAGCTCAAAAATTCTTTCTGAATCCCCTGCATAATATTCATAACATCTTTTTTATTTATGTCAGCAGGAAAAAATAGTATATACTCATCTCCGCCCAGCCTTGCAAGAATCGACTTATCACCTGCCTGCTTTCTCATAATGTCAGCAAGTTTGATCAACACATTATCTCCAAACAAATGCCCTTTGGTATCATTTACACTCTTAAAATTATCAACATCGCAAATGAAGAAATATCCGCCTGCCTTTCTATTAAATTCTTTCTCCATCAAACTGACTGCATTTTTCCTATTATTTAGTCCTGTCAATGAATCATATTCTGCCTCATACTTTAATATTTCCTCTCTCTTTAACTGTTCTGTAATATCCGTCATAATACTGATCATGGCTTTCCGCCCATCATTTGTAATGATTTTTTTCCCAATATCATTTACCCAGATAAGACGATTGTTTTTGCCAACAACACGATACACTATCTCATATTCGTTTTTTTCCTGTATCTGTTCCATGATACTTTCTTCTACTCTTTGCTGATCCGCTGTATAAATAACATTCATCATCTTTTCATCCGTTACAGCAATTAGTTCTTCATAAGTATATCCAAGAATTTCCAACATTTTATTATTGATGGTATATAGTGGATAACCCTCTTCCAGATATCCACCCATAATACCTCCCGGAAGTGCATTTGTCACAAGCTCCGTAAGTTTTTCTTCGGATTCCTTCGACAATGTTCCTAATACACTTTTTCCGTAATAAAGCGGAAAGAATGCACCTTTTTCCTGATCATGCTCCGGGGTAGACATATGCAGACTTGCAATTTTCCATTCATTGCCATCTTTTACACAGGTAGAAGTAAGTCGGGTATGTATTTCCGTAATTTCATTTTCTGCCTTTAATCTGATGTTAAAAACAGCTAACTGTGTACATATACTACCCCCTCCCGAAAAATTTTGCATATAATCACAAATCTCATATTCTAATGCATTTGGAAGCTCCTCAAATTCACTTAACAACAATTCACGAAACTCTCCTTTATTCCTTGAAATTTCCTGTTCTCCAGTTCCCACCGAAACAACATCTTCTGTAAGAACTGCCAGGGTAGCTTCAAGATTCCGTTCCGTCAAATAATGTTGAAAAAATTTTTCTAATAATTTTCTCATGCTGTCTCCTTTTAAAACCATTTCTTCTATTTAGGAAACTCCTACCAGATAAAACACCACTTGTTTTATATTCTGATCAGAAATTTTTTGGGATATATATCGGTACTTTAGTATACAATAAGACGATAAATTTGTTAATATTTCTTCATTAATCGACTTGTTTGCATTGCAAATCACTTATTTTTTTAATTTCAAAGGGGATAATCAGCATCTCCTGTGATGCCGGTTATCCCCTAAACTGAATATATGTTCTCGTCTAAAGCTGCATATTATTTATTTTCCTTTTTCTTTCTCACATATATCATTGAAAGTAATCCTGCCAATGACACTCCTAACAAAGAAATCCATAAAACTGTATGACTATTATCACCTGTCTTTGGAGCGGTTATCTGCTGATTATCATCTGTCTGACTTCCGCTAGTACCATTATTATTCTTGTCCTCAGGTACTGTTGCAGGTGTGTTATTCGTATTATCATTTTTGCCATTGTTTCCATCATTATCTTTTGGTTCATCACTTCCGGAATCACTCTTACTTACAGTAAATCTTGTAGAGGCTGTGCCATCTGTCCATATTATCTCAAAGGTATGGTTTCCGACAGAAATGGTATTCAGATAGTCTGCTTTCAGTGTAACAATGGTAGAACCTTCCTTTACAGTATAGTTCTTTACATCAACAAGATTGCCGTCAACCTTAACTCCCACGAACTTAGAAATCGCTCCGCTGCCTCTGATGGAAAGGCTTCCGTCTGAATTCTGTTCCCAGCTAGTGTTTGCACCCTCTAAAATCTCATAGTCTACAGAGCCCGGGGCAGGAGTGGTATTTTCTGTAACGGTAAGCACTGCTGTATTGGATGTATCCGTACCTGCGGAATTACTTACCACACACTGATACTTAAATCCGTTACAGCTTATATCGACTGTGGATGTGGTATAGCTCGCTGCCGTTGCACCGTCAATGTTTACCCATCCATTTCCATCATTTCTGTCTATCTGCCACTGGTAGGTAAGATCTGTACCGCTCGCTGCTATGGTAAAGGTCGCAGTCTCTCCTGCCTTCACTGTCGCATTTCCCGGCTGCGTGGTTATGCTTGGTGCAGTTACAACCGGTGTCTGGCTTTCCTGTTTAATGGTATAGGTGAATGTCTCTACACTGCTATCCTGCATACCGTTCTGAACAGCGATTGCCTTGATGGTTGTTGTAATGCTTTGTCCCACTGTTCCTGTCACCAAAATCGGTGCTGTGTACTGTTGCGTGGTTCCGTCAGGTGCACCACCCGTAATTGTAGGTTCACTTCCATCGGTTGTATAGTAAATCGTTGCTCCCACTGTGGAAGAAGTAAGTGTTACCGACTGATTCTCTGAATAAGTTCCGGCTGTCGGATTTGCTGTCGGTGCACCAACGATGCCTGCCGCACTTATGGTGATGGTAATGGTTGTGGTAAGCGGAATTCCATTATCATCAATACTGTCAGGACATGTTACCGTTCCAGTTAAGATTACGGTCTGCTCGGTTAATTCAGACGGTTCATAGCTTCCGCCTGCCGGTGTAGTGGTGTTCCATGTGACCGATGCACTACTTACCGTATTACCCTCTGTCACAATATTTACCTGCTCCGGCAGATTCATGTCACTATAAGCAGTTCCGTTCGCTACGGTTATCGCCTGTGGTGTCGTGATACTTATCAATCTATCCTTTGCTGTGGCAGGAAAATCATATGTTACCGTAAGTGTTCCGTCCGTATTCTTTGTAATGCTTGTTGCGTTATTACCTGATACGGTAGCTGTCGTGGAATCAATAAATTCGTAGCCTGTAGTTGCTGTAAGTGTAATACTTGCCGTGTAGCTTGTATTGTAACCTGCTGTGGTATCACTTGATGTCCATGTAATCTGTGGTGTGGTGCTGCTTACACCTGTGGTTGCACATGATGCTTCGGTGTCCAATGCAGTATTTGACACCGGAGTTTCAATATCTGTAATTGCTACTGAATGAATTATTTTAATTGTTGTCTCAGTTGCATTGACCGCATAAGTCAGATTTTCCGTACTGTCTGTAGCTTCCAGCCAGATTTTGCAGGCTGATAAATCGATTGATGCCGGTGTATTTGATTCTGCCACAATATCAGATACGTTCACAACATCTGTTCCTGTAATCTTCTTGCTGTAATACCAGTTATTTGTTCCGTCATTGCCCTGCACGACAAGTGCCACGGTTTGTGAGGTAGCACCCTTCACCGCCTTAATATCACCTGTTGTGGTGTTATATGTTGCTGTACCAATATCCTTACCTGTTCCGTCCAGTCTTAAAGTCATCGCCGTACCGTCTGCGATTGTTCTTGCCTCTGCTTTATCAGATGATGCTGCTGTCGCAGCAGATGCGAAGAGCACAGATGACAGATTCAGATTGGAAGCGGGCTGAACTGCGAACTTGGTGCTGACAATGCTGCCGTAGACATACTTGCCCGGATAAGCGACCCACGCAATGTTATCACTACTATCGAGGTCGCTAGGCGAGCGCAGCCAGAATAACTCTCCGCTTCTCCAGTAACTACTCTCGGCAAGTACTGTATTGTTATCACTTCCTACTTTTATGGTTGTATAGGGAAAACCGGCACCATCTGCCGTCAGTGCATACAGCTTGTCTGTGGTGGTATAGATTGTACTATTCAGTATGTCATTTGTTGTCACTGTGGTAGGATTCATCAAGCCCTGCTCTGCTGTGGTGAAGTAAGATGTATTCGTAGCCATATTCTTCAACGCCACTCGAAGGTCACTTGCTCCGTAGTGGTTTTGATATACATCTGATGGATTGGTTTCATATACTCCAAAACTTGAAGCAAAAGTCTTCTTGTTGGAATCATCATCCTCAAACGCCTGCTTTCTTGCTATCGGACTTGCGGCAAAGATGATGGTATTATCTCCTGATACGCCGGTATCCCTTCCTAAGATGTACCATTCCTGCGCAACGCTACTGCTATTTTTACCAAATACCAGCTTGCCGATGGTCGTAGCATCACCATTAGAATCCGGATTAAATGCGGTCATTAACTGGTCCTTCGTGGCATATGCTGTCACACTTGGTTCTGTTCCGGAACCGGTTGCAGCCTGCACCGTATTTGCTCCGCCAGACATAGCAGGAACCAGTCCTGCCACCATAGCAAGGGAAAGAACAAACGCCATGCCTTTCTTAAAATTATGCTTTAATTTTTTCATCTGAATCCTCCTTTGATTTCGTAAATATAGTATTGGAACAGATACGTTTTCTTAATTTCCATGTATGACCATGCTTTAAATTCAAATCAAATTATCCCCCTTATCAGACAGAAAAAAAGGCGCAGTCAGAGTGCTGTGCTGTGCTGTGCTGTGCTGTGCTGTTAAGATTATCTCTCTGACCGCCATGCCTGTCTACCTCCGTTGCAATATTTCTATAATATTCAGAATAGCAGAAATGTCAGGATTTATCAATCATTTTAATCTGATATTATAGTAATATCGGCTGGATTGGTGTTTCTGCATTGTCATTGGATTTCTTCCAGTCATCAACTTCCT
>OGXH01001488.1_pt1 | contig 17220 bp, 12 predicted proteins | sample 1576241 | NCBI WGS metagenome assembly OGXH01 (sample SAMEA3541529, study PRJEB24748) | human gut metagenome | biome: human gut; feature: human-associated habitat; material: faeces | place: China | collected 2012
TATTAACTGATAGTCCTTTAGTATTTCTTGTTATGGAACGGCTGCCGCGCCGCCGCGCACGACCGGGTCGTGATGGCGCATCGGCTTGTTGAAAGCGGCAGCGGCCTCGCGGGCCAGACCGAGGATGGAATAGCAGTCCGGGCGGTTGTTCGTGATCTCAAAGTCCACAACGGTGTCGTCGTTGCCGATGACGGTGTTGATGTCGTCGCCGGGCTTGCAGTCCTCCTGCAGGATCCAGATGCCGTCCTCAATGGCATAGGGGAAGTCGTTGAGCGTCAGGCCGAGCTCCTTCAGGGAGCAGAGCATGCCGTTGGAGATCTCGCCGCGCAGCTTGCCCTTTGTGATGTGCACGCCGCCGGGCAGCCAGGAATTATGCTGGGCCACGGGGACAAGGTCGCCCTCGTGCACGTTCTGCGCGCCGGTGACGATCTGCACGGGCTCGCCTGCGCCGACGTCGATCTGGCAGACCCACATGTGGTCGGAGTTCGTGTGGCGCGTGATGGACACGACGCGGCCGACGACGACATTGCGCAGCTCGGCATCGAGCCGCTCATAGGTCTCGACCTTCTGACCGGCGATGGTCATGGTCTCGACAAACTCCCGATCCGGCACGCCGGAGAGATCCACGAATTCTTCGTTGAGCCATTTTCTGTTCAGTTTCATTGCTCTACCTCCTCAGAACTGCGAAAGGAACCGCACGTCGTTGTCAAAGATCAGGCGCAGGTCGTTGATGCGCAGACGGCCCATGGCCATGCGCTCCAGACCGATGCCGAAGGCAAAGCCGGAGTACTTCTTCGGGTCAATGCCGCAGCCCTCGAGCACCTTCGGGTGCACCATACCGGCGCCCAGCAGCTCGATCCAGCCCTCGCCATGGCAGGTGGAGCAGACCTGACCGGCCGTCTCGCCCGTGCCGTGGCACTTGAAGCACTGCATGTCGACCTCGCAGCTCGGCTCTGTGAACGGGAAGTGATGCGGGCGGAAGCGCACGACGGCGTCCTCGCCGTACAGGCGCTTGATGAGCGTCTCCAGCGCGCCCTTCAGGTCGCCCATCGTGATGCCCTCGTCGACGACAAGGCCCTCGATCTGATGGAACATCGGGGAGTGCGTGGCGTCGGCCTCGTCCTTGCGGAACACGCGGCCGGGGGCCAGCATGCGGATGGGCGGCTTCTGCTGCTCCATCACGCGGATCTGCATGGGGCTGGTCTGCGTGCGCAGCAGGACGGAATCGTCGTCGTCAAAATAGAAGGTGTCGGAGCGGTCGCGGGAGGGATGGCCCTCTTCGATGTTCAGTTTCGTGAAGTTGTAGGCGGCCTCCTCGATCTCCGGGCCGTCGACGATCTGATAGCCCATGCCGATGAAGATCTCCTTGACCTCCTGCAGCACGCGGTTCATCGGGTGCTGGTGGCCCATCTCCACGGGTTTGCCGGGAATGGTGACATCCACGGCCTCGGCCTCGAGCTTTGACTCGAGCGCAGCGGCATCCAGCGCGGCGCGGCGCTTCTCCAGTGCCTCCTCCAGCTTGGCGCGGACGGCGTTTGCCATCTGGCCCATGACGGGGCGCTCCTCGGCAGACAGCTTGCCCATCTGCTTCAGAACGGCAGTCAGCTCGCCCTTTTTGCCAAGCACGCGCACGCGCACGGCATCCAGCGCGGACATATCTGCCGCCGCTGCGAGGTCAGCCAGTGCTTTCGCCTTGATCTGTTCCAGTTGTTCTTTCATGTTGGCTCTCCTTTTTGCAAAGAAATGTTGCAGGGAAAAGAAAAAGTCCTCCGTCCGAAAGGGGACGAAAGACAAAACTTCCGCGGTACCACCCGCCATTCGCCGCTGACACGGCGCACTCAAACCGATAACGGAGCGACCCGTCCAGACCTACTAGAGAACGTTCAGCCGGAAGCTCGCGGGGGAAGGCCTGCACTGCCTGCGGGGAGTGCTCACAGCAACGCACCCTCTCTGAGCCCGCATTCTGCAGCCGGCGGCCCGGTCACAGCTTTTCTTCTGTATCGCCAAAATTTTAACATATTTCTTCAAAGGTTGCAAGGGAAATCCGCCGGGGATTTGACTATTTTTTTGCGGTACATTATAATAATAGCGAAAAAAGCTGCATTGCGGCAGATGGGGGAAAGAAAAATGGCGGATATTTCGGTCATGGACGCGGAGCGGCTCTGCGGCTGGCTCCCGCGGCGGGCGCGCGAGACGCACAAGGGCGATTTCGGCCGCATCCTGCTCCTGTGCGGGGCCGTCGGCTATACGGGCGCTCCGGCGCTGGCGGCCATGGGTGCGGCGCGGTCCGGCGCAGGACTGATCTTCGTCGGCGTGCCGGAGCCGGTGTATCCTATCGTCAAGCGTACAGGCTTTATAGGCTCTGGCAACTTCGGCGGCAGGGGTGCCGACAGTTCCCTGGGTGTCCTTGACGCCTGCGAGGGTTTCAAGGATTACATCGGTATTTTCCTTTCCGTCGAAGGTATCATAGAGTCCTTGGTTACCATTGCCGTAGTTTTTCAGGCCGCGTAGGTCGGTACCGTAGCCGCCCCATTTGAACGTTTTATTGCCGCCTGCGTCAACGCAGTCGCTTTTGGCGATAATGAACTGGTGGCATTCGGCGCGAAGTCGGATGCCGATACGGATATACTTGGAGCGATTATTCGCGCTCATGGAGTTCCATTCGGAAGCCGTGAAAAAGACTTGTTCACCGTCTTCAATCCGAAGCGTAGCCAAAGAAAGGTCAAGAAGCGTACCTGACCATTGCATATATTTGGCGATGTCGCTTGCGGGGGTGTTTTCATTCACGGTTGTAAAACCTATTGATTTTAAGGCTTCTATCTGGTCTTGTTTATTCAAGCGCAGAAGCATGGCGTTGGCGATATTTTTATCCATTTTATTGTATAATATTAAGTTAATACTATTCGGAAGCAACAGCTCTCACATGAAGAAGGGCTGAATTTTTGTTTTGATTCGTAATACGCCCGGTATTCAGTTCGAACGCCCAGGCGGAGTTAGTATCCCAAATTGTTGATGACCAGTAGTATTTATCAGTCATCAGCATACTGTCACTACTCCAAAAGGTACGCATCATCTCATTGATTTTATCCCGGTAGCGGTACATCAGAAGCATTTGGCCAGATGAAGGAAGGAACCAGTTGGATTCATCCTCGATACCGTCACTTTCCAAAGTGTAGGCACGGTATGCACGGGCGGCTTCGGCAGCCGGCGCACCGATTACACCGCTATTGTTTTGGTCTTTCAGGCCAGTGATAATCAGGTCGGTATCTTCCTCACCCGTGAAGCAGCCGTACATGGCACCCAGTCCTTTTTGGTTCAGGCCGTCTATGGCTTTACCCTGACCGCCCCAATAGAAGGTAGTAGTCATATCGGCATTATAGCACTCCTGGGCGGCGATTACGAAGGAGTGTCCATGGGCACGGATACGAAGCCCGCGTTTGATATACAGTTGCTTATTAGCGAGCGTAAGGGAGTTCCATTCGGCAGCAGTAAAGTATGCCTTGGAGTTATCCGAAATACGATTACAGGCAAGATGCAGATCAAGCAGACCGGCGGCCCACTTGATACGTTGTCCAAATTCAGATGCGCGGGAATTCTCGGTGACATCCGAGAAGCCCACGGCGTTCAGTGCTGCCACTTGTGCCTGTTTATTCAAGCGAAGCAGCGTTGCGCTTTGTTCATTCGTCATAGTTACTTGTTGATTAAATCATTAATATCCATATTGTCTTCAGCGAAGCGTTCGAGATATTCTTCGTAGGTTTCGCCGTTATAATATTCAAGGACTTCATTGATGTTGTCCAGCGTTACGTTATCGTAGTACGGTTCTCCGCCATAAGACTCATTATTGAACCAGTTGATCAGGTCGATGTAGGCATCTATGACGGTAAGGATGACAAGGCCGTCGATACCGGATTCAAGGGATTCGATTTCATCCGTTTCACGGATAACTGTCAGTTCATACGTGCCGTTGACTACCGGTTTATCCTGTCTGTTGCCGTCCTCATCCATTCCGGCAACTCCATATTCGAGAATGGCAAGAAGCTCGGAGCCGTCAGCCTTCAGTGTCATGTTCGAGATACGGAGCATGGAAAGTTTACGGGATGCCGTTTGTGAAGCGAGGACGTCACGGAGCATCTGAATGGCGTCAAGTTTAGGCGACGTTTCAAGACGCAGGCGTTGGACGTTCGGCATGGATTCTATTTGCAGGCCGGACGGGGCGGAAAGACCTGTATAGGTCAGTTCAGGAAGACCGACAAAACGGAGGCTTGTCATTGTTGCTGGAAGAGAGATGTCATTAATCGGAGAAGTCTCTGCAAGAGTGATGTTCTCCAGTTTGCTACCGGACGCATTGATATGGGCGATACGTGGGCATTTGTCGGTGACGAGCGTAGCGATTTGTGTGTTCCGGATATCGAGTGATACGAGGAAGGGCATTTCGCCGCAGTTCAGCGAGGTAAGCGGTGCGTAAGAACCGATGGATTGTTCTGTATGGGTGTCAGAGCCCAAGATAAGGGTTTCCACAAGTTGCATGGCGGAGAAGCTCACCGTACTTGACAGGGAGATTTCAGACAGGTCGAGCAGCTTCATGCGGTCAGCCTGATAGATATACAGCAAGGCGCCTTCCTCATGTGAGAAGTTGGTGAATACATATTCTTCGCCCGCTTCAAGGAAGCAGCTTTCGGAAAGGTTGCCGCTAGCGTCATTGCCGACACCGAAGTAACCGTTTTTAGCAGCGACAATCCGGATGGTGGCGTTTGATTTGGAAGATACGCGCCCGGAAATTACACCGCTGAAGAAATCACCGGTTTGGAAATAGCCGTCACGAATACGCCAACGTCTTTCGATGAAAGACGGAAGGGCGGTAAGTCCAAGACCTTGCAGGGCATAGAAGTAAATAGCATCAGAGGTGGCGGTATAGGAGATGTATTTCCGTTCACCGTCGTAAGAACTAACCAGTTTCTGCCATTTTTTGAGCCGTTTGTCAATGAAGAAATGCGTAGCTCCTTCGGGTGAGAACGGGTGCAGGGTGACGCCGTCAATGGTCGCCTGAACGTTACGCATGGCGGCGGCAACGGTACGCAGGGAGAGTTCCGTACCGGATGAGTCAGTCCACACTACTTGCTGGAGATAGATGTTATTAAACAGAACGGAGCCGTAGCCAGCATAAGGGTTAGTGAATGTTTCATCGCTCGTCCGGTTGGGGTCCACCTCGGCGTCAACCGTGCAACCACCGTCGTTGTCCTTGCTATTGAGCGTATCACAGTCATAGATTTTATTCAGGTACATGCGCATGGCATCCTCGGAGCTGTACACACCGTCTGTTACGGAAGCATACTCTTCCAAGAACCACATCGGCTGCATATTCTTGGCGCGTTGGTCAGTGGCGGCAAGGTAGTCGGTGAAGATGTCATAACTCAAGACACTTTCTGGGCAGGCGTATTTATACAGGTTTTCCTTCCATGTTCTTTGCCAGTTCCCGCCTTTGGAGTAATCGCAGGAATCACAGAAGCGCAACCATCGGTAGAGGTTATACGGCACTTTCTTACCCAAAGCGTAATCAATGGCGAGCTGGTCATCATCGACAAGCGATTCAAAGTAGTAAGTCCATGCCGGGAAGGTATCAGCAGAGATAGTTCCGTTATCCACGAGTTTTTGAACCCATGAGGACTTGTCCGTTTTCATGGCCATCATATCCTGAACAGAACCGACGCCCTGAAACCAGTCCATACCTTGGTAGTTAAGAAGTTCGAAGCCTTCAACCGGATTCAGGATGTCACCGGTGACATTCCATTTGCCGTTTTCATACTTCATGGAACCGGACTGCTTTTTCCAGACACCATCCTGGTACCTCATTATCCGGTATGAGCTGCCACAATACAGGGAAAGCAGGTACACACTGTCCGTATCGAGGCCGTCAGTCTGTTTGAAGCGTATCTCAATTGCGTCTAAAGTTTCGTCAGGAGTACCGAAGAACTCTATGAAGTCACCATAATTCAGGCAACCTTTGTTATAGCCGGGGGTATCTTTGAAGCCGAGGGCAAACTGTTCCCCTTTGTCTTCTTTCCAGTTGCCTTTGGCATGGAAATAGACGTTTTGCAGGCTGTCATCCTTACACCGATAGGTGGCTACCGGGTGATTGGCGGTAGAGTGGTTCATCTGCAAGTCTTCGATATGCAAGTCACCGCTGTCAAATGTTCCGTCAAATGCACGTTGGACAGGTGTCATATAGTTACCACCCAAGGCACGGTATGTAACGTTCATCATTTCACAGGCGCCGCAGTCGTTCGCATTGCCGGAATCGGAGTAATCGACTTTTACGGTAATGACATCGACCGGGATTGTATTATCACCGACCTGTACTTTGTTGATGGCAGCCAAGGCTATTGCACGGCGTCCTTCCTCCGTCGTATCGTCCGGATTAAGTAATATGATTCGAGTGTCCTTGTTTTTGCCTTTGCTCTTGGCGAGGTAGTAGCGTTTATTCTTTACCGGGCGTTTGGCAGAGGTGGTTCCCTGGTTGCGGGTTTGGACACTCACGGCCTTGAAGTTACGCCACGGGCGTTCGGGGTCAAAGTAATAGAGCGTGATGTATATCTTCGTACTGGTGGAAGTGGTGCCGTCCAGTGCTTCTATATCGGAGCCTTCATAGGGGCATTCGACAATGTAAGGCATACCGCGTGAATAGATTTCGGCAGCCGACGGGCGGCTTTGGGTACTACCCTCGGCTGTCTGGCTTTTAAGGATGTCCTCAAAGGCGTATTCCTTCACCATTACCTCTGTATCGGTCAGACGGACAAGGTAGTTCTTGAACGCCTGTGCCCATTCCATATAGGAGTTCCAGGCCATCATGTAATAAAGATACAAATCACCCAGTTTGCCATCCATCGTTATATACTTGGTCTGAATCAGGGAGCCGCCGCCCGGAACATAACCAAGGCAGGCGACTTCCTCACCGCTGAGGAAGAGTTTCATCATGGAATACCGTGTGCCGTCACGTTCAACGTAGTTGCTTGCAGGTTCAACAACCACGGCTACGGTTATCTTTTCACCCTGTCGATAGGCGCGTTCTTCACGACGGGAAACGCCATTGTTACAGAAGATGCCGACCACCCGGCCGGTGACATAGAAGCCGGCACCGGACGTTTCGTCATAGCAGCTAAGGAGCAGGGCATCATCATCGGTCACGTTCTTGGAAGCGAAAGCGAACTGGATGGCGGCACCGTTGGATTCGATGGACGAGCCGGCAAACGGGGCATGGTTTAATGACACGCCCACATTCTCGGCTACGCGAAGGCAGTTCTCACCCAAGAATGTGCCAAAACCGTTGGTAGTCCAGTTGGCACCGTCCACTTTCATTTCATAATTACCGCTGACAATGCTATGGTCAGTTTCCTGATTGGTACGGGATGAGAAGTCAAAGTTATAGATGGCGCCTTCTTTTATGGCGGCGTCAATGGCGGAACCGCTAACTGTCACCCGGACAGGTTCGCTAGTCACGTCCTTGCATACGGCAGTATAGTTGACCGTATCGGTGCCGTCAGCCTTGTAGCCCTGCAGTTGTTGTTTGACCTGATAGGTTTTGTTACGACTGGCAGCAATTTGTGTTACCTGCACGTTATTGGCTTTCACGCTGACGGGTGAAGTCATTTCCAACGGGTCATAACAGGCAACATCAAGTTCTACGGTTTCGTACAGTCGGACTACTCCACCGTTTTTATCATCGTATCTCAAGGCGACAAGAGGTGTGGAACTATTCGGGTCAATTACCATGACAGCCGTGTAGATGACATTTCCTTTCACTCCGGATGCGACATCCGTTCCTTGGATGCGCAAGGGATAGGTACCGTGTTCTAGGCCGAGGGAAGCAGGGCGGATTACAACGGAGTGCGAGTAGTTGTCATTTACAACGGTGGTAGACAGGGATTGCCATTCACCATTAATCTTGATGTCAACCTGGGCACTGATACCTTTATCAGAGGTGTTGTTTCCGAACTTATAGAGTGGAAGGCTGAAACTTTCAGTTGTCGGAGTAAGCAGAGTTTCAGGGGTATAGTTGAGCACCTGCACACAGGTACAGGTAATATCAACAGCTGTTACATTGACATTCTTGGAACCGGTGTTGCCGCTTTCGTCAGTGGCTATCAGCTTGAATTTCCGAGTACCGGCAGCCGTAAAGTATGTGGTGAAGTCCAGTTCAAAGGAGAAGTCCTTCATGTCACCGGAAGATGCTTTGTTGACGGTTTCAGTCCAGACGGTAAGCCCGCTTTCACGGTCTACGAGTTCCAGTTTCTCAATCAGGTTGTCAGAGGATTCGACACCGTTCGAGGTCACGGAACGAATGGCGGCAAAGGTTCGTAGCGTGGAGCCGTAAGAGCCATAGACAGGTGTCGACTGGAAAGCAATGGCAACAATGGTACCACCAGTTTGACCGCCGCCACCCGTGCCGATAGCGAACTGCACTTCATCGCCAAGGGTTTCACCGGCAGCGTTCTTCATCTGAAGTTTTACAATGCCTTCTGTTTCCACGTTTACGTCGAGGTTAGCCGGAACATAGGCATAGGCGCCACCAGTTGAAAAGGCGTCCTTTCCCCCTTCCGCCGGTTCATCGGAAGTTTCAAAAACGGAACCGCCACCACCATTCCCGAAGGGTTTCCAAAGAGAAGGGGTCGCAAAATCGGACACAGCACCCTGGAACTGCCGGGTTTCCATTTCATACTCGCCTGTTTTGTAAGTAATGATGAGACCCGTTCGCTCATATTTGACGCCAGATTCCTGTTGATAGGAGACAATGGCGGCAATAGCGGTTTCAAGGGTATAGTAGCCGTCTTTCAATGGGCGGATCTCATCAACAATGACGATGGGGTGTGTTACATCGTCAGCGGGCGTGCCGCTCTTCATATCCTCAAGGGCTTGCTTATCCTCGGCGGACAAAAGGCCGGCTTGTTCAAGGGTAGCAGAAGGCAGACGGAAGCTGTCATCCGTTTCTTTACCGGTTGTTTTGGACACTTTCTTAAAATACACATCGAGATAGGAAGCGTCAGACAGGACGGAGAAAGAACCCGGTTTGATTATATCGGAAGGGATATTTTTCATTGTATCTTCCAAAGACTTTCCACGGTTGCCGGGGAAAGCTTCTTCTTCACCTTCCCCAAGAGACAACGGTTCAGGCAGACATTCAGAAGGAACTTTACTTTCTTCGTTCAAAGGAGCGATACCGTTCGCTTTTCCTATCCTTTCCTCAAAGTCATTTATTACAGAAGTCCATTTGCCCCATGCAACACTCTCATTGGAAACAATACCTATTCGTGAGATTGTACAAACTGTACCTAAATATACACCTTCGGCATTGTCTGACATGGTAGCCAGTTGTATACACGAAGTGAATGATTGACAAACCTTATTAAGCTCCAACCGTTCAATTTGTATATTTACAGGAATCTTAGACGAATCAACAGACAAAATACACCGATAATTCCCAATAGAAGAATCCCCGGAATACATTGTTTTTAATTTATCTTTAAAGCTACCAATAGTAGTAAAAGAGCCAATACTTTTAAATGGGTCAGTCAAAGGATTGGATTTATCAGACACTCCTGTTATACGTTTCAATAACTCGGCGTCTCCATCCGATAAATCTTTTGCAATCTTATTGACATTCTCCACTAATGCATCAAAATCACCATTCACCATTTTAGCAATGGTACTTGAAAGTAAATCAATAGATATTTTCCGACCGCCACTAACTTCAACGTACATATCTTTGGATAGCTCTGTTGTATCAGTCAGTTGCTCTATTGTAAGACTGTTTGTCTTCAACGCTTGTAACACAAGGCTAATAATCTGTTGTTTTTCTGTTTCTGTCATAATTCTCTTTTTTAATCATTTTCATATACCCATACAAGCTCAATGGTCATACCAAGATTATCTATGTCGCAATCATAGACATTATCAAGATAAAGTTGGAACTCCTTCAGAGCACCAATATCTCCACCGTTAATACCTTTCAAGACACATACACCATCCCTACTGATTACACTCCCTTCAATGAGGTTAGTATACGAATCTCCTTTATATAGTACAGCACGCAAATTTATCGAACCGTTGTCCAAATCGTTCTTTAGTCTATCCAGTCCATTAACTGTAAGTTTACCGTAACCTCTTCTACCAATATACTTGTTATCTATGTCAGTCGTCTTGATTGCAATCAAATCCCAATATGAATTTTCATCAACACCTAGGTGATGAATACTGTTGACAGTAACCATAGTATCACTATTAATAGAAACTCCAGTATTAGGAATAGCCTTAGTCATATTGATATATGCTCCGACCTCTGCAACCTCACTTTCTGAACCATACTTGATACTACGCATTCCTTCATCATCTGCTATCCTATAAGCACCGCTTTGTACACACCTCATAGCAAGCTGGTTATTCCATTCCAAAACTGGATTCATCGTTCTTACCTTCTGTAACATTTGATTGAACACAAAACTCTTCAATCCCTCTATTTGCTGGTTAAGTTCCGGAACATTACTTTCCTTTCTGGTATATCGGACACCATCAAAGTAGACGTAATTACAGCATAAGACACGATTCAATAATTCAGCAAACCACACAGGGCATCCCATCCCATTTCCAAGCGTGAATAATACTGTTGTATATTCGTGGCTGAATAGCTCAACAATATCCTCATCAGAGGTCACGAACTGCTCATTATCCACACCGAACGTCCATCCGTTATCTTTGAAACCACCAGGAACGCGAAAATCAAAAAAGTATTGCATCCCATCTATCCACCAGACAGCATCAAGACGCTGCTTATTATCTTTCATTGAATACTGAATAAGGCTGGTTTCTGATAACTCACATTCATCGTCCGTAACTTTAAAAATCTCACTCGTATTCCCATTAACTGTTACAGTATAGTATCCACATGGAAGCAATGAAATGTTATAGAAATAAAGAATCTTATCATCATTCATCTTCCATGAGCTTAATGATACAGGTGTAGATATATTACTTAAAAGATTATTAATGTAAACAATAGGCTCCTGCTCTCTGGGCGTCAAAATCAATTCAACAAAAATCCGGTCTGTACGTGCAAATAACTGCACATATTTGCTCTTCGCTCCAAACTTATCGGTAGACGGAGAAAAAAACAGTGGGGTAAACGGGCTTATAATCATATTCTAGGCTTTTGTTATTGAACGGACAAATAAATCATACTTCACTCCCTCATTTCTCTCAACCACACTACTCACCTCTTTGATGTAACCTTCGTAAACAAGGCCACCTTTTTGAATCTTAATCGTTCCATCATCTGTTTGTGGAATATCCTCATCAAAGGTTGTAAATGAAACATCTCCACAAGTGACCAAATGCTCTTCAAGTATAAAGTCATCAGTTAATTTCACATCATTGACTATAACATTGCTATTCCCATCCGAAGAAGCATAATGAAGAGAATCAGCGAACATGCCAATATACTTAGCATTAGCTTTCAACATAGCTTTCTGCCAATACATAACATTAAACATTGCATCAGGATTTAGAACACCTGCAATCTTCCAATCCGCATTCCTTTCTAGTACATATTCCGCTTTCCCAATAACCTTATTATAAGCGAGCATTGCGCCAACGATAAACACATCATTATCACTTTCGTTATCAGTAGAACTACTTCCCCTTTTCTGTGACACGATTTCCAAGCCATAAGCATCTGCACGATAAGGACTCACTAACTCTAGTGTATTGTCTGTTACTTGCAATCCAGTAGTATATTCAGCAGTAAATCGAAATTCATCACGACCATTCAAGCATTCATAATCAACTTTATCATAACCAACTTTAACTCGTGCATATATCCTAGAACTGTCTACTTTAAATTGAAAATCTGAAATGCTTCTTGATATATTCTTATTACCATTAAAAGTAAATAAGCTGTCACGATGGACAAACTTTACAATATCCCCCTCAATCTTCTGAACAAAGCCAAAACAGGCTTCCATCCAGTCTACAAACTTCGTATATGAGGTATATAATTTAGCAGACAATATCCCACGAATACTTTCGGCAGCCAAAATAAGGCAATTGTCCAACCGATTGTCTACACCGGAAGCTATCTCGCCTTTTATACCCCCTTTACCACCATTCATACTTTTGAGCAAACTATTCAGAACAGTAATAGGTTTTACCACATCTATATTGATAGGTGATGCTATTGAAGTCCATTTAACCTGTAGTGAATATTTAGAAAAATACACCTTTCCAGGTCCGTTAACATTCATATTACCTATCGGATCATGTATGACAAATTGAAGACATTCACCATCTTGAAGGTCTATTGCATAAACATCCCGATATTGTTCGGGTCTATAAGTGTCTTTTTCTGTTGTATGTGTATTTCCTGAATAATCGGTATTTATCCAACTCGCAATAGTGCTTGTGGTACCGTTCCCATCAACTTTAGCAAGTGTCAACATTACATCTCCTCTGCCTAAATAAAAGTTGAATTCGGGAGTTATATATACCTTGACTGGTTTATGCGCCCTTAAAAAAGCAGGTACAGAAGTATCTAAAGTCACAGAATTTATTTCTACAGGACTATCTGATTCTGGTAAGTCTTTTTCTACGACTTCCAATGGAAGAGACTGGAATATAGTTTTTCCTGTTATATCTCTTGAGAAATCAACATATTGCCCTCCATCTTCTAAAGAGTATCCACCACATATATAGTTCGCGTAGTAATTAAACGGTAGTCTATCATAATAAAGCTGATATGTATCTTTTATCTCATCTACCAAATACTCGTACTGTGTACCTTTATTGGCTTTTATGATACTAGCGACACTATCATCTATCAAATTAATAGAAACAGTATTTCCATCATAGGTCAATGAACCGAAATCCAGTCGGCAACTGAAGAATTCTTCATAAGTATGAGAATTAGTTATAGTATAAACAGTGATACTAGCATTAGAAGCTAGGTATTTGCTCAAATACTCCTCCAATATGAGATCATAGGCTTCTCCCACAAACTGGAATTTTGAAGTAAAGGTTCTAGTTATTCCTTCAAGTCCGGAGCGTTTACGGGAAAACTTTATTTCATCCCAATTCTGAATACAAGATTTGGGAATATCATAGGAAATACTATCAACGGTAAGTACATATTTACAAAGCATTTTAACTCCTTTTGAACGTTCACGAGCAAATATATAGAAAAAGCCAACCGGTTTTCCGATTGGCTAAATTCTTGAAAATCACGCATTACAAAACACAGATGTAAGCATCAGATTTTAAGCATATTACGAAATTATCTAGTAAAAATAGAATTTATAAGGTAACCGGAATCAACTTAAAAACTATGTATCAATATAGTCTTTATATAAGATTTTATTCACTTTCAACTTATAAACGTTATTAGGATCATAATCCATCTTAAAATACTGAACTCCTTCTCCTAAAATTTGCATTATATTCTTTACATTACTTTCAACGCATCTATAACCGAAATAAATCGCTTCAATCATAGAGTTCTTATCAAGAGGAATTTGAAGATGATCATCTTTACAGCTTGGGTCATAACTAATTAATCTTATTTCATTTTCATATTTCCATTCTGTAGATTTCCATATAAACAAACTATTTGTATCTTTCTTTTTAGTTAAAATATCACATTTCTCATTTTTAGAGAGATAATGCACCCTCTTTAAATATTTATGAGAATAACCATTACCCTGAGCCTGTTTTATAAATACCGTTGAAAGTTTATATCTAATACAAAAACCTTTATGAGCATCAGCATAATGAGACCACATGACCACCTTTCTTATTAGGTTATTATCTAAACTTAATTTTTTATTTCCGACAAAACTTCTAATTTTAAAATATTGAAAAGAGTCACTGAAAGGCTTTATATGAGCATTATTTTTACAAATTCTATTCAAATTACTTTCACTTGACCACAAAAGAAATAGACTATCAAAGGGGTCATTCATTTTAGAAGGATGACACACTGTTATAGTATTTGATATTAAATCAGACAAAGAATAAATACTCACACTTCTAAATGAATAAACAATTCCTGACTTTACACCGTCAAAATCAGACTTTAATTGGATAGAATAATACTGTGACTTTATGTAAAATTCAGTCGCTTTATCTTGTTCACCTAGGATTGCATATATTTCTCCTGCAGCTCTATAAACATATGCTTGCAAAGAAGGGAAAAAAGTTCCCAACTCACACTTTAAATCATTTTCATCATACGCTTCAATCATATGAATAGAAGTATTAATTTCTATCATTGCGTTAGATAAATCTTGCTTATCCAAATACACACGTGCTTTCAAATAATGTGCCTGATAACAATCTATATCATCCAACCTAGAAAAATACTCTTCTTGCGTTATTTTAGAACCATAAAATTCATTAGCAAGTACCTCCAATTCATTTGTGGTTATTATTTTTTCATCCATTATAGTTTATAAAAAAATTATTCAAAATTAAATATTCAAACATAATATATTTTCGTGATATTATAAAGTTAATTCTCTAATAAGTCACACTATTAATATTTGAATTCTTGAAGTAGCATTTTCCGACCAGAAGAAATACGACTTCTTACAGTTCCAACAGGAATGTTCAGGATTTCACTTATCTCATCATATGAATACCCACTAGCATAATACATCACACTATCAATACAACGGGATTTTTTAGCACACCGTTGTATTGTGGAAACCAAATCATCAAACAGTATTGAATGAGCTGTACAGTTAGAAATGGCACTTCCGTCTACCATATCAAGCCCTGTAAAATGTATAAGGGAATTTCTATTGTATCTTATTATATAAGTATTCCTCATTATAATAAGGCACCACGGTTGAAGTGGTTTAGAACAATCAAATTTATCACGATTCACAAGTAGCTTATAAACTGTATCACCGGCTAAGTCTTCAGCATCTTGCATGGAACAGCAGAATTTTCTTGCCACCTTTAATATCCAAGGATATATTTCTGATAATTCCTTTTCAAAGTCCATTGTCAGCCCTCCTTATTAGGTGTATCTTCGGTTCGCCATTAATGCACCTTTCCACATATTTCCGGTGCATGATACTTTGTTCGTGCATTTCCTTAGCAGAACGCTCGATTGAACTAATAAGAGTGCCTATATCGGGGGGCAATAAGGCAATCATTTTTTTTACCTCGGACACTTCTGCCGTTATCCGATTACACTTCGTCTCTAATGTACGTAATTCTGACAATAAAACATTGTATAAATGCCTATTTATACAATGGATGCTGTTTTTTCTATTCATAAAAAAGTCGTTTGTGATTCTAAAGGAGATGTACAAACGACTGTATGAAATAATTCGCTTTAATTAAAAATTAATCGAATTACAGCATATATGTAATACCAATATTATCATGTGCTTCTTTTTCTGATCGATATTTCAACATCAGCTTGATGAACGATATTCGCATAGACAGCAGCATTAATTACGCGGGAATCAATACTCATTTTAAAGAATGTCATTAGAAAAGCAATCTCTGCATCAAAAGAAGAACGAATTTGTTCAGGAGTAGCCTTACTTCCTTTATGTTCCTCACTGCGTCTCTCCTCATTCCGTTTTTGCTCAAAAATTGCAGAATGAAGTAAATAATCAAGCTTCGATATAACTTGCTCATCACTCATATCCCGGATATCTACATTTAGTTGGCCCAACACCTGACGAACATCATCATAAAAGCCAAGAGAAACAAGAGTCTGACATATACGAAGGCTCAATAGTTTGGCACGTTCCTTCACCATATCCTCTTTGTCCATAATCATAGCCTGCATACCTGAAGGATTAACAATGCTTCTGTATTCGATAATTAATTTAGATGCCATCTCTTTAAGCATGCTTTCAGACACAGATCCGCGACCCGAAAGCAAACAAGCATAGTTTCCACATGAAAGCTCAATGAAATCATTCAATGTTATCTGATTTAATCTTTCAATCATAGCTATTTCAGTTTAGACAACTTATACAGTTCAAAATCACGGTTAGACGCATCCTGACGCTGCATTTTAAGACTCTTCATCAAAAGGAGATTTGTTCTATCAACTCTTTTTTCTAATCGGGAATAATCATTGAAAACAATGGTGTCACCGGAAGAAGATGCAAAATATGTCGGTGAAAATGTAGGAAAGTCCCAATCCGGCATATCAAAATTAGAGATATCTACCTTATCAACATCAGGAAAGACTTGTGCACCTTTAGGAATATCAACTAAAGTTGGAGCATCAGGAGTAATCCATGCTTTTCCAGAATACATGATAACCTCATGTTTACCAGCATCACCAACTAAAGCGGTACCGCCAGGATGCCTATCATTACCTTTAGTACCGTCTGCATAGGAAGGAATAGGAGTTGCAAGAATAGTTGCAACCTGAATTGCTCCCATGGCACCAATAACAATAGATAAAGGAATATTCGGTAAAGCTTCAGTTATTGCCAGTGCAGTGGCTATTCCAGCTTGAGCGACACTAGTCGCCTTTTCCCAAATGGCTTGTTTACGTGCCATTTCTTGTTTTTGTTTTTCTAGTTCAGCATTTTTTGCTTCTGTCAAAGATTTTGCAGCACGTTTACGCGCTTCTGCTTCTTCTTCGGAAATAGCACCTGACTCTGCCAGATTCTCAATTCGTTCAATATCCTCATCATACTTTTCCTCATTAGCTTCCCGCTCTTCTTCTATTTTCTGAATCTGACCATCATAAATAGAAGAGACTAAGTTTCCAATAGCTCCCACAGCTTGAGATGCAGTTTGAAGCCATTTTTTCAAGTTCTTCTGACGTTCTTTCTGTGCTTTCTCATCCGCTTTAGTAACTTTATTGATAGCATCTATTTCTGTTTCTGCTTCTTTTTGGGCAAGGTCCGCTTTCAATTTTGCAAGTTTCTCCTCAAGTTTCTCCCTTTTGTCCGTACTCAAGTTGACAGTAGCAAGTTCGGATTCCAAAGCGTCAATGGCAGCTTCCGAGGTTTTACGTACATAATCTAATTTTAACTGATACTCAAGTTCTGCATACTCCTGCTGGGTTATTTCCTTAGAAGCTAACTGTTTTTTAAGAGCAAGCGTATCCATAACATATGCATGTGATCGGACGCTATGTTTTTGTCCTTGCAATGGGGCTTCTTTCCTTGATTATTTCTTTGATTGCACAGCCGCTTG
>OGXH01001531.1_pt1 | contig 16968 bp, 20 predicted proteins | sample 1576241 | NCBI WGS metagenome assembly OGXH01 (sample SAMEA3541529, study PRJEB24748) | human gut metagenome | biome: human gut; feature: human-associated habitat; material: faeces | place: China | collected 2012
GAGATGGTTTTCCCACTTTCACAGCACATCGGTGCGCCGGCAGTTCACCGAAGAGGAATCTCCTTCATGAACATAACCACATACTGAACATACAAATTTTGCCATCTTTTTTTCCTCCTAAATTTTAAAAATAATATTGTTAATATAAAACCTTTTATAAAATACACTTAGTGTTTGGTTTTGCACTTAGGGCAAGTACCGTAGAAATAAGTACTGTGTCCTTTGATGTTACCACTATAGTACTGAGCAGCAATAGTACAAATTTCGTCAATTGACGGCATAAATATGTCATCGACACATCCGCACTGTGTGCATATGAAATGGAAGTGTGGATTAACATTGCCATCAAAGTGCTCCTTGCCATCACCAAGTTTCAGTGAAAGGGCATCACCCTGATCTACAAGAAATCTAAGATTACGATATACTGTTCCCAAACTTATATTAGGAAGTTCTTCGCGGATACTCTGATAAACCATATCGGCAGTTGGATGATCTGTACGATGTGTCAGATTATCTCTGATTAGTTCTCTTTGAATGCTCCGTTTAATCATGCTTACCTCATTTCTTAATAACAATAATAGTAACTATTACTAATATATCATTTTTTTACTTTTTGTCAATATTTTTTGAAAAAAATCTTAAATAAATTTATAGAATTCATGTAATCAATCTTTTAGTAGTTTGATACTCTAATTTTTATAAAAAAATATCCGGGATAAAATATGTGATTAGAATTGCAAATTACATTATCTTAACAGTAAAAATTAAAAAAGTTACATACAAGAAATCAACAAAGAAAATCAGTGTAACATTAACAAAGATTAAAAAAGCAAAGAAGTATAAAATACAGATTTCAAAATCTAAGAAATTTAAAAAGAATGTTGTAACAAAAACAACAAAGAAATTAAAAGTTACAATAAAGAGCAAGAAACTTAAAAATGCTAAGAAAGTTTATGTTAGAGCAAAAGCTGTTGTAACATTAGGCGATGATAGCATGGAATGACCTTGGTCAAAATAAAGAAGGTAAAGATTAAGAAATAACATTACGTTAATGGAAAAACAAGACTCCAACGTTAATTAGTTTGTTGCAAAGTACCAGTTGCTATGCACTACGATTATCGTTGGAGTTTCTTTTGGGTTTAATGCGAAAATCATACTAATCAAAGTATTTACAAGGATTATGAATATGTGTGTAGGTGGAGTTTCTTATTAAATCATTCTCTTTTATTTCAATTTTATACATGTACCCCGATATAATTATTTTCTTGATTTTCGGGGTACAAATTTCATAATTTCAAATGTTACATGCTACCTATAAGTGATATTTTACTATGGATGTACCCCGATATTTCAAAAGCTACGATTTTTGGGGTACGTTTGCCCAAATCCACATTGATTTTGTACAACATATGATTTGAATATGCAATAAATGTACCCCTAGATTTAAAAAAGCCTATTTTTTTGGGGTACGTTTGCCCAAATCTACACTAATTTAGTACAACATATGATTTGAACACGCGGTAAATGTACCCCGATATTTCAAAAACTACGATTTTGGGGGTAAGTTTGCCCAAATCTACGTTAATTTAGTACAACATATGATTTGAATATGCAATAAATGTACCCCGATATTTAAAAAAGCTTGTTTTTTGAGGTACATACGCCAATTTACTCTGCTTATTGCAAGGATTCTATTACTGAACATAACAAAAACAGGAGCATGCCACATAACGACACGCTCCTGTTTTGTTATATATTATGATTTGAATGTCAAAAGTCTAAATACTAATCATATGTATTGCAACTTAATTTACACTTTCATATTACAATTATTATTTTGATAATTTTTCGTGAATGCTTGCAGCAGCCTGTTTTCCGGCACCCATAGCAAGAATAACTGTAGCAGCACCTGTTACGGCATCACCACCGGCATAAACGTTCTCTCTTGTTGTTTCAAGAGTATCTTCATTAACTACAAGACATCCCCACTTGTTAGCTTCAAGTCCTTCAGTAGTAGTTCTGATAAGTGGGTTAGGTGAAGTACCAAGAGACATAATAACTGTATCAACGTCTAACTGGAAGTTACTTCCTTCAATAACCATTGGACGACGACGTCCTGAAGCATCAGGTTCGCCAAGTTCCATTTCAACACATTCCATCTTGCAAACTCGACCATCTTCATCTCCGATTAACTTAACAGGATTGTTAAGTGTCTTAAAGATAATGCCTTCCTCAATTGCATGATGAACTTCTTCACCACGGGCAGGAAGTTCTTCCATACCACGACGGTAAACAATATATACATTTTCAGCACCAAGTCTTAAAGCAGTTCTTGCAGCATCCATAGCTACGTTACCACCACCGACTACGGCAACATTTTTACTCTTAATAATAGGTGTATCATAATCATCAAGGTAAGCCTTCATAAGGTTTGCTCTTGTTAAATATTCATTAGCTGAGTAAACACCAACTAATGCTTCGCCTTCAATGCCCATAAATGATGGAAGACCTGCACCGGAACCAATGAATACAGCCTTGAATCCCATTTCCATGATTTCATCAATAGAAAGAACTCTACCAATAACCATATCTGTTTCAACCTTAACACCTAAAGCTTCAAGATTTTCAACTTCCTTCTGAACGATAGCCTTAGGAAGTCTAAATTCAGGAATACCATAAACTAAAACACCACCGGCTTTATGGAAAGCTTCAAAAATAGTAACTTCGTAACCAAGTTTTGCAAGGTCACCGGCACATGTAAGTCCTGCAGGACCTGCACCAACAACTGCAACCTTAATACCATTAGATTCAGGTTTAACAGCATCATCATTGCTGTGAGCCATATGGTAGTCAGCTACGAATCTTTCAAGACGACCGATAGAAACAGGTTCGCCCTTGATACCACGGATACATTTTCCTTCACACTGATTTTCCTGTGGACAAACACGTCCGCAAACAGCAGGAAGACCATTAGTGCTTGTGATAATCTTGTAAGCTTCTTCAAATTCTCCTGCAGCAACCTTAGCAATAAACTCAGGTATACGTACACATACAGGACAACCACTCATACAAGGTTTGTTCTTACAGTTAATACAACGAGTTGCTTCTTCCATAGCCATTTCTTTAGTATAACCCAAAGCAACTTCTTCAAAATTCTTATTACGTACGTTAGGATCCTGCTCGGGCATTGGAACCTTTGTTAAAGACATGTTTGGCATTATTTGGCACCTCCCATTTCATCAGCCGCTTTATACATACGGCAGTTTTCTCTATCGTGAGCTTCAAATTCTCTATATGTAGAATTACGTTTCATAAGCTCGTCGTAATCTACCTGATGACCGTCAAAGTCAGGACCGTCAACGCAAGCAAACTTAATTTCACCACCAACAGTTACACGACATCCGCCACACATACCTGTACCATCAATCATAATAGGGTTAAGTGAAACTAAAGTCTTAATATTATAAGGTTCAGTAACCTTAGAAACAAATTTCATCATTGGGATAGGTCCGATAGCGATAACAAGATCATAGTTGTTACCGGCATCGATTAAATCCTGAAGCTTGTTAGTTACAAAACCTTTCTCTCCGTAAGTTCCGTCATCTGTTGTAATGAAAAGTCTGTTACAAACTTCTTTATATTCATCTTCAAGAATAACAATATCCTTGCTTCTGAAACCGGCGATAACATCAACATCAACGCCCATATTAAATAAAGCTTTTGCAGATGGATAAGCTATGGCATTACCTACACCACCACCGATAACGCAGGCTTTCTTAATGTGGCCAAACTCAGTTGCAGCACCAAGTGGTCCAACAAAGTCTAATAAACAATCTCCCTCATTCATCTGAGAAAGAAGCATAGTTGTCTGTCCAACTATCTGGAAGATAATAGAAACAGAGCCTTCTTCTGCATTAGTATCAGCTATTGTAAGAGGCATTCTTTCACCACGCTCGTCAATTCTTAAAATAATGAACTGACCTGCTTTTGCTTTCTTAGCAATAAATGGAGCCTCTACATCTAAACGCACTACAGTGTCGTTAAGTTGTTTTCTTCGTAAAATTTTGTACATTCCTTAATCTCCTTTATAAATGCTACTCTTAAATATAGCATATTGATAAAATATTATCAATGTGAAAGTGTAAAAAGTTTAGCGAACTAACGATTTAATCCGATAAAGCAAAATATTAACAAAAAAAGTTTGAAAAAAAGAATCTTATAATTATAATAATGTAGGAAAATTTATAAAAAATATAAAATTCTATTTTTAAGGGGTGAAGTTTTTATGCTTAATTAAATACATGTGTTTAGTTCAAAGTATCTTCATTCTGGTTAAAAAGCAATTCGTTTATTTCGCAAACTTCTTTAGAATTGTTAATGCCAAAAATAATTATACTATCTCTTTTGCTTTTAGAATAGAGAGTGGCATAACCTGCGATTTTTAAGGCACTCTGAATTTCGTTAAGTGTAAAACGGGCACCGATACAAATGGCAATTAAAGTATTTCTTGAAGGATTCTTTTTGCCACTAAAAATCTGATAACCATAAATTTCATCAATTTCAGCTTTTCTAAACACTCTTGATTTTACAAGACATTTCTCTGCAAAAACATTATATAAATATTCGGAAATTGTATTATCTAAAAAATACTCCTGGTTTTGTTTGAAGTATTCATCCAGGTTATTAGCATTGTTTAGCTGTTTCAATAATTCGCTGGTAGGAATTGATTTCATAGTTGCTCCTTTCAATGAAAAACAATATAATTATTTTATCATAATGTAACGATTTAAGATATAAAATGACTAAGTGTTATAAAGATTATATAACAAACAGGTGAGAAAAAAATGTACCATTGGCTAAGTAATGTACTTAAAGAAGAATATAGTTTTGTTAAATGTTTAAAGAAATCAGAGGAAAGCCAGGTTTTGGTTTATAGAAATAAAAGCACACAAACTAACATTATAGTAAGACATATAACAAGCGGAATTGATATATATGAAAAACTTTTAACAATCAAATCTGAATACCTGCCACAAATATATGAAGTGGCAAGGGGAGATCATGAAGCATTGGTATTGGAAGAATATATTCCGGGAATATCCGTGGGAGAAGTGCTAAAGAGTGGGTTGTACACAGAGGAAGGAACAATAAAAATAATAAAGGGGATTTGTGATGGACTTACCGTTATTCACAGTCACAACATTATACACAGAGATATAAAGCCGGACAACGTAATGATTACGGACAGTGGAAATGTGAAAATAATAGATTTTAATGCGTCTAAAGAATACAAGGTGGAAGAAGAAAAGGACACAAAAGTTCTTGGAACAACAGGTTTTGCGGCACCGGAACAATACGGAATAAGCCAGTCTGATGAGAGAACGGATATTTATGCCATTGGAGTGCTTATTAATGTAATGTTGACAGGAGAGCATCCTTCAAAAGTAATGTGTAATGGGAAAATGAAGAAAATTGTAAAAAAAGCAATGAGTATAAATCCATTAGACAGATATCAGAACTGTGAAGAATTAAAAAATGCATTATAAAAAATATAAAATACTAAGCTGACAGACAAGTAATTTTTAAAGATGTTTTTGGTAAGATAAATCCAGAAACATCTTTTTTGTATTTAAAGAGTGTTAATTAAATTATAGTTTGTTGATATTTTCACTTAATATCTTGATTGTTTTTAACAATGTGTCAGCCTGACTTGGAGTGCCTTGTTTAAGTAGAGACTGAACACTTAAAAGTATATCATTTGCTTCATCAGAGGCATCAAGAAAAAGATAATCAAGGCTCAGTTGAAGTGCATGAGCGATAGAAACGGCAATAGGAATAGACATCTTTTTTGAACCACGTTCAATGTGACCAATATAAGATGCCGAAATACCACAAATTTCAGCCAGTTCTTCTTGAGAATAGCCAAGTTCCCTGCGCTTTTGTTTAATTTTATTTCCGATTTCAGAATAATTAATATCGTTCATAAAACACCTACTTTAAAAGAATAACCACAATTAAAATAATCATACAATAAGTGGGGAAAAATATACATTGACTATAAGTAATAAAATTGACAAATAGTAGCTAAAAGAGTAAAATAAAAAACAAATAATGAACGGGAATGGATAAAAAATTTAATACGGACAAATTATTGTAATGAACAAGAAGGAGGAAATGTATGGGAAAAGAAATTACAGTAAGAGGAAAGAAATGGGAGAGGCAAAACTCACTATGGGTTATTTGGAGTTTTTTCGGTTTTTCATCTATTAGTTTTTTGAACATTGGTATAAAAACCAAAGAAAAAAAGTGGATAATAACCGGAATTATTTATTTCGTTGTATTGTGGGGCGGAATAATAATTGCAGGAGATGCGTCAGGGAAAGTTGGAGAAATATTATCAGATGTAGTGGCAATTTTGTATATAGTATCAATTGTACACACTTTCCTTGTAAGAAAATCATATTTGAAAAAGTACGATATGATTTTAAGAAATAACGAAGTGGAACTTGAACGTGAAAAAGCAAAAAGAGCAAGGGAATCTTTAGAAAGAGCGAATGAAATTAAAAACATTGAAAGTGAAGCGAAGAAAGTTAGCAAAAATTTAAAGGCTAATGAGCAAATCCAAGTTGATGAAGGTGACAAAAAGGAAGAACAAGTTAGTAATGATATAGGAAGTGAACAGGGACAAAGAAAACAAAGCTCGGAGAATACCATTATGAAGAAAAAATTTTTAATTATAATACCTATTGTAATAATTGGGATTGCAATAGCTGTATTTTCATCAGGAGATGAAGAAGATTACTTAGATGTAGTTAAGTTGACAGACGATTCCTTCACAGGAGCGGAGTTTGATTTATCATTTAAAGAAGCAAAAGCCATTATTGGTAGAGAATTAGGAATCGGTGATTTAAATTCTAACGGTGGTTGGCAAAAAATAGAGGATTCGGAAGCAGAATCAACTGGAGTTGAAACATATGGAATTGTTGGAACGACAGGTATGATGGGAGCACAGTTGGCAGTGAACCCAAAAACAGATAATGTTGTAATGGTGGCATTATTTACAAAATTTGATGTAAGTTCAAGTTTGGATTCATTTTGTAAGGTTTTTCAGGAAAGTTTGAATATGCAAGAATCATCAAGAGATACTTTGGCAGAAATATTTACAAATATAGAAAATGAAGATGGCGCTACAAAAGATGAAGCAAATGGTGTGATTTTTTATGCAGGACCATTTGATGATGGTAATTGGGAACAATTAAGTATATCAGCGGCGTCTAAGGAGTATGCTGAACAACAAAAATAGTACAAAAAAAGCAAGGAGTAAGACAATGAGTAAAGGTGAAAAGAAAGAAGGAAAAAAGCCTACGAAGGAACAAAAAATTTGGGTCAGTGTTATTTTAATATTGTTAGCTATTATAATATTTGCCAATTTAACTGATACCAATCAGGAACAAGGTGTAGCAGATGAAAATGTAGAAGAAGCTCTTACTGGGATTTTTGGCTCAAATGGAGTTTTTGAAAATGAAAATCCAAGTATGGCTAATGCATATAGTGATTGGAGTTATTTAGAGGTAATTAGTGGAGTATATGGTGGAATAGGAAATTGTTCAGTGAAAATAGGAAATGGTGATGATGGAAAGTACGTAGTTACACTAACAGGAACAGGTAGAGATAATCCGTATACAGATTATAATAAGACAATGGTTATGCGAATAGAGGTCGATATTGATTCTGGTACATGTAGATACGTAACTGATTCAGATACATATGTAAAGTTTATAATTATGTGTCAAAATCAATAGAATTTAAGCTTTGTATTTTTAAATAGTAATATTTAACAACGTACATTTTAATTAAACAAAATGTGCGTTGTTTTGTATTAAATGATATAATAGATGTTAAATGAAGGAGAGAAAATTATGGAAAAGAAAAATACAAACAAGATATTAATTGCAGTAATCATTGTTCTTGCAATTATAGTTATTGCAATGGCAGCAGTAATTGTTGGTTATATGGCAGGAAACAGGCAGGCAAAGAATGATATCAAAAAACAAGATGCTGTCACAACCGTTAAGGAAACAAACATTGAAACTACAAGTCAGCAGGAAACTACTACAGAGCAGATTATAGCGAGCACTAAAAAAACAGTGGATGTAAATAAATATGCAGAAGGTATATATTTGTGTGATGATACGTCAGTGGACGATATAGTTAAGGATACCGGTGGGAACTATTTAAATATAAAAAAGATAGGAAAAAATAATGTTTCCTTTGAAGTGGTAACTATTCAGGCAGCTCCATCATCAAGAATTGCAAGAGTAGTAATAGATGACCTAAAGCTTGACGAGAATGGTGTTGCTAAATTTAAATTTGATGATGACGGCTGGGGAAATAGAGGAACCGGAACAATTGCTTTTAAAGGCAATGACAAAGTGAAAATAAATATAAAAATAACAAGAATGTCTCAGGATTCTATGTGGAACATTGGAGAAGGAACAGTAGAATATGAATATAGAGAGGATCAAAAAGTGCCAAAATTGTGGTAGAGACCTTCCAATAGAAGCAAGATTTTGTCCATATTGTATGACAAAATTAATTGACGAAGATGGAACGATTATAAAGAAAACATCTGTAAATAGAAAAAGAAATATTTTTATAATAATTGCAATTATACTTGTAGTTGTAGTTGCCGGTGAAGTTGGAGTGATGTTTTATTTAAAAAGACCAGAAAGTAAGCAGGTGACAAAGAATATTTCAAGCACGAAACAGCAGGGCTATGACAATTATTTGGGTGTATGGTATGGCGAGAACGTGAAAGACATACATAAAGATGGCGGTGAAAAAGTTGAAATATGTAAAGTTGAAGGAGATACAGTAATATTTTGTGTGGAGCATATTTCAAAGGGATTTAATAAGGTAGCAACCATTGAGTATATGAAGGTAAATCTTGTTAATGGAGAAAGTAATTTTAGTTTCACTGACGACGGAAAGGGAAATGCAGGAAACGGAATTATAAGATTAAACAATAACAAAATATATGTCAGAATCAACCTGAACAATGAAAGTCAGACTACTGACTGGGATATTGCCATGGATACAAATTTTAGACAGGTTCAAAAGCTTTCAAAAAATCAACAGATAGATGTTAAAGATTTGCTTGGACAATATTATGAAGATGTGAAGGGAAGGTTGGGCAACAGAACGAATGTTAATAACACAGGGGATTATCTGGAGTATGAATATGAGGGAGGAGTAAATCTTCGAGTAGTATATGATGGTGTTGCGCAGACGTACAATGTTGTTGGAATCCAGATTTTTTATGATTATTTTAAAGGTAATTATTCAATAAGATATGAAGGAATAGACAACAATTCAAAAAAGAATGACGTTAGAAAGAAGTTTTCTAAAATCGATAATGAAGATGATTTTTCTAAAGGAAAATATGTGGATATTTTTTCCAGTGAAAAAGACCTTAATGTGGCTAAGTTTTACTATGATAACAATGAGAGCGTAGATGAAATTGAATATAATTAAAAAACATTTAGTAATATATGAAAGAAAACTTTTAAACCACTAGCATTTTTCTTAATTAGATAGTATAATATCTAGTGGTTTGCTAGGAACAAAGCATAGCAGATAAAACAAATAATAAAGAACAATTTAAGTTAAATAGGAGGAAACCAAATGGTTAGAGCGATTGTTGGTGCTAACTGGGGCGACGAAGGAAAAGGTAAGATTACAGATATGCTTGGCGAAAAGTCAGACATTATCGTAAGATTCCAGGGAGGAAGTAATGCCGGACATACTATTATTAATGAATATGGTAAGTTTGCACTTCATTTACTTCCATCAGGAGTATTCTATCAGCATACTACATGTATTATAGGAAATGGTGTGGCACTGAACATTCCATATCTTCAGAAGGAGATTGATAGTATTGTATCACAGGGAGTGCCAAAGCCAAATATTTTAGTATCAGATAGAGCACAGATTCTTATGCCATATCACATTGATTTTGATGCATATGAAGAAGAAAGACTTGGCGGAAAGGCATTTGGCTCAACAAAGTCAGGTATTGCTCCTTTCTATTCAGATAAATATGCAAAGATTGGATTCCAGGTATCAGAATTATTTGATGAAGATACATTAAAGGAAAAAGTGGCAAGAATAGTAGAACAGAAGAACATTATGTTAGAGCATATGTATCATAAGCCACTTATCAATGCTGATGAATTATTAGAAACATTACATGAATACAGAGATATTGTAAAACCTTACGTTTGCGATACAGCATTATACTTAAACAATGCAATTAAAGAAGGAAAGACAGTACTTCTTGAAGGACAGCTAGGAACATTAAAAGATCCTGATTTTGGTATTTACCCAATGGTAACATCTTCATCAACACTAGCAGCATACGGTGCAATTGGTGCAGGAATACCACCATATGAAATCAAGGACATCATCACAGTAGTAAAAGCATACTCAAGTGCAGTAGGTGCCGGAGAATTTGTAAGTGAAATCTTTGGAGAAGAAGCAGATGAACTTAGAAGACGTGGCGGTGACGGCGGAGAATTTGGTGCAACAACAGGACGTCCTCGTAGAATGGGATGGTTCGATTGCGTAGCTTCACGTTACGGAGTAAGAATGCAGGGAGCTACAGAAGTAGCACTTACAGTATTAGACGTACTTGGATACTTAGATGAAATTCCAGTATGTGTAGGATACGAAATCGATGGCGAAGTAGTAAAAGACTTCCCAGTAACAGCAAAACTCAAAAAAGCAAAACCAGTATACGAAGTACTTCCAGGATGGAAAGAAGAAATACGTGGAATCAAAGAATACGACAAACTACCAGAAAACTGTCGTAAATACATCGAATTCATCGAAAAAGAACTTGGCGTACCAGTAACAATGGTAAGTAACGGACCAGGAAGACATGAAATCATATACAGATAGGCATTGAGCCGTGGAAGAAAAGAGAGATGCACGATGTGAGTTTACTCACAAGAGTGCATCTCTCTCTTTTCTTATATGGCGAAAGCCACTGACGAAATAGACCGAAGGTCTATGAGTACAGAGGCTCAATGCCTATCTGTATAAGTAGTAGCACACAAGGCGAAAGCCAGTGAGGTCATAGACCGTCAGGTCTATGAGCACACGGCTCAATGCCGTTGGTCAGTTTATGAAAAAAATGAAAAATTTGCGGGATTATAAAAAAACCTTAGCATTTAAAATTTTAGTTTAAATGCTAAGGTCTTTTTTATTGTTTCTTCAACAACTTGCAAATCCATATCATTACATAAAAAAGCACCGGCAATATTATCATTGACCATGCACTTGCTCTCCAGGCATTAGTAAAATCTCCAACTCCAAAGTTTGTAAGAAGTGCAAGAACCAATGTAAGCAAAGCACAAAATATAAGTGAAATTATTGCCAATATAGCAAGGATTCGTTTTAATTTTTCCATAAAAACTCCATTCTGTCACAAAACTGCAACTTAAAAGCTTAAAAAGCTTATTTTATAAACTCTTTTTAGTATAGTAGAAATAATATTTTATTGCAATTATTGTTTAGTATTTGTATAATATCCTAGAGAAGAAAAATATAATGTTAGGTAGTAACAGGTGCTTAGCATATTAATACATTTGGAGGAAAAAATGGCAAACGATTATTTATTAAAGACATGGCGTGAAATCGCTTATAATCAGGAACAGACACAGGAACAGTACAATCAGTTCTGGGGTGCTTATTTCGTACAGGAGAAGGAAGTATACAAAGATATTCTTGGACATCCTGACGTAGTAGTAAAGGGAACAGTTGAAGAACTTGCAAAGAAATACAATATGGAAGTTCTTACAATGGTAGGTTTCCTTGATGGAATCAACGAAAGCTTAAAGGTTGAGAATCCAATTGAAGAATTAGAAGATACAACAGAAGTTAGCTTAGAATACGATCCTGAAAAGTTATACAAGAACATGGTTGATGCTAAGGCAGACTGGCTTTATAACTTAGAAGAATGGGACAATCTTTTAACACCTGAAAGAAGAAAGGAACTTTACAAAGAACAGAAACTTTCAGGAACCGTTATAAAGGAAAAGAAAGTTGGAAGAAACGATCCTTGCCCATGTGGTTCAGGAAAGAAATATAAATATTGCTGTGGAAGATAGTTTTCACAAAAAAATAGGCTGTTGTATCAGCCTATTTTTTTGAAATTATTAATTGATATTTTATAAAGAAAATCAAAAACAACAGCATCTTAATGGCAAAATGTCACTAAGGTGCTGTTATTTATTTCTGTTTATAACTATTTATAACTGCCTTTGCAGCTTTTTTCTTTGATTCCGAATGGCCGATTATAATATTGTATTCTGTTGCACGGATGGCATTAATTGCCTCCAAAGCCTCGTCGCTTGTTTTTTTCTTAAAAAGAATTGTGGAGCCATCTATTAATGTAAAGTGAAGTGAAAAAGTTGGTTCTTCGCTTTTAGGATTAAGCGAAATATTTCCAAGTCGGTAGCACCACACAATATCATTAAGTGGAATTATGGAAATCTTGTTTTTTCCAAGGTCTATGCAATAGTTTTCAGTTATATAAATCGAGTTAATCTGTATGTAATTACCAAAACTAAGTTCTGACTCGGCATCGTCAATATATTCTTTTCCAAGTTGTTTGTTTAAAAAAGTGCAAACAGGGTAAAGATATGGATTAACTATTCCCATAATTGCTTCGACTATATTCTTTAATGAAATCAGCATAATAACTATAACAAACCACATAAAAATCATATATTTAATAGGGTGGTAATTAGCATTGCTAATTAAACACTCACCTGTGATTTTTGAAAGGGATTGAGAATCCCAGTTTAAGTCTTTTGAGAATGCATCAAGCATCTCCTTGTAAGAACTGTTGGGCTTTATAACTTTGCCTTTAAAACTGTAATTTGTTAATGTTTTTTTAGGTGTGCTACCTACAGGAAGAATCACAAAAACACATTGATTGTCATTTAGTGCATAATAATATCCGTATTTCTTATTGCCAAATTTTATAAGATTGTAACCTGAGTAATGTAGGGTTTTGGCAGTTACTTTTACGTATTTGTCAGAAAGTCTTACATTATATATATTTGATATGGGTTCGGGATTAAACACTTTAAAAAAAGGAAAAATCATTAACGATAAAATCATAAGAATAAAAGTTATCGTTGGAATGATTAGCCTTTTGGCGGATAAATTACGGATTTCACCAGTAATATTTATCATAAAAAGTTACCTGTTATATTTACCTTTCATACCTGTTTTTTATTTTATAATTTTAACATATTTAAAATTGTCATAGTCAGTATAATGTAGTGTGAGATTTTTGGCAAGTCTAATGGTTGCGTTTATAAAGTTTTGCTGATAGAATGGTAAGGATTATGGAGGAATACTATGGAAGCATATACGGGTTTTGCACAGGTTTATGATAAGTTTATGGACAATATTGAATATGATAAATGGTGCGAATATTTGGTTAGCATTTTAAAAGAATATGGTGTCAATTATGGTATTGTGTTAGATTTGGGCTGTGGAACGGGCAATATTACGGAACTGTTGGCAGACAAGGGCTACGACATGATTGGCGTGGATTACTCCCAGGAAATGCTTAATATGGCAATTGAAAAAAGAAAAAACGACGGTATATTGTATTTGTGCCAGGATATGCGTGAACTAGATTTGTATGGAACGGTGGCGGCAGTAGTAAGCCTTTGTGATTCCATTAATTATATTACGGAATTCGAAGATTTAGTTACAACTTTTAAGTTGGTTAACAATTATCTTGATCCGGGTGGAATTTTTGTTTTTGATTTAAAAACAATAGAGTTATACAGAAGTATTGGCGAATCAGTAATTGCCGAGGACAGAGAAGACTGCAGTTTTATTTGGGACAATTATTTTGATGAGGAAGATTGTATAAATGAATATATGCTTTCTATTTTTGTTAAAGGTGATGACAATAGATATGATAAATTTAGTGAGGAGCATTATCAGAGAGCTTATACAGTCGAAGAAATCAAAGAAGCTTTGAATCTTGCAGGACTTGAGTTCGTAACTGTTTATGATGCATTTACAAGAAATGAACCTAATAGCGAAAGCGAAAGAATATATGTTGTGGCAAGAGAATGTCAGAAAAATCAAGTTTCGAAATAAAAACTGAAAAAGATATAGATTAAAAATCAGGAGGAAAAAATAAGTGGACTATATAGTAAGAGCAACAGCAGCAAATAGTCAGATTAGAGCATTTGCAATTACATCAAGAGAGATGGTTGAAACAGCAAGACAGCATCATAATACAAGTCCTGTAGCAACAGCAGCTTTAGGTCGTTTGCTTACAGGTGGAGCAATGATGGGCGTTATGATGAAGGGCGACAAGGATATTTTGACAATTATGATGAAGGGGGACGGACCTATTAACGGAGTAACAGTTACAGCAGATTCACACGGAAACGTAAAGGGATATGTTGGAAATCCTAACGTGCTTATTCCTGCCAACTATGCAGGCAAGTTAGATGTAGGCGCGGCAATCGGTTATGGAACATTAACAGTTATTAAGGATATGGGACTTAAAGAGCCTTATTCAAGTCAGGTTCCACTTGGAACAAGTGAAGTTGCAGAAGATTTGACTTATTATTTTGCAACATCAGAGCATGTTGTACATATCTCTATCGTATGTGGATTTTTCAGGGTGCGTCCGCAGGGGCGCACCCTGTTTTTGTTTTGTATTTGATCTTCTAATCCATGGTTCAGACTGTATTCGCTCAAACACCCTCTAGAATGGTATGCCGGAAGCAGATGCCTCAAAGCTGCCGACATCTCCGATTTTTCAAAAAGACTTGACATTCCCGGGCAGTTCTATATAATTATCAATGTTAATTACCTTCGATAATCGTTTGGAGAGGAATTTCATTATGACCATCGAACTGATCAAGCAGCTGCTGGATGCCTGCTATCTGGCAAAGCGGGCACGGGAGATGCTGCCTGCCCTGCCGGAGGGTGTGACATCCTCCTATATCCAGTGTCTGGATGTTATTCAGAAATTGCAGACCCGTGGCATCTGGCCGAAGATCTCTGATCTCAGCGATGCGCTGAATCTGCCCCGCCCCGGTGTGACCCGTACCGTAAAAGAGATGGAGCACAAAGGGTATCTGAGAAAACAGGTGTCCGCTGAAGATGGCCGCGTGATCTATCTGTTCCTCACCGAGAGCGGGCAAGCGCTTTCCCAGAAGTACAATACGGACTACTTCTCGCAACTGCTCCCGTATCTGGACGGCATTTCCGAGGAGGATGCAGCGTGCACCATCCAAACGCTGGAAAAATTCTATGCTATTATGTGCGAAAGGAAAGATTCTCTTGAAAAACGATAAGACCGATTTTACCCAAGGCCGCATTTTGCCAAAGCTCGCCTTTTTCATGCTGCCCATTCTGGGTGCGCTGGTGCTGCAGGCCGCTTACGGCGCAGTAGACCTTCTGGTAGTGGGGCGCTTTGGCTCCACTTCAGGCTTGTCTGCGGTTTCCACCGGTAGTCAGGTACTCAACCTCGTCACCTTTGTTGTCACCCAGCTTGCCATGGGTGTCACAGTGCTCATTGCCCGCTATCTGGGCGAAAAACGACCGCAGTACATCGGGCAAGTCATTGGCGGGGCAGCTATTGTGTTCACCCTTCTGGCAGCTGCACTGTTCGTGGTGCTGGTGTTTTTTGCACGGCTTATTTCCAGTCTGATGCAGGCTCCTGCCGAAGCCCTGGACCTGACCGCCAGCTATGTGCGCATTTGCGGCAGCGGCATCTTCTTTATTGTAGCCTATAATATGCTCTCGGCTCTTTTCCGCGGTCTGGGCGACAGCCGCTCTCCGCTGATCTTTGTGCTGGTGGCGTGCATTGTGAATGTTATTGGCGATCTGGTGCTGGTGGCTGGTTTTCATCTGGATGCTGCCGGTGCCGCCATTGCTACGGTAGCAGCACAAGCCGTCAGCGTAATCTGTGCAATCGCAATGCTGCTGAAGAAGGAGCTGCCCTTCAAAATCCATCGCTCTGATTTCAAGCTGAACCCCCAGTGCAAAAAATTTCTGGGCATCGGTCTGCCGCTGGCTTTGCAGGAGTTTTTGACCCAGCTTTCCTTTCTGGCGCTCTGCGCCTTCGTCAACCGGTTGGGGCTGGAGGCATCTTCCGGCTACGGTGTGGCGTGCAAGATCGTTAATTTTGCCATGCTGATCCCCAGTTCTCTGATGCAGTCCATGGCATCCTTTGTGTCCCAGAACGTGGGTGCTGGCAATAAAAAACGCGCCGAGCAGTCCATGCTCACCGGCATTGGCATCGGTCTGGTGTTCGGCTGCGTCGTATTTGCACTGGTGTGGTGCAAGGGTGATTGATAACACAGGTTGATACATTTTTATAACTTCTCTTGATAAAGCATATAATGAAAAACATAGTTGATTATCAAGTTTTAACTTATCGTTCTCTGTCATAATAATCACCCTCTCATTAATTTTATTAAATTTAATTGATGTAAATTGATTATAATTTTAATTTTACTTTTCGTCAAGTATTTTTTATAAATATATTTTTGGCAGATTAAATTATAGATATATTTTTTAAGTATTGATAGACAAAAGAGGTTGTTTAATATTTTTTAAACAACCTCTTTTTTAATTATCTTCTTTTATAATTTTTCTAACATATCTAAATCCATCAGATAATTTATCAAAACTTTGCTCAAATTCAATTATAATTTTGCACTTAAGTATCCATTTTCCATCTTTTTTATACATTGTAATAACTTTATCATCGTTTATCCAATTATAAACTCCATCCTCTTTTTCATATACCCAATCTAAATTTTTATTTACTTTAGCCATATCATTTAAAATATCTAATACATAGGGTTTGAATTTGATTCCTATATGCAAGAAGTTTTTCAAATGAAAGAGGTG
>OGXH01001574.1_pt1 | contig 16726 bp, 10 predicted proteins | sample 1576241 | NCBI WGS metagenome assembly OGXH01 (sample SAMEA3541529, study PRJEB24748) | human gut metagenome | biome: human gut; feature: human-associated habitat; material: faeces | place: China | collected 2012
CCCAAGGCGCGAATGAAATCTTTGTTCTGATCTCCGTCATATACAAAGCTATGCATGAATAATGTGCATAATTATTCATTCCCACCCATCCTCAACTCCACGAGAGCGTCCTACAGCCGACGGCATAGGCTCATGGAGGCAAATACGCAGCTTATGAGCGTTTTATGTATATATCTGACTATCAGCGACATATACTCATATATGGGACGGACGGGACATTCCCTTCATGCCAGAAAGCCTTTTCGGGAACGCGGAACGGGCTTTTTGAGGTGACGGGAGGGCGCGTTCCGGCATGCATGAAAGGTGTTTTGGAAAGCCGGAACGTGCTTTTCCGCGCGACAGAAACGGCAGGCACAAGGTCGGAACGAATCCATATTCGTTTTTTATACACCATAAATGCCTTCGCGCTTCCTGTTTTCCTATTTTATTATGTAAAGATTTTTTACTGCCTGAACTGCATATCCATGCATTCCGGTATCCTCCGCGCATTTTCCATCCCCTCCTTTCCTCCTCAACAGCGTCCGCCCAGTAGAGACGCAAAATCTTGCGTCTCCCGTCCCCGACAGTTCAATTGATGTTGCTTGTAATTACTCTCCATATCTTCATTCAATGTGTCTCACGAGCAATCCATTGCAATATACGCATGCGATAATCCAATGACAATATTTGCACTCCTCCCTTGTGAGACGCAAAATCTTGCGTCTCTACTTTTGCTGGCAGCGCATATAATCCCCGATTTCCTCCTTATTCACCCGACGGCGTCCGCCATGTCTGTGCATTGATATATCCGGAAAGAGATGTGTTCTTCCCAATGAATGATTCAAGAAGTGTTTGAAATACAGTCAGAACGCTTTGGTATGTTTGTTCTGAAGACTGGTATATACGTTACATCCATGATGCTTTTGATTCAAAATTGGGTTTTTAAGGTTCAATTTTTATATATGTTTTACCGTAATAGGGCTACATTTGCAGCGATAACAAGCCTAAGTTTATGACAATGGACTATACAGAATTTTATAAAACCTGCTATCTGCGGATTCACGCATTTGCACAAGGTCGCGTCAGCGTCGGGGCTGCCGGTGATGAGGTTCGGGAACGGACGGACATCCCGATGGGGCGTGCCAAGCTGCGGGTACATATGTTCATGACTGTCAGGAACGGTTGTCGGCTGGCGGATGCGTGTGGCTCCGAACATCGCGCGTGGCGTGTCTGTCGCCCCGGTTTGTTGAATATGGAAAAATGAATAGCACTGTTTTCTCATAAAACAAATAACATATATATAAATGATATGATAAGACAAATAGTGACAATGGCTCTTGCCCTGTGCGTGGGGACCTTACATACAGCCGCACAACAGGTGACACCCTTCAAGGCGGGCGACCGTGTGGCGTTTGTGGGCAACAGCATAACAGACGGCGGACACTATCATTCGTACATCTGGCTATACTACATGACGCACTTCCCCAACGAGCGTATGTGGATGGCAAACTGCGGCATTGGCGGTGACGAATGCTCAAACATTCTGGCGCGTCTTGACGACGACGTGTTCCTCAAACGTCCGAATGTGCTCACACTCTCGTTCGGCATGAACGACAGCGGCTATTTCGAATACAACGGCGACAACCCGGAGAAGTTCGCCGACAGTAAGGTGGCGAACAGCCGCAAGTATTTCCTTGAGATAGAGAAGCGTCTGAAGGAGGCTACGGACATACGCAAGGTCATGATAGGCACGTCGCCCTACGACCAGACATCCACCTTCAACGACAACGTGTTCAGGAAAAAGAACGATGCTATCCGCCGCATAATAGCGTTTCAGGACTCAGCCGCAAGGGCTGACCACTGGGAGTTTGTGGACTTCAACGCACCGATGCTCAGAATCAACGAAGAGCAGCAGGCGAAGGATCCCACGTTCACAATCTGCGGCAACGACCGCGTGCATCCTGACAACGACGGGCACATGGTCATGGCGTACATCTTCCTCAAGGCTCAGGGAATGGTAGGCAAGCCGGTGGCAGACGTGCAGATAGACGCGCGCTCAAAGAAGGTGGTAAGGAGCGTGAACTGCACCGTGAGCGATTTGACGGCAGGCAGGAGAGAACTGTCGTTCAGCTATCTGGCGGAGTCGCTGCCTTATCCGCTGGACACCATCGCGCACGGATGGGGATTCAAGCGTCCGCAGGCGCAGGCGGTGAAGATGGTGCCGTCGCTGGTCAAGGACATAAGCAACGAGCAGCTCAAAATTACGGGACTCAAGGGCAACTACCGTCTTACCATAGACGGGGTGGTCATAGACACCATTCCGGCACAGCGTCTGGCACAGGGCGTGAACCTTGCCGAATACCGCCACACACCGCAATACCAGCAGGCGTGCGCCGTGATGGCACTCAATGAGGACCGCTGGGAACTGGAGCGCAAGTTCCGCGACTACGGCTGGCTGCAATACGACTTCTTCATGAAGAAAGGTCTGCTCCATGCCAACGACGAGCATGCGGCGCGCGTGTTCCGCGACGGTGAGACGAAGGACGGATGGGTGGCTGCGCGCCGCGACATCTACGACAAGATGATACACAAGGATGTGCGCGACGCCTATACAGCCATGATGGATCTTCTGGTAGACAAGATATACAGTATAAACAAGCCCGTCACACGCCGCTTTGTGCTTACGGCAGTAAAGTAAGGTGGCTGCGGACAGGTGTCTGTGACGTGCCGGGCAACGGTGCTTTGTCAAATAAGTTCGAATATAAACGACAGTGAACTATGGTTAGAATAAAAATGTTAAGATTGTTGTGTGTGCTCCTTCTGCTGTCCGCCGGCAGGGCTTTCGCCGGAAAGGTGGACACGCTGAAGCTGCACAGCGACGTGATGAACCGCGACATACCTGTGGTGGTGATTACACCTGAAAGGAAAGATGCCGCCAAGGATGTGCGCTATCCGGTGGTCTATCTGCTGCACGGAGCCTACGGCAACGAGCGTTCGTGGCTGGAGATAAAGCCGCAGCTGCCCGACATAGCCGACGAGAAGGGCATGATATTCGTGTCGATGGCGGCTCTCAATTCATGGTATTTTGACAGTCCTGTCCTTAAGGATTTCCAGTATGAGACATTCTACACCCGCACGCTCGTGCCTTGGGTGGACGCACATTACAACACGGTGCCCTCGCGCGATGGACGTGCCATTACCGGTCTGAGCATGGGCGGACACGGTGCGCTGTTCCTCGCCATGCGCCACAAGGACATGTTCGGAGCCTGCGGCAGCATGAGCGGCGGAGTGGACATAAGACCGTTCCCGCAGAACTGGAACATTCCGGATGTGCTGGGCGAGATGTCCGCCAACAAGCAGTCGTGGGACGAGCACACTGTCGTGGGGCAGCTGGGGCGCATAAAGAACGGTGATTTGCGAATAACGTTCGACTGCGGCGAGTCTGACTTCTTCCTCGAGGTGAACAAAGACTTGCACAAACGCCTGCTCGGGCTTGGCATCGACCACGACTTCACCACCCGTCCCGGCGGACACACAAGCCAGTATTGGGCGAACTCCATCGACTATCATATCCTCTTCTTCGAGAAGTTCTTCCGCCAGAGCGGCACGTTCGTGGAAATGCAATGGCGTGCGGCGAAAGGTAAACGGTAAATACCTGAAGAGCACAGTGGACGGGAATTGACGTGTGAACCGCCCCGTAACACGTAATATAAAGCTTGTGCGTATGAAATGACAGCATGAAATGACAGCGTGACACATCTGAGATGGATGTCGGTGCTATAACATAAACGGCTATTAAACAACCCCTGACAAATTATATACTACATACGTATTTCATGCTGCTGCCAGACAGACTGCTTCTCGCTTTTGCCTAATAAGTGTCGGATGACACCGGACAAATGAGAGAAACGGGATGACGACAGTGGTGTGGAAAAGATATGACGAGCCTATAGTCAGATGAAAAGTATATTAGGCAATCTGATGATATATATGTCTTATTATATAAGATGATATACTTTAAAGTCATTTTGCATAATGGACAAACTGAATTATGATGTATTCGAATAATAAGTAATAAAATCTAAATTAAACACAATCTATATGAGGAAAAATATTCTTCCTATGGCAGTAATGGTCTTGCTGGCTATGGTATCCTGTCAAGACAGTTTTCTTGACCAGACAGCTACAACTGACTTGAATGAGGAGACTGTTTTCGCAGACAGCGCATATGCGGCGGGATTTCTTACCCAGATTTACAGCAGTATTGGCTTTGATGTGGACATCAACAGATTCAATCCCGGTGGTTTGCAGGTGGCATGTGACGAGGCGGAACCACGCCAGCAGTCAACATCCTCAACCGGTCTTGCCTTTGCCACAGGCACTGTAAATCCGGTGACGGTGACAAATGATGTGTGGGCGACATGCTATGCGAACATCCGTCGCTGCAACAAGTTTATGGCAAATATTGACAAAGCGCCGATGGGTGTGAATATCAGGCGTCAATATAAGGATGAAGCGCGCTTTCTCCGCGCCTGGTATTATTACATCCTGCTGCGTCACTACGGAGGGATTCCCATTATAGGGGATACATGCTACAAGGCAAACGACAAGGTTAAGGCAACACGTGACACTTATGAGACCTGTGTCAATTATGTTGTAAATGAGTGCAAGGCTATCCTTGATGACGGTGCGTTGCTTCCACGTTTTTCAGGACGGAGCAACGGCAGAATAAGTGCCGCAGCCTGCCATGCCCTGATAATGCGCGCTTGTCTTGACGCTGCAAGTCCGCTCCATAACGGCAGCGGATTCGGTACAGACAGTACAAGAACACTCCTCGGTTATCCTGTTTATGATAAGGAGCGTTGGAGAACGGCATACGATGCCGCCCGCGCCGCAATGACAATGAGGGGTGACTACCGTCTTTTCGAATACCATTACTGCTATGACTTCCCCAAGGCTGGAGATGAAAAAGGCTGGGGCTTCTATGCCGTTCAGGTGGCGGGAGAGTATGTCACCAAATGTACAAGCTACGGAGATTTCACTTATCCATACGGTCCTTATCAGGAAATAATCTTGCAGCGGAAGCTTCCGCTCAGCACCACGACGAACAGGTATCTTGATCCGCCTTCGGCTGGCGGTGACGGTTCCGGCGGATATGCCTATTCGGACATAGCAGATGCATTCCCGATGATTGACGGTAAGCCTGTCGGTGAGAGTAAATATACTTACAATCCTTTGATTCCGGTGACTAACCGCGATCCGCGATTCGCCAATACAATCATCTACAATGGTCTGAGTATATATAATCAAGGAAACTATAAACCTGTGTATACATATCAGGGCATGGATGAGACGCAAGACGCTATTCACTCGGGAACTCCTACCGGTTACTACACACGTAAGATGATGTCGCGCGGTGCAAGCGGCAACTGGTGGATTGACCCCATCCAGTCACATCCCCTGATACGGTTCGCTGAAGTGATGCTGGCTTATGCGGAGTGTTGCAATGAATATTTCGGTCCGGACTTTTCCGAAGATTTAGGCAACGGCATCATGGGAGGTCCGTACGAGATGCTCAAGCTTATCAGGAGGCGCGCGGGAATAGAAGCCGGTAAAGATGGTATGTACGGACTTAAACCGAATATGACACAAGAAGAGATGCGTGAAGCCATTCAAAACGAACGTCGCATAGAACTTGCCTTCGAAGGTTTCCGCTTCTTTGATGTACGCCGTTGGATGATTGCCGACAAGACAGAGAACAAAACCATGCATGGCTTTGAGATAACCCGCACCAAGGATGGTTATTCAGGCAAGACCATTGATGTGCGCAAACATGTCTTCCGGAAAGCCGAGTACTTCTGGCCTATTCCCTATACGGAGATTGTCAAGAATCCGGAACTCATACAAAATCCTTATTACGATTAATGATGAAAACCTCTGCTGATATTCAGCGGATACCAATAAATAAAAAACATACATATGAATGTAAAAAACTTTATAGGAAACCTCGCATGTATCTTTACTGTGGCTTTCATGGTAGGATGCAGTGCCTTTAATGATGACAGCGACCCGTATGGAGTCGGTGAGGCGACAAAGGACATCAGCGGAGTATGGAAACTTATTTCTGTATCCAGAAACGACATAGACATTACAAATGAGATGGATTTCACACAGTTCACCCTGAACATCAATCCTGATGGAACATACCATATTGACAATTATCTTCCATTTGTGGTTGAGAAGGATGGCAGTTGGAGTGTTGACAACGCCCGTTATCCGTTTCATCTCTCGTTTATGGAAAACGGTGCAACAGACAGTACTACCATTGACATAAACTATCCTATTACAGACGGTCGACGGTCAATGATTGTAAGTCTGTCACCGGGTTGTGGAAACAACACTTACACTTATACACTGCAACGTGAATCAAATAGCATAACAAACAATAAATAAATGCCATGAATAGAATCTTTCAAAAAAAGCGGACGATGCCAGCCTTTGTCGCATTGATGGCTGTGTTGCTTATTGTGTCATGCGGTATGTTTATCGACGGATACAACATCGCACAGATTGACGAGAATGGCAAAGAGGTGTATTACGCTTACGCCGGACAGAATATGGAATTTTCGGTAAACGGTCATTTGGAATGTAACACACAGGATAACAACGGTGTTACAGGCAACCTTGTGTTCGCCATGCTTGTGCCAAAAGACTGGAATTTCGCAGACAATGCGGTGGTGACATATAAAAACGATTTAGCTGATAATCCGGACGAGCTTCTTGCTATGGAATTAATGCCTTCCACTTCTCTGCCCAAGAATGGAGGGGGAAAGACGTGGCAGCAATGCCTGCAGAACCGTTATGGAGTGGGACCGAACGTGTTGGAAGATATGGAGTGGGTGGTTTTCCAGACTGCCAGAAAATGGACCATTCTCAACAACCAGACCCCAAAGTACACCATATACATCAAAGCAAAAGCCGGCAGAAAGAACTTGCGTTGCAAACTGGGATTCTTCGTTGATGATACCGATGATGGATTCTCTACCGACGACCGTCGCTACAAATGCCTGTTTGCAAACGAGTGTTTCGAGATAGTAGGCGGACAGGGTATGACCATTGATTTCTGCAACAAGCATTATAACAAGGTCACTCCGCTTACAGCACTGCAGAACGACCTCCTTACAGTGAGCTATGAGGGTGACATCGCGACGAACGGACTTAACGCTTATAATGAAATATATCTTAAAGGGGAAGCTATCACAAAAAGCGGTCGTATATTCAGAGTCAACAGGCGTGACGGTACGACTCTGATGAAGTGCGTCGGCACACTGGGCAAGACTTACACAAAGACTTTCTGGCCGGTCAGCTTTTTCGGCATACCGTCTGATGAGGAAATAGAATCATTCAACTATTGGTTTACCAATGCCGACGGTACAGAAACAATAACACAGTCGGATGACGACAATGTCCAAAATGGCACACCTCTGCCGGAGACGAAGGAGCCTTTCAACTTCAGGTTCAACTGTGATTAACTTAAATGAGAACGACAATGAAAATGAATCATTATATTATAGCCATTGCGATGGTTGCACTGTCCATGCAGTCAGCATTGGCGCAGACTGCAGAGCATGGCAGGATACTGGTCTATGACGAGAACAATCAGCCTGTTCCTGGAGTTGTGGTCAGCATTAAAGGGCAGAACAAGACCGCCACGACTGACGCAGACGGGGCATTCGCGCTTGATTACGGTGATGACGATGTTCTCACCTTCAGCCATGTAGGTTACCTATATAAAGAGAATCGTGTGAAAGTAAAAGCAGGCAAAGACTACATCGTTTGTCTGAAAGACCGCTTTAAGGATGAGCTTGCCGGCTATACAAACCATTTTAGTGAGTACCAGAGTGCCGATGACAATCTTGGTGCTGTGAGCACTGTAATGGGACGAGACCTGCAAAAGTATCTTTCCACCGACATTATCACCGGCCTGCAAGGACGCATGGCAGGATTCAACATCTCCCAGTATCGCGGCTTCGACCTGCAACGTACAAGCGTTAATACAAAAGGTGACCTCATCGGTAACCGTCCTGCCAGCTATGGACAGATGCCTTTTAGCGATAACACCCGCTTCACTTTAGGTGCACGTGGCTTGGCTCCTGTTGTCATTGTGGACGGTGTGGAGCGTGAATTCTTTGCTCTGGATCCTGAGAACATCGAATCTGTAACTTTAGAGAAAGACGCTTTGTCTTCTTTGTTTCTTGGAATGAAGAGTTCCCGCGGTGCGCTTGTCATCACAACAAAAAATCCTACGAATGGCAAGCTCCATTTCAGTTTTACCGGTAAAAACGGCGTTCATAGCAACATAAAGACTCCCAAACCACTTAACGCGCAGGAATATTCATGGCTTCTTAATGAAGCTCTCTCTAATGATGGAAGTAAGACAATATATTCTTCTGATGACTTCCGAGCATTTGGTGATGGTAGCCGGCCTTATATGAATCCGAATGTCAACTGGTATGACGAACTTCTGAAGAAGAATGCGCTTTCACAGTCGTACAATCTCAACGTTTCTGGTGGTGGCAAAGCAGCGCAGTTCATCGTGTCTTTGGGTTATAATAACGAGAACGGACTTTTTCGTGAAGGCAGACAGAATGACTACGATACAAACTTTAAAGTAGACCGATACATGATTTCATCGAAGATAAATGTAAACATCACCCGTGATTTTACAGCTTCGCTCGATGCCGTCGCCCGTGTCATAAAAGGAAACCAGCCGGGAGGAAACGGGTCTGGTTACAGTGACCTGCTTCTTGACATATATCAGACTCCTAACAATGCCTATCCTATTTTAAACCCCAACGGCACATATGGTGGAAATGCATCGTTCACCAATAACCTTGAGGCTAAATCTATGGATTCCGGATATATGACAGATAATACACGAGATATCTTTGCCGTGTTACGGATGAAATATGACTTCAACAGGTTGGTTAAAGGACTGTCCGTACGTTTCACAGGCAGTGTTGCAAACCAAAACAGGACTGCTGTCATCCGTACCAAGCAAAATCCTGTATACCGGTACTCGGTAAATCAGGACGGTAAGGAAACGTATACTCTATACGGAAAGTCTGAGTCGCAGAGCAATAATTTCCGTCAGGTAGGGACTTATCAGAAATTGTATGGTCAGTTGGCTGTAGATTACCAACGTCAATGGGGACCTCATGACTTCAAGGCAAGTCTGCTTGGAGATACACGTCATGAGGTTGTGCAGTACGATCTTCCGATGATTCCCAGCAATGTCATGGAGAATGTAAAGTACAATTATGCTAAACGTTACTTTGCCGAGTTTGCTCTTATTCAGAGTTACTTTAACCGCTATGCTCCAGGCAAACGCTGGGGAGATTTCTGGGCTGCCGGAATAGGATGGAATATAACTAACGAGAATTTTATGAAAGATGTTAGCTGGCTTGACAACCTTAAATTCCGCACAACGTATGGTTATACAGGCAATGGAATCGACAACTCAGGTTACTATAGATATCGTGAGACTTTCCAACAGAATGCCACCACGAGCTATCCTCAGGGTACATCTATGAGCAATGGTATTTTTACCATTGAGGTGACGCCTGTGGCAAACCCTTTCATCACATGGGAAAAAGCACACAAATTGAATATCGGCATCGATTTTTCAATGTTCGGCCGCAGACTTAGCGGAACTGTGGATTTCTATAACAACAACTTTTCCGACGTGCTCCAGACTCGCGGTAAGAGCATAGCCCTTCTTGGTGCTTCTTATCCTACAGAGAACATCGGAAAACAGCGCCGCAGCGGTATTGAGATAGAACTCGGATGGCAGGATCATATAGGCGCGCTTAACTATTATGTTAATGGTAACTGGACTTTGGAGAAAACCAAGATGATTTACATGGACGAGCAACTCACTCCGTTCGGATATCAGCGTCTCACAGGACGTCCGCTCGGTGTTACACTTGGTTTACAGTGCGACGGTTTCCTTACGGCAGAGGATATTAGAAACGGTTATCCTGTAATGGCTGGTTATGAAGCCCAACCCGGTGATGTGAAATATGTAGACAAAAACAACGACAATGTAATTGACGAATATGACCGCACCGTCATCGGCGGTGACAAGCCTTTACAGTATTTCGGATTAGACATGGGCGTTGAGTACATGGGAATAGAGTTTTCCATGCTTTGGCAAGGTGTATACAACCGTGACATCTACGTCAGTGACCGTACTCTCGTAGAGGGCTTCCAGACTTACGGGCAGTCGTATGGACAGGCATATCGCAATCTGCTTGCGCGCTGGACGCCTGAGACGGCAGCTACAGCTAAATATCCCCGTCTTTCAGCTGGTGGAAACACATACAACTACGGTGGCATGTATGGCTCCTCATTATGGATGCACAAGGGCAACTTCATACGTCTTAAGAATATCACACTGGCATACAACCTCCCTGAGAACTGGAGCAACAACATCCTTGGAGGTCTGCGGGTGAAGGTATTCGTCAGTGCTGAGAACGCTCTCACTTTCTCTTCGTGTGATTTGGTTGATCCGGAAGTGAGTTTCACGTCTTCACCAATCCAGAAATGTTTCTTTACAGGTATAAGCCTTAATTTTTAAAACTTCTGAAGTATGAAAAATAACAAATATATCTTTCTGGTACTGACATGCTGTACGCTGGTTGTGACATCCTGCATGGATCATTACGAGTCGTTGCCTGCCGATGAGTTTACCGAGGATTACCTTTTTTCCAGAACTGATTCCAATGGAACACAGGCGCGGCAGTTCCTCAACTCCATTTATGGTATTCTCGAGAATGGTCATAATCGTGTCGGTGGTGATTATCTTGACGCTTCAACAGATGATGCCATAAGTGTGAATGTCAATAACGAGCCTGATGTATATCGCATCTATAAAGGTCTCTATACGGCAAGTAATATGGTATCCGGTGACATGATGTGGAGCCAATACTATGATGGTGTTAGAAAGGTCAACCGGTTTATACGTGGCATTGACAGAGTTCCGTTCCGTACCACTTATGTTAATGCGCTTGGCGAAAAACGTCCGCTTGGCGTGTCGATGAAAGCGGAGGCAAGGTTTCTTAGAGCCTGGTTCTATTTTCAGCTTGTCCGCCGCTATGGAGGTGTCCCTCTTATGGGTGATAAAGTGTATGGTCTTAACGACAATATAGAGTTGCCGCGAAATAGCTTTGCAGACTGTGTTGATTATATTGTGGGTGAGCTTGATTCTATCCGCGACTCACTCCGTACACTGCCTATAAGCAATGCCGCTGAGTTCGGACACGTGCCTACCAAAGAAGCTTGTATGGCTTTTAAGTCGAGAGTATTGCTTTATGCCGCAAGTCCGCTCTTTAATGGTAATACGATGGATAAAGGCAATGCCCTCGTGGGATACACCGATTATGACATTAACCGTTGGAAGCTTGCCGCCGATGCCGCAAGAGAGTTCATCGACACATTTGGAGACAATGGTTCTGGTAGTGTTATTCTGGACGATGATCCCCGTGACGCTTTTCTTGACTTTTATAATTATGCAAAGAATCCCGAGCTGATATTCTTTAGAGCAGGCGGCAGCAACTATTCGATAGAGAGCACTAACGGTCCTCTTGGCTTTACCGGAACAAATCTCGGCAATGGTCAGACTTGTCCGTCCCAGAATCTTGTGGATGCTTTCCCGATGATTGACGGTCGTTCAATTTCTGACCCCACTGATGCGGAATACAAATATGACGAGCAGCATCCTTATGACAACCGTGATCCGCGTCTTAAATATACGATTCTGTATAATGGCTCTGATTGGCTCGGCACCAAACTGCAGACATGGCAGGGAGGAGCGAACAATCCAAGTGGCGGGTCGCGTTATTCACGTACAGGCTATTATATGCGCAAATTCATGGGAAAATTCGAGAACTCTGACTCGTACAGCAATCAGACACATTTGTGGGTGATTTTCCGATACGCAGAAATCTTGCTCAACTTCGCGGAGGCTGAGAACGAGCTTCTCGACGCCCCATCCAAGGAAGTATATAATGCTATCATTAAGTTGCGCAAGCGTGCAGGCATCAAGAAGGGCAATGTGAAGGGATATACCTATGGCTTGAAAGAAAATATGACAAAAGAAGAGATGCGGACGGTCATACGTAATGAGCGCCGTATCGAGATGGCATTTGAGGAGCAACGGTTCTACGATATTCGCCGCTGGAGAATAGCGGAGGATGTATTCTCCAAACCCATTCAGGGAATGCATATAACTGTAGGAAACGGTCAGACAGTCTATTCTCGTGAGAACCTTATGACGACTGATTTCGATTCGAAGTATTATCTTTACCCTATCCCCTATAGTGAAGTTACTAAGAACGTTAATATGAAACAAAATCCTAAGTGGTAAACTATGAAACGACTGATATTCTTTATAACCTGCTTTTGTGTTTGCATTGTCTCATTCGCACAAGAGATTAGTGTAAGCGGTAAGGTAACCTCTTCTGATACCGGAGAGGAAATGGTGGGAGTCACCATTAAAGGCTCCGACAAAAGTCATATGGCAATCACAAATATAGACGGTGTTTTCCATATGAAGGCACGTGTCGGAGAGAAACTCTTGTTCTCGTGTATCGGATATCTGGACAAGACTGTCGCTGCAAGTGAGAGTATGAATGTTGTTATGGAGCCTGACAACAGCAACCTTAACGAAGTCGTGGTTGTCGGCTACGGACAGGTAAAGCGTCTGACCAACACAGGTGCTGTGAGTGCTGTCAATGGGTCGGAACTGCGTAAAGTGCCGGTGAGCAGTGTGCAGAACACGCTTGCGGGTAAGCTGCCGGGATTCTTCTCGCAGCAGCGCAGCGGCCAGCCCGGCAAGGATGCTTCTGATTTCTTCATTCGTGGAGTCAGTTCGCTTAATGGCGACGGCAACAAGCCTCTGATTATTGTCGATGATATAGAATACGGCTATGACCAGCTGTCGCAAATCAATGTCAATGAAATTGAAAGTATTTCCATTCTTAAAGACGCCTCCACGACTGCGGTCTATGGTATTAAAGGTGCCAATGGAGTGTTGGTGGTGAAGACAAGACGCGGAGAGAAGGGCGTGCCGAAGATTAACGTGCGTTTGGAGACCGGCTTGCAGGCTCCTGTACGTAAGCCGAAGTTTCTCGGTTCGTATGAGACCGCGAGACTCGTCAATGAGGCTTATGCCAACGACGGATTGCAGCCTGCCTTCACAGAGGAGGATTTGGAACACTTCCGTACTGGTGATGACCCATATGGCCATCCAGACGTGAATTGGTATGATGAAATATTCAAGAGCACTGCTCGGCAGTCCAATGCAAACGTAGATATATCAGGAGGTTCAGACCGTTTGAGATACTTCATTTCCGTCGGCTATTTCAGTCAGAACAGTCTTATGCGCGACTTCGATTCCGGTGATGACTTGAATAGTGATTATCGCTACCGCAGATTCAACTTCCGTTCCAATTTGGATTTTCAGGTAACAAAGAATCTTTCCATGCGGTTGGATATAACATCCCGGTTTATGAATATCAACGAACCGAGGGGTATCAATACCACGGGCGAAATATATAATTTTGAGTCAATGCATCCTTACTCTGCTCCGGTGCTCAACCCTGACGGGTCATACGCCTATCTGTATGACACCAACAGCCGTCGCCCTACCTTGAACGCCCGCCTGGCAAACGAGGGATACAACCGTACGCGTCGTAACGACAACAACCTTCTCTATAATGCAAATTGGAAGATGGATTTTATAACACCGGGTTTGTCCACCAATGTACGTTTGGCTTACTCCAGCATCGATGAGAACGCACGCTCGGCGTGGCGCTCTGAGTATCCTACGTATCACTACAACTCTGCCACCGGTATTTATAATATCAACCCTGACAACGTCTACACCAAGGGTGTCCCTGCCATCACTGTGGATCCGCATAGTGGCATCACCGACCTGAACCTTATGGCGTCTGTTAATTATGCCCGCGTATTCAATGAGGTGCACGACATCAATGCCATGCTGCTTTACAACCGCGAGGAGACCACCGTTGAGTATAACAGCAATTCTGGCGTATATGCGCCGCAGGTGCCCACAAAGTTTCTCGGCACGACATTGAAACTGAGCTATAAGTACGCCAGCAAATACCTTGTTGATTTTAATGTCGCATACAATGGCTCCGACAGGTTCAAGAAAGGTCACCGCTACGGCTTTTTCCCTGCTGTAGGTCTTGGCTGGGCTATCTCTGAGGAACCTTGGTTCAGAAACAATATTAAAAATGTAGATTTAATGAAAATACGCGCTTCATATGGTCTGGTAGGTTCTGATGTCGCCATGGGCAACCGCTATCTTTACAATCAGGTGTATGAACGCGGAGACTCATATAATTTTGGAGATTACGAGCAGGAGATTTTTCAGGGCTATCGTGAAGGTGCGCTCGGTAATGACAATGTGACATGGGAGAAAGCGCGTAAGTTTGACATCGGTCTTGACATGAACCTGTGGAACTGTATTTCACTGACCGTCGATTATTTCTATGATAAACGCTACGACCAGCTTGTTTACCGCAATGACATTCCGCTTATTCTTGGTATTGGCACCTCACCTGTCAATGTGGCGCGGACATCCAACCAGGGATTCGACGGACAGATAAGCTATCGTGACAGATGGGGCAAATTTGATTTCAATACCAGTTTCGTGTTCTCTTATGCCAAAAACAAGATTATCTATGAGGCTGAGGCTCAGCAGATATATCCATGGTTGGCTGCCACAGGTCATCCTATTGGACAGATGTTCGGATACAAATGTCAGGGATATTATACTCCCGAGGATATAGCGTTGATTGAATCAGGAGCTCCTGACGCTCCGGCAGTGCCAAGCACTGATATCCCTGTACAGGCAGGCGACCTGAAATACAAGGACCTTAACCATGACGGCATCATCAATGACTATGACAAGTGCGCCATAGGCAAGCCCAATCTTCCCAACACCACTTTGGGATGGACCGTCGGAGGCAGTTGGAAAGGGTTCACCCTGAGTGTGCTGTTCCAAGGTTCGTTCAACTATAGTTTCAGCATCGTCGGAACAGGTATCGAACCTTTCAAGAGTCAGTTCCAGCCTCTGCACGAGAAACGTTGGACATTGGAGCGTTGGCAGAATGGGGAGGACATTGAGTTCCCGCGCCTTACCAGCAATGCCAATACCATCAACAGTGCTCAGGGATATATGTCAGACTTCTGGCTCATCGACGCATGGTACATACGACTTAAGACCGTCGACCTGTCTTATGACTTCCCTCGCAAGTGGATTCCTAAGTTCATGAGCGGGCTTCGGCTGTACGCCAATTGCTACAATCTCTTTACGTGGACAAGCTATAAGAAGTATCAGCAGGACCCGGAGATACAGACTAATTCTGCTGGCGACGCCTACATGAATCAAAGGGTTGTCAACTTTGGTGTCAATATAAGTTTTTAGTGAGATGCTTGTGATAAGTCTCCATTGAAAAATATTGTAAGTGACAGTATCTTTTCAGGTGTGACTTATAATCAAACCGGAATGGGTCGTCAGACTTCATCCGTGTTTCGTACTGCTGCAGTCAGTTTGGTTTCTGCTTTATCGAAGATGTTTGGGCTACATCGGGATAATTGGAAACCAAACAGAGTTTGTGCAGACCTTTGCCACCTGGCTGCAAGACGAGCACGGCATCGCCCCGACTGACGAGATGCGCGTTGCGATGTATGCCCACGCCGCTAACGGCGGCATCAAGATCGATAAGACCGCGCAAACGGGCGTTGAGGGCCTCTACGCTTGCGGCGAGGCGACAGGCGGCATGCACGGCGCCGACCGCATTGGTGGCTTGTCAAGCGCCAACGGCATCGTGTTCGGGCGCATCGCAGGCGCATCGGCAGCCCAAGCAGCACAGAAAGAGCCCGAGACAGCCCTGAAGGCGGATATCGCCCTCCCCCAGTACGGCATAGCCGCAACAGATGCCGAACGCCTGACACACAGCCTAAGGCACACGATGAGCACCTATTGCATGATCAACAGGACCGAAACAGGCCTATCCGAGGCACTACACGAGCTTGAAAACATTCAAGATGATGCCACAGCTCTAAATAAGCCGCATGCCAACGACAGCGAAATCGCTGCGCTCGCCCGCATACAGTCGCAGATTCAACTAGCACAGGAAATGGTCAAAGCCATGCGCAACCGAACCGAAAGCCTGGGCTCGCACTATCGAGCGAATTAAACTGGACACCTATCTAAAGCAGAACACAACTAATCGATATCTATGGGCCCCGTGAGCTCGAAGTGGCACGGGGCCCATTCGTGTCCGCACGGCAGCGTATCCTTATTCCGAATACAGAGCGTGCAAAGCCTGCATAGACAATAGACCAGCGAGGAGGAGATATGGACAGTAGAGATATCGAGAAGTGGCGTGTCAAACTTGATAGCTACGCCAATGTGGAAGACGGCGTTGAGTATTGGCTCGCACGCGATTTAATGGAACCCCTAGGATACGTCCAATGGCGCAATTTTGAGACTGCAATTAAGAGGGCAATGGCATCGTGTGAAGTCAACGAAATGCCTGTTGTTTCCTATTTTGTTGAAACCAGCAAAATAGTACCTACAGGAATAGGACAAAAAGCAGTCAAAGACTATAAGTTAACGCGCTACGCATGCTATTTAATCGCCCAAAACGGAGAC
>OGXH01001575.1_pt1 | contig 16722 bp, 10 predicted proteins | sample 1576241 | NCBI WGS metagenome assembly OGXH01 (sample SAMEA3541529, study PRJEB24748) | human gut metagenome | biome: human gut; feature: human-associated habitat; material: faeces | place: China | collected 2012
CCTCACGAAGGGCGCCGACGGCAAGGTCACCGTTACCGCAGCCGAGTCCACCATGCATCCTCTGAACTCTGCCCTCGGCAAGGACGAGAACGGCAGGGACATCCGCGTCCCCAGCCCGGATTTCAAGTCCGGCGACCCCAACTACGACGGTCTGAAGGACCTCATCACTCCGCTCTTCGAGCGCTCCGATGCCTTCGTCAACAAGAAGATCGGCACGGTCTCCGGCACCTGGGACACCATCTCCAACTACTACCTCACGCAGAGCGATTCCTATGATCTCGTCCACAAGGCACAGATCTGGGCCGCCTGCACCGACAACAACATCGACCCGACGAAGGAGCACGTCATCTCCATGACGACGCCGGTCGCAAAGCGCGGCTGGAGCGTCAGCTCCCTGCTGGCCGACGGCGCAACCTCCGGCGACATCAGCCTGCGCGACTGCTACTCCCTGTATCAGTACGACAACAACACGCTCTACATGATCCGGATGACCGGCGCCCAGCTCAAGAGCTGGATGCAGCACACGGCACAGAACTACCGTGTCAAAGACGACGGTCAGCTTGGCGGCGGCGGTTTCGGCTGCGACACGTTCTACGGCGTGAACTACGACGTCTATGTCGGCAATCCCGACAACCAGCGCGTGCAGAACATCACCTACGCGGACGGCACGGCCGTGAAGGATGACGACACGATCTACGCCTGCCTCAGCTCCTACCGTCTGAGCGCGACGAAGGACTCCGACGCCTACGGCTGGTTTGCCTCCACCGGCATCACCTCCAGCAGCGACGAGGTTCTGTGGGATGCCACCATCTCCGAGCGCTTCAACAACGTCGGCGGCTCCGTGCCCCTCATCATTGGCGAATACATCAAGGAAATGACCGCCGAGGGCAAGGACATCACCCCGGGCCGTGAAACGAAATGGGCCGTCCACGCAGAAGCAAATCCCGTGAAGACCATCGAGGTCTTTGAGACCACCGACGTGCACGGCTACCTTGTCGACACATCCTCCGGCAACGAGTCCACGTTCCAGTACCGCATGGCCTACATCGCCAATGTCGTGAACGAGGCCCGTGCCAATGCCGAAAACGATGCCGTTCTCCTGCTTGACGGCGGCGACATCTATCAGGGCACTCCCGTTTCGAACCTGACCTACGGCAACGCTCTGCGCGCCGCCTTCGACGTCATGGGCTATGATGCCGTCTCCCTCGGCAACCACGAGTTCGACTGGGACGTCAAGGCCTATGCCGCCGATGAGGACGGCACCATGCCCGCCTATGAGATCGGTGAGTTCAAGGGCGACAGTAATATCCCCGTTCTGGCCTATAATCTCTATGATGCAGGTACGACGAACCGCGCCTCCTTTGTCAAGGACTATGTCATCGTTGACAAGGCCGGTGTGAAGGTCGCACTTGTCGGCTACATCCCCGACTACTCCATGGATATCATGACCGCCAAGATCGCCCCGTATGACATCGACCCGAGCATTGAGAAGCTCAATGCGAAGATCGAGTCCATCGTTGCAGCCGAGAACCCTGACGTCGTCGTCGTTGTGGCGCACGCCAGCCCGCGCGGCCTTGCAAACAGCGTCAACTCCGAGCTTGTCGACCTCGTCGTCGGCGGCCACTCCCACAGCGTTTCCTACGGCGTCGCCGACAACGGCGTGGCCTACATCCAGGGCAACTGCCAGGCGAAGGGCTATGCCAACGCCAAGATCCAGTTCAACACCGAGACGAAGGAAGTCACGGTCGTGAACCCGAGCTATGTGAACACCACCGGCCGCGACAACACGCAGAACCTCTTTGACACCGAGGGCAACACGAAGCTCGACCCGACCGTTCTCGCCATCAGCCACGCCTCCTGGGATGCGGTGAAGGGCGACATGTCCGAGGTCCTCGGCGTTGCCGACCAGAGCATCACCCGCCGTGCACCCATCGGCAACAGCAGCAGCACCATCGCGGGCAACTGGCTGACCGGCCTGATGCTCGAGGCTACGAAGGAGCTCAACACCGTCGTCGCCTTCACGAACAGCGGCGGCATCCGCTGCGACCTTCTGGCCAACGAGGGCGAGACGACCCGCACCGTCACCGTCGGCGATATCTACGCCATCACCCCGTTCGGCAACCGCCTCTACACCTATGACCTCACCGGCGCGGAGCTTGCCGCTACCGTTGAGAATTCCTTCAAGAACAGCAATTACGGCGATCAGTTCTCCGGCATGGTCGTAAAGTACACGGCAGAGCCGGACGGCAAGGATGAAAACGGCCGACCGGTCCGCGGTGCCCGCACCGTCGTGTCCATCGTGCTCGATGACGGCACCGTCGTCGACATCAAGGACAATACGAAGACCTACCGCGTTGCCGTCAACGAGTACTGCGCCACCCTGCCCGGCTCCGTCTTTGAGAATAAGACTCCCGTGCAGAACGTGAACGAGGCTCCCATTGACAACATCAGCGCCATCGAAGCCCTGCGCGCCATCGGCAAGGCCAACAACGGCAAGCTGCCGCTGGACCTGACCGAGCGCTGCGTGAAGGTCGAGCTTGTGGAAGAGGATCCCTGCGAGCAGTACACCGACCTCGATGCAAACGCCTGGTACGCCGAGAGCGTCCACTTCGCTCTGGTCAACGGCCTGTTCGTCGGCTTCGGCGATGGCACGTTCCGTCCGGAAGCTGCGCTGAGCCGCGCCATGGTCGCCACCGTCCTGTACCGTCAGGCGGGCAGCCCGGCCGTCACCGGCACGAGCACCTTCCCCGACCTCAAGGATGACTGGTATGCTGACGCCGTCGCATGGGCACAGGAGGCCAAGGTTGTCATCGGCGATGACAAGGGCCTGTTCCGTCCGGATGACGACGTCACCCGCGAGGAAATGGTCACGATGCTCTATCGCTTCGCCGCCTCCCAGAACATGGACACGACGACGACCGGCGATCTGAGCAACTTCACTGATGCCTCCAGCGTGCAGAGCTATGCCACTGAGCCCATGACTTGGGCTGTCGGCAACGGCATCATCCTCGGCATGGGCAACAACGAGCTCGCCCCGCGTGAGAGCGCGACGCGCGCCCAGTTTGCCGCCATCACGGCCCGTCTGGCTGCGCTGAAGTAAGCGCAGGGATACGGCCCTGAACGCATAAAAATGATCCAGCCAGGGTTGGGAGTGATCCCACCTTGGCTGGATTTTTTACGATTTATATTCTCTTACTCCGCGCGGTACACGACCTCGCCGTTCACAAACGTCATCCACGCCTCGCCGCCGATCGTCGTAAGCGGGTCCGCCGTCCAGAGGACGAGGTCCGCATCCTTGCCCGGCTCAAGACTGCCGACACGCGCATCGATGCCGAGGCTGCGGGCCGGGTTGATGGTGATGGCGTGCCACGCCTCCTCCATCGGCAGACCGGCCGAAGCCGCCAGTCCGGCCGCCAGCGGCAGATACTGCAGCGGAATGACCGGCGCATCCGTGATGATGCTGACCGTCAGGCCCGCGCGGTACAGCGTGCCCGCCGTTGTGAAGCTCTTGTTGCGCAGCTCGACCTTCGTCTTGCCGCCGAGCGACGGGCCAACGAAGACCGGGACCTGCTCCTTTGCCAGCTCATCGGCGATCAGCTCGCCGTCCGTACAGTGGTCCAGCGTGAGCTTCAGGTCAAACTCGCGCGCGATGCGCACGGCCGTCAGGATATCATCCGCGCGGTGGGCGTGGCACTTGAGCGGGATCTCGCCGTTGACCACGGGCAGCATGGCCTCGAGCTTCATGTCAAACGCCGGATTCTTTCCCGCCGCCTTGTCGTCGCGGTAGCGGAGCGTGCGCAGCAGCAGCTCGCGCAGCAGGGCGGCGACCGCCATGCGCGTCATGGGGCTCTGGCGCTTGTCGTGGCCGTAGCAGCCCTTGGGATTCTCGCCGAAGGCGCACTTCATCGCGGCGGGCGCGCGCAGAATCATCCGGTCGACGCGCTTTCCGGCCAGCTTTACGATGGCGAACGTGCCGCCGACGACGTTTGCGCTGCCGGGTCCGGTGCAGGCCGTCGTCACGCCGCCGCGCAGGGCCAGCCCGAAGGCCTCGTCCTGCGGATTGATGGAGTCGATGGCGCGCAGCTGCGGCGTCAGCGGCTCGACGATCTCATTATAATCCATGCCCTCCCAGCGCATGCCCTCGTTGTCGAGGCCGATATGGCAGTGCGCCTCGACGCAGCCGGGCGTGAGCAGGCGGCCCTGCGCATCGAGAGTCTCAACGCCCTCCGGCGCGTCGACCGTCTGGCCGACGGCGGCGATTTTCCCGTTTTCGAGGAGCAGGCAGCCGTTTTTCAGGTCCGGCCCGGCCATGGTCTTGATATTTGCGTTGCGGATCAGCAGCATCGTTGTTCTCCTTTCGTGCGCGGTGCGCACCTGGTTTCTATTTCCAGTATAACGGCACGGCGTGCTTCTGACAAGTGCTTTTCTTTTTCATTCCAGCCGGCTTCGTGTTAAATCCGCATAAATTTCATGTAAAATCGTCTTTTTTTCATGTTTTTCCGAGCTTTTCTGACGAAAAGACATATTTTCACGCAAACGAAAAAATTTTTCGGCCAAACCTGTGATATAATCAAGTTACGGCAGCAGGGGCGCGGTCCGGATCATCCGCACGAGCCTGCCAACCGCCGCACAAAGGGAGGCCCGCCATGCAAAACCGGATCGTCATCTTCGATCTCGACGGAACCATTTATCAGAACAGCGTCTTTCACCGCGGCTATCTGCGGACGCTTGTTGCCGGGACGTGGGCCGAGCCGCTGGAGGCGGACCTTGTCCGGCTGGCAGAGGCGATCTTCGCCGGGCGTGAGCTGGACATGAACCGTTTTTACCGCCGTGGGCGTGCAGAGGCCGCCACCGTGCCGGAGCTTGTGCAGGCACTCCGGAAGCGGGTGCTGCCCGGTATGACCTATGCCGAGGCGCTGAAGGCCGACGATGTGGTCTATCTCGGCGATGCGTGGGCCGTTCTGGCCTACCTGGGCGACGCGCTCGGCTGTCTGGACGGCGACCGCGCCAATGAGGTCTATCGCCTGACCCGCCTGCAGATGGAGCAGGCCGGGATGCACGGTGACCGCGGGCTTTATGAGGCCATCATGCGGCTGGAGCAGCGCTGCCGTGTCGTCCTGCTGAGCAATTCCTACGAAGAGACCGTGCGGGAATTCCTGCGGCAGCTCGGCTTTGCCGGAGCGTTCCGCGAGATCTGCAGCAGTGCGAACAAGCCCTACGGCATGATCGCGAGCCTGCAGGCTCTTGACCCTGCGCTGCTGGCGCGGCCGGAGATCCTGATCAGCATCGGAGACCATGCCTTCAATGATCTGATGCCCATTTCCGCCATCGGCGGGCAGACGCTCTGGATCGACCCTTATCCGGGCATCCACGAGCCGGAATATACCTGGTGTGTCCACACGCTTGCGGAGCTTGCCGCATTTCTGGACACCATTTCCTGAGCAGTGAGCGTCATCCGACGTTCCGATAAAAACACGAGACAATGGAGGAGAAAACACATGAAAGCACGCATTCTTGCCCTTCTGCTTGCTCTGGTCATGGTCGCGAGCCTGTTCGCGGCATGCAGCGCAGGAAAGACGGACGCTTCGGGCGCCAGTACCGGAGCCTCGCAGACCACCGATGACAGCAAGACCACCGAAGACACGAAGCCCGCAAAGACCGAGAAAACGAAGATCGTCTACTGGCACGCCTACACCGACCAGCACGAAGAGAAGTTCCTCGAGCTTGCAGCCGCCTTCAATGCCTCGCAGGACGAGTACGAGCTCGTCGCCGAGCAGCAGCCGTACAGCGAGATCGACAGCAAGACCATGCAGGCGGTCCGCAACGGCACCGGCCCTGACCTTGTGAACATGTATCCGTCTGACGCCGTCAACTATCTGAACGAGGGCCGCCTTGTCGACCTGTCCGTTTACATCAACGACCCGGAGATCGGCATCCCGAACTTCAAGGATAACGTTCCCGCCGGTCAGTACAGCGAGATCACCCAGTGGGGCGACGGCATCTATGTTTTCCCGTGCACCACGGCGGGCGAGGTCCTGTTCTACAACAAGACCATGTTCGACAAATATGGCCTCGAGGCCCCGAAGACCTGGACAGAGCTCGCAGAATGCAGTAAAATCATTCACGAGAAGGAAGGCATCCCCGGCTTCGGCACCGACTCCCTCGTGGACACCTATCAGTGCCTCATCATGCAGGCCGGCAGCGGCTACATCGACGAGGACGGCAACTATGCCATCGACGAGACCATCGCCAAGGAAAAGCTCAACTGGTTCGCAGACCTTGTGAAGTCCGGCGACTTCCGCCTTGTCGGCGAGGACGTCTTCTTCTCCGGCCCGTTCGGCAGCCAGGCCGTCGCCTCCTACATCGGCTCGAGCGCCGGTGTCAGCTATGTTGAGCTGGCCGTAAACGACGCCTTCGAGATCGGCTGCGTGCCCATCCCGCAGGAGGGCCCCGTCCGCTACATCTCCTCCTGGGGCAACAACTTTGCCTGCCTCAGCACCGATGAGGATCATGCCCGCGGCGCTTACATGTTCCTGAAGTTCCTCACGTCCACCGAGAACATCGTGCAGTGGGCCGAGGCCTTCGGCACCGTCCCCATCTATAAGGAAGCCCGCGAGAGCGCCGAGTTCCAGCAGTTCGCCGAGACGAACATCGCCGTCAAGGCCCTGACCGAGGAAGCCGACGACATCGGCATGCTCGCCAGCGTCCCCGGCGCAGCGGCCATGCGCACGGAGATCGACAAGATGGTCCAGAGCGTTGCCCTCAATGTCAGCGACGCCGACACCGCCTATGCGGCCTTTGAGACCGCCTGCCGCGAAGCCCTCGCAATGTAATACCCGCCCACTCCAACAGGCGGACGTCCCGGCGGACGTCCGCCTGTACGCAGACCAGCGCATTCCGGCCGGGCCCGCACCCGCCGCCGTTCCAACAGGAAGGAGAACCTATGTCGAAAGTCCTTGTATTCTGTATCGATGCCCTCTGTGCCTCCGACGTCGCGCGCATGCACCGCATGCCGCACTTCGCGCAGCTTCTGGAGCGCGGCGCGCTCGTCGAAAAGATCGAGCCGGTGCTCCCGGCCCTGACCTACACCTGCCATACCTCGATCCTGACCGGCACCTACGCCGGGCGGCACGGGATCGTCCACAATGAAAAAATGACCCGCGGCGGCCATCTTGACGCGCCGTGGTACTGCATGAAGTCCGATGTCCGCGGCAAAACGCTGCTGGACCTTGCCCGCGAAAACGGCCTGACGACCTGCTCTCTGAGCTGGCCCGTCTCCGGCGGCGCGGACTATACCATGAATATGCCGATGATCGTTCCATACAGCTATCAGGGCTACCAGCCCCAGCAATGGCTGGAGCACACGGCCACTGCAAACCTGATGGACCGTTACTTCTATAAACACGGCCGCTACCTGATGGGGCCGACCCGCAGCCTTGACCTGTTCACCATGGCGCTGGCGCTGGACATCCTGGAGGACGGCCCGCAGCCGGACATCATGCTCGTCAAGCTGTGCGACCTCGACTCCGCCCGCCATACCTACGGTGTGGAAAGTGCAGAGGCCGAAACGCAGCTGCGCATGCACGATGAGCAGCTCGGCGCTATTCTGGAATGCCTGCGCCGCAAGGGCACGCTGGACGAGACGAACATCATCGTCCTCGGCGACCACGGCCAGACCGATATCCGCGATGCCTTCCTGATGAACGTCTACTTCCGCCGTCTCGGCCTTCTGACCGTCGATGCGGACGGAAAGATCGCCTCGTTCGACGCCGTCTGCCACTCCACCGGTCTCGCCGCCCTCATTGAGGTACGCGACCCGGACGATGCCGCGCTGATGGCCCGCGTGCACGAGGTGCTTGAGGCTCTGCGCCATGACCCGGACGTACAGCTCAGCATGGTGCTGGACGCCGCCGAGGCGCAGGCGCGCTACGGCCTGTCCGGCCCGTTCGACTTTGTCGTGGAGAGCAGCCTTCCCATTGCGTTCGGCGAATACCCGGCCGGCGACACGCTCTGGCGCAGCTGTCAGCCGGGCGACAAGAAGACCGGCGTGGCGACTCACGGCGGCAGCCCGGCCCGCGAGGAGGTCACAACGTTCTTCGCCGCCGGACCGGATGTGCGGCCCTGCACGGTGCACGGCAGCCGCTCCATGGTCGATGAAGCGCCCACCATGGCCGCCATGCTCGGGCTGACGATGCCCGATGTCGACGGCGCACCCATTTTCGAAATATTGAGGTGATACGGACATGCAGATCAAACTCGAACATCTGACGAAGCGTTTCGGCGACACCGTTGCCGTAAACGACCTTTCCATCACACTGGAAAGCGGCAAGCTCATCGCCCTGCTCGGTCCGAGCGGCTGCGGCAAGACCACGACGCTGAATATGATCTCCGGCATTCTCCCCGTGAGCGGCGGCAGCATTTTCTTTGACGACCGCGACGTGACGAGCCTGCCGCCGGAGAAGCGCGGCATCGGCCTTGTCTTCCAGAACTACGCGCTCTATCCCCACATGACGGTCCTGCAGAACATCTGCTTCCCGATGGAGATCCAGCGCATTCCCAAAAAGGAGCGCATCCGCCGCGCCGAGGAGCTGGCGGAGATGGTGCACATCACTCCGTATCTCAAGCGCAAGCCCGCGGAGCTCTCCGGCGGCCAGCAGCAGCGCGTCGCCATTGCGCGCGCCCTGTCCAAACGGCCGGACGTGCTGCTGCTCGACGAGCCGCTGTCCAACCTCGACGCCAAGCTCCGCGTGGAGATGCGCGAGGAGATCCGCCGCATCCAGCGTGAGGCCGGCATCACGACCGTCTTTGTCACGCACGATCAGGAGGAGGCCAGCAGCATCGCCGACCGCGTCGTCCTGCTGCGTGACGGCGTGCTCCAGCAGGAGGACACCGCCCGCGGTCTCTATGAAAACCCAGTCAACCTCTTTGCTGCGGACTTCCTCGGCACGCCTCCCATCAACCAGCTGCACGGCGTTGTGCAGAACGGTCGCCTTGTGCTGGACGGCGGCATCCCCGCTGCGCTGGCGCTGCCGGATGGTCTTGCAGAGGGGCAGGAGATCGTTCTGGCCGTCCGCGCCGAAAGCATCCTGCCGCAGGGTGATACGCCCGCCTTCCGCACGACTGTGCTGGAGCGCTATTCCCTCGGCAAGGACGAGCTCGTCCGCCTGCAGGCCGGCCCCGCCGAGCTTCGCGGTCTTGTCCCGGCCGAGCTGGAAATTCTGCCCGGCACGGAGCTGGCCGTCGGCCTGAAAAAGCGCGGCGTGTTCCTGTTTGACGCCAAGACGGGGGTGCGGTACTTATGAGCCGCCGCAAGCTGCGCACGCGCGCAGACGGCGAGCGCGTGACCTTCCGCACCTTTGCTGAGCCGGGGCTGTTCCTGCTCCCGTTTTTCATCGGTCTTCTGGTCTTCACCGTCTATCCGTTCATCAATGTCATTCTGCTGTCGTTCCGGCAGGACTACAGCCTGATGACCGGCGAATTCTCCGGCATCGGTCTCGGGAACTACGCCGAGATCTTTCATGACGCGAATTTCCTCAACGGCCTGCGCAATACGGCGCTATACGTTCTGTTCGTCGTGCCGATCGTCACGGTGCTGTCCCTGTTCCTTGCTTCGCTGCTCAACTCGTGCACGAAGCTGCAGGGTCTGTTCCAGACGTGCTACTTTCTGCCGATGGTCACGTCCGTCACGGCAGTCGGCCTCGTGTGGAAATGGATGTTCAACTACGATTACGGCCTGATCAACTATGCGCTGTCGCTGTTCGGCGTTTCCCCCGTGAACTGGCTGAACGACCCGCACTACAATCTTGCCGCCCTCATCATCTACGGCATCTGGAGCATGCTGCCGTTCACGATCATTCTGCTGCTCTCCGGCTTCCAGAACATCAACCCGCAGTATTACACGGCCGCGCGCATCGACGGTGCGTCCTCCGGGCGCATTTTCCGCCGCATCACCGTGCCGCTGCTGGCCCCGACGCTGGGCCTGACGATGATCGTGAACGTCATTTCGGCTTCGAAGGTCTTCTCGGAGCTATTCCCGCTGTTCAACGGCAATCCCGGCTCGGCTTACTCGCTGTATACCGTCGTATATTACCTGTTCGACATGTTCTACAAGCAGTGGCAGCTCGGCCCGGCTGCGGCCAGCGCCGTTGTGCTGTTCGTCATCGTCCTGATCTTCACCATGCTGCAGCTCTTCATCCAGCGCAAGTGGAAGAATTATTGAGGTACCGCCATGAAAACTGCAAAAAAATCCTTTGCCTATCTCGTTCTGATCCTCGGTGCGCTCATCATGGTGCTGCCGTTCTTCTGGATGATCATCTCCTCGCTGAAAACGGCCGCCGAGGTCAACACGACTCCCCCGACGTTCTGGCCGAAGGAGCTCGTGTTTGAAAACTATGTCTATGCGTTTGAGAAGGCCCCGTTCCTGCGCTATTTCTGCAACTCGCTGCTCGTGACCATCGTCTGCGTTGCCTGCACCATGTTCACGACCATCCTCGCGGCCTTCGCCTTCTCCCGGCTGAAATTCCCGGGGCGCGACCTGCTGTTCTCCCTGCTGCTTTCGCTGATGATGATCCCGTTCGAGATGCTCATCATCACGAATTACACGACCATCGTAAAGCTCGGGCTGAACGACACGCTCATCGCGCTGATCCTGCCGTTCACCTCCAGCATCTTCTACACCTACATCCTCCGGAATTTCTTCCTGGCCATTCCGGACAGCCTCTATTATTCCGCCCGCGTCGACGGCGCGAGCAACTGGCGCTACCTCTGGCGCGTCATGGTGCCCATGTCCCGCCCTGCCCTCGTGACGATCGGCCTGCTCGACGCCATTGCCTGCTGGAACTCCTTCCTGTGGACCGTCATCGCCACGAACACGAAGGAGGTCCGCACGCTGCCGTTCGGTCTTTACGCCTTCATGACCTCCAGCGGCATCCGCTACGAACGCCTGATGGCCGCCTCAACCATCGTCGTGGTGCCGATGATCCTGCTGTTCATCTTCTGCCGCAAGAGCATCGTCACCGGCGTGTCGCGCGGCGGCCTGAAGGGATGAGCGCCATGGGAGAGATCGTCCTCGACCTGCTTTGCCACGCCGATTTCTCCGGCCGCATCCGTCCCTCCCGCGAGGACATCGGCTTCCCGGCCTTTTCCGCCGAGATCGCAAAGCTGCGCGCGCAGAATCCGGCAGGAACGCTCCTGCTGGATGCGGGCGATGCCTTCAGCACGAACTATTGGCCCGGCCTGCCGCTCGTCGGCGCCATGATCCACAGCAAAACGGACGTCATGACGCTCGGCAACCACGAATTTGACCGCGGCCCCGCCTTTCTGGACAGCTGCATCAGCGCCTGTCCCTTCCCGGTCCTCTGCGCCAATGTGCGCCGGAAAGCGGATGGTGCGCCCGTCCCCGGCACGAAGCCGTGGGGCCTGCTCGAGCGCTGCGGCGTGCGCATCGGCGTGCTCGGCCTCACGACGGAATACACGCCCTACATGGTGGAGAAAAGCGCGTTTGCCCCGTTTGAAATGACCTCCGCCGCCGAAGCAGCCGCGCGCCATATCCCGGCAATGCGCGCCGCGGGCGCGGACGTCGTCGTCGTGCTGACGCACATGCCGTTTTATCAGGCGGCGGACGGCACGCTCACGGGTGAGCTGCCGGAGCTGATCGACGCCTCGCCCGCTGCGGACGTCTGGATCGGCGGACACATCCCCGGCGACTGCGCGCAGGTCCTCAGCGGAGCCTGCGTCGTCAAGGCCGGGTTCGGCGGGGCAAGCATCGCGCATGTCCGCCTGACACTGGACGCCGCATCGCACCGCATTCTGGACCGCAGCTGCGCCGTCGTGCAGACGGACCCGAACGGGCAGGCCGATCCGGAGATCACCCGGTATATCCGCTCCGTCACCGACCCGTTCGAGCCGTATTTCCGGGAGCCCCTCGGGTCCCTGAACGAGCGCTGGCGCATGACGCTGGCCCACGAGTCGAAGCTCGGCGATTTTCTGGCCGACTGTCTGCGCTTCGGCGGGCAGACGGAGCTGTCCTACATGAACACGACCAGCGCCTGCGGCGAGCTGCTTCCGGGTGAGATCACGCGCGAGGAGCTGCTCTACTGCGCCGCATTCGACGACGAAATGTTCACCGGGATCATCACAGGCGCGCAGCTCCATGCCCTGCTCGAGGCCGTCTATGAGCCGGAGCGCTTCGGCAATAATGCTGCCATCGCCTTCTCCGGCTTCCACGCCGCAGTGGACCATACCCGCCCCGGCGGGCAGAAGGTTCTCTCTGTCACGCGGCCGGACGGTACGCCCATTGCGCCGGACGAGCGCCTCAGCGTCACGGTCAGCGCCTATATGGCCTCCGGCGGCAATGACACCGGAGCCATTGCCGGGCAGATCGCCTGGAAACCGACCGGCCGCCACTATCACGAAGCCGTCAGCGCCTATGCAAAGTCCCTCGGCGTGCTCACGGTCGCAGACTACCCGCGCCTGCACGAGACCGGCGAACCGGAAAACAACCACGCGCCCTATTGAGCGCACGGAAAAGGCCATAGATTTGTCATTGCGAGGAGCGAAGCGACGTGGCAATCTCGCAGCAGAGGACCTTCTGTTCCCGGAATGCTCCGGCGAATTCGCAGTGCAGTCCCCGCACAACGGAATGACGCAAAGAGCCGCTGCGGCGCACCGCAGCGGCTCAAATAAACATATTGCATTTTCCTATCGGAAAAGCCGTCCCATCAATTCCTCGAACGCAAGGATGACCTTGCCGAAAAACTGATTCGGCACGGCGCTGATGAGCGTCTGGTTGGAGGCGTCGACGAGGAACGTCAGGTCCGACATCCGCGCCAGCTTGGAATCCGAGCGGCGCGTGAAGCAGATGGCGGAAAAGCCCTTGCTCTCTGCCTCGCGCACGTCGTTGATGATGGCCTCCGTCTCGCCGCTCTGCGAGATGGCGATGATGAGTGAGGACTCCACGTTGCTCGTGATCTGGCGGTTCGCCTCCTCGCGGAAGAGCATGTAGTCATAGAAGTGGACGTGGTTGAACACCATGAAGCCACAGATGGCGAGCCGCTTGACGATGTAATTGGCGACCTCTTCTGCAAAGCCCTCGCCGACGACGAAGATCTTGCGTTCCTTGTACTGCATCAGCATTTTGCAGAACTGCTCGGCCTGCTCCGGCGTATAGCCGTCGATAAGGCCGCACAGCGGGTCCGGATCGCTGGAGCGGTGGCCCTCGCCGCTGGACTGTGCCAGATTGTAATAAAGCTCGCTGTAACCCGCAAAGCCCAGCCGCTTGCACAGCTTCATGATAAACGCCGTCGAAACATAGTTTTCGCTTGCGATCTGCTGAATGCCGACCTTGTTCCCACCGAGCTCGATATGCCGGACGATGCTGGTGATCACCCGGCGCTCATCATCCGAGAGCAGGTTCGTCAGAATATAGTAGTTGCTCATCTCAAGCGCCGCCTTCCTGAAAATATCAAACTCCGCCCATGCACCCGGCACAGCCGGTGTGCGGAAAGGAATCATTCATGTCATACACCATTTCACCGCCCGAGGAGACGGCGCTGCAGGCGCACCTGCAAAAGCTCCGCACGCAGCTCCACGAAGACCCGGAGCTTTCGTGGCAGGAGCACCGGACCACCCGGCTCGTCCGCCGGGAGCTGGAGGCTCTCTGCCTCGAGCCGGTCCCGCTCGGTCTGCCGACCGGCACTGCCGCGCTCCTGCGCGGTGCCCTGCCCGGCCCCACCGTCGGCCTGCGCGCCGATCTGGATGCCCTGCCGATCACGGAGCGCACCGGAGCGGAATTTTCCTCCCGCGTTCCCGGCGTCATGCACGCCTGCGGACATGATATCCATATGGCCGCCCTGCTCGGCGCAGCCCGCCTGCTTGCAGCGCGGCGGGAGCAGCTGGCAGGAAACGTGCTGTTCCTGTTCCAGCCCGCCGAGGAGGCCGCAACGGGCGCCATGCAGGTGCTGGAGCAGGGCCTGTTCCGCCGCGTTCCGATGGCGGGCATGCTGGCGCTGCACGTCTGGCCCGGTCTGGCGCAGGGGCAGCTCGGCATCCGGTCCGGCGCGATCCTCTCCGCCGTGGACAGCTTTGAGATCACCGTCACGGGGCGCGGCGGCCACGGCTCCGCACCGGAGCGGGCCTGCAATCCCATCCCCGCGGGCGCTGCGCTGGCTTCGGCCCTCACAACGCTCCGCGCCAACGACCTGCCACAGGCAGAGCCAGCCGTCACGGCCGTGACGTGCATTCAGGCCGGGACCTGCAACAATGTCATTCCGGACCGCTGTATCCTGCTCGGGACGATCCGCACGTTCTCCGCACGGACGCGGGCACAGGCAAAGGCGCGGCTGGAGGCCCTCACGACCGGTATTGCGGCCGCGTGGGGCTGCACCGCAGCAGTCGGCTGGACGGACGGAACGCCCGCCCTGTGCAACGATGCCGGGCTTGCAGCGGCAATGGAGCGCGCCGCCGTCTCCGTGTTCGGCAAAAGCGGCTGCGTGCAGATCGAGCCGCAGATGATCTCCGAGGACTTCGCCTGCTACGGAAGCGAGGTCCCGATCTGCTGCGCCCTGCTCGGCGTCGGCAGCCCGGTGGGCCTGCACAGCGCCGCGTTCTGTCCGGACTCTTCCGTTCTGCTCCCCGCCGCCCGCTTCCTTGCGGAAAGCGCATGGAGCGCGCTGGAGGACGCCCGTGCTTAAGCGTGCGTTCTTTTCTATTATAGCGAAGTACGACCATTTTCGCAATTCCTATTCACGAATCAAACCAGAAAGAAAAATCCTGCCGGTCATCACTGGCAGGATTTGGGCGGATTTATGTTAATAGGCTGTTATAGATGGGGCACGCGAATAGCCTTTGTGAAATATTTTGCTGGCGCAAACTATGAAAGAAACGCTCTCGCGTTTGTGATATTTTCTGCTTCGCAGAAAGTGATATGAAATCCACCCACCGCCGCAGCGATTTCACACGCCGCAGGCGTATATCACACCGCGAAGCAGTATTTCACCCACCCGAAAGGGTGGATTTCGTTGAAAAAAGCACTTGCGAAAGCAAGTGCACGCAGAAGCAACGGACGCATAGCCGCTAAAGAGTTTTCGTGATATTTTTTTGCTGGCGCAAAATGTGAAAGAAACGCTCGCGCGTTTGTGATATTTTCTGCTTCGCAGAAAGTGATATGAAATCCAGCCACCGCCGCAGCGATTTCACACGCCGCAGGCGTATATCACACCGCGAAGCGGTATTTCACCCACCCGAAAGGGTGGATTTCGTTGAAAAAAGCACTTGTGAAAGCAAGTGCTTTTTTCTGGTGGGGGAAGGTGGATTCGAACCACCGAAAGCACTGCTAACAGATTTACAGTCTGCCCCCTTTGGCCACTCGGGAATTCCCCCAAATATGAACTTGTCCGTTTGAAAACACTGTGGAGCCGGTAGACGGATTCGAACCCCCGACCTGCTGATTACAAATCAGCTGCTCTACCGGCTGAGCTATACCGGCGTCTCAAACAAGCATGGTTATTATAGCGAGTTCGCGCCGTTTTGTCAACCACTTTTTTGAGATATTTCGATTTATTTTTCCGTCTGGCCGCCGCAGGTCCTCCCGGCGCTTGCGTTTTGGCCCGATCCATGCTATGATACCCCCGATCTGAAACCGTGCAAGGAGTTGGTCTGTCATGCTGCCGCAGGGCTTCCCGGAACGAATGCTGCACCTGCTCGGCGAAGCGGAATTCGCCGAATTTCTCGCCTCCTATGAGCGCCCGCGGAGCGCCGGGCTGCGTCTGAATCCGCGCAAGCCCCTGCCGGATGGCGCTTCTCTCCCGTTCTGCGAGGCGCAGGTCCCGTGGGAGCCGAACGGCTATTACGTCTGCGAGGGCAGCCGCCCCGGCCTGCACCCGTGGCATGATGCGGGCGCATACTATTTGCAGGAGCCGAGCGCCATGGCCCCGGCGCGCCTGCTGGATGCGCAGCCCGGCGAACGGGTGCTTGACCTCTGCGCCGCGCCCGGCGGCAAGACAACGCAGCTGGCCGCCGCCATGCAGGGCAGCGGCCTGCTCGTGTGCAACGAGATCCATCCGCGCCGCGCGCAGGTGCTCGCCTCAAACATCGAGCGGCTTGGCATTCCGAACGCCCTTGTGCTCAGCGAGCATCCTGCAAAGCTGGCCCAGCGCTTCCCCGGCTATTTTGACCGCATCCTTGTCGACGCCCCCTGCTCCGGCGAGGGCATGTTCCGGAAGGAGGAGGCCGCCGTAACGGACTGGAGCGAGGCGACCGTGGCCATGTGCGCCGCGCGGCAGCAGGAGATCCTCGCCTCCGCAGCCGAAATGCTGGCCCCCGGCGGACGGCTCGTCTATTCCACCTGCACGTTCTCGCCCGAGGAAAACGAGGGCGTCATCTCCGCCTTTCTGCACGCGCATCCGGCGTTTTCCGTCGAGCCGGTCGAGGCTCCGTGGTTCTCTCCGGCGCGGCCGGACTGGATCGACGATCCCGCGCCCGGTCTGGAGCATGCCTTCCGCCTCTGGCCGCATTGCCTGCGCGGTGAGGGCCACTTTGCCGCCGTCCTGCGCAGTCATGCGGACGGCGCACGGCAGGATGTTCCCACGGAACGCGCCGCTCAGCTCCCGGCAGCCGCCGCAGACTTCCTGCGCAGCTGCACGCAGCCCCTGCCGGACGGCGTGCCCGTCTGCTTCGGCTCCGTGTGCTATCTGGCCCCGGCGGAGACGCCCGCCCTTTCCGGCC
>OGXH01001577.1_pt1 | contig 16712 bp, 19 predicted proteins | sample 1576241 | NCBI WGS metagenome assembly OGXH01 (sample SAMEA3541529, study PRJEB24748) | human gut metagenome | biome: human gut; feature: human-associated habitat; material: faeces | place: China | collected 2012
TTACATTAAATATCTTTAACATCAATAGTGAAGAAGATGTTTTAAAAATTATCAATTAAAAGAGCTATACGATTTATTCGTATAGTTCTTTTATTCTACCCACCATTTAAATAGGGGGAAGGGCATATTAGAAAACATAAGATAACGTGGAAGCAAATATTGTTTATCATTGCGTGTCATATGTCTATTTTGATTGTAACTAAAGGCTAGTTTAACAGAACTTGATTTGAGATAATCTTGTGCATTTTGACAACTGACACCATATGGAAAGGCAAAGTAATCTGTTGAAACAAGTCCTTTATTTTTTTCAAAGTCTCTTTTTATTTCATTTGTTGTCATGGTTTCTATTTTCTTTTTATAGGGTAAATGGCCAATATGGTGCATATCATAAGAATGACTGTAGTATTCAACATATTGATCATTTTTCAAATCATTTGTTTGTAAGTAAAGTAGGTTATTGGTTTTTGTTTTATAACCAATGACAAAGTTTGTAGCTTGCAAATTATATTTTTTTATAATAGGTTTAACAATAGTGTTAAAGTTTTTATATCCATCATCAAAAGTTAAACATACAGCTTTTTTAGATACTTCTTTTTTTCCATGATAATAGGCTTCAACATCTTCCATGGATAGGCATTGATAATTATTATCCGCTAAATATTTCATTTGTTTTTCAAATTCACTTATAGACATAAAATAAGGATTTGATGCATAGTTTTCTTTTTTTTCTTGTTCACTTACGACACCATGATATCCTAAGATAGCAATTCCATCTTTACCGTTTTCATGAATAATGATGTCTTTTGTCATCCAGCCAAGTCCGATTGCTATGTAACAAACAAGAACACATAAAATGACTTTTAATATATTTTTCATAATATTCCAACTTTCTATCAGTACTAGTTTATAGAAAAACAGCACTGATGTCAAAAAAAGCTATGAGACTTCATAGCTTAAGACACAAGTAATAAACATCGCTAGGACAAATTCTTTTAAGAAAAGATTTTCATAATTTAAGTGTTCTTCTTTTTTATTTATAAAATAAGATAAGTAATTTTTAAGAATTTGATGATTTGTGAGATCCTTAAAAGATTGGGCGATATTTTTAAAATCAATTCTTTCTATTTCTCTTAAATCAGGTTTAATTTGATTTTTGATGTCTTGAATAATATCTTTAAAATGATAAACCTTTAAATCATCGTAATCATGTTCACTCATATAAAGTTCTAAACCTAAGATAAAATAATCTTCTAATTTTAAGTAATCTAAATACGTATTTTCTTTTAATAAATCAAGAATAGGTGTTTCATCAGAAATTGTAAGTAAATGATGATTGTATTGATTTTCATAGTTTAAAATTTGATTATGAAAAGATAAAGCTATTTCTTGAATATTTTCTTCAGGATAAAAAGCAAAACGATGCCCTTTTAATTTTTTAAATGTTTTTAAAGTATCAAGATAACCTAAGCGTATTCTTTGATCCAATAGCTCTCGATTAAAATCAAGAAAGCCACCTAAATGCTTAGACGGTCTAATAAAAGTGATATTTTCACGATGTAATAAATAGGGATGGGTCGCTTCTTGATTGAGTTCAATTGCAATAATTTTTTGTGCTCCCATTTTTAAAGCAAGAGAGATAGGTAAATTATCATAATATCCGCCATCAATATATCCTTGCTTATCTATATAATGAATAGGAAATGCAGGAAAACATGAGGCTGAAGCAATAGCATATTCTACAATGTTATCTTCGCTCATATCATCTACTGTGATTTCTAATGGTTTCATAGAAGGAAAAGCAACAGTGCATAAACCATATTTGATGGGTGAACTTTTCGCTTTTTTGCCATTATAAAGACCTTTGATTAATTGAACAAGTGGTTCAATATCAGCACCTTTTTTATCAAGATAGGACTTTAAAAAAGGACCTATGTTAGAAGAATTGTTCATTAGATTTTCAATTGAAAAATCAAATTGAATAGGATGCTTTAAAACCTTTTCTAATGATAAAGTATCCCATAATTCATAAAGCTTTTGATAATCTTCTTGAGCTACAAGTAGCCCATTTAAAGCACCAATAGACGTACCAGTAACAATATCAAAATGATATCCTAATTCTTGTAACGCTTTCATGCATCCTGATTCATAAGCTCCTTTAGAACCGCCACCTGATAAAACTAATCCATATTTCATAAAAACACATCCTTTTCAATAATTATACTTTTTAATAAAAAAAATACAACTTTATCATTTTAATATATGAAGAGTTTGTTATAATTATATGGCAAGGAGGATTAAAAAATGAAAAATGTAGTGAAAACAGATCAAGCTCCAGGAGCTATTGGTCCATACAGTCAAGGAATACAAGTAGGGGATATGTATTTTTTCTCAGGACAAATTCCTCTAGTACCAAGTACAGGTGAAATGCCAGAAGGAATCGAAGCACAAGCTCATCAAGCTTTAAAAAATGTGAAAGGATTATTAGATAGCCAAGGATTATCATTTTCAAATGTTGTTAAAACAACTGTCTTTTTAGATAACATGGATGATTTTACAACAGTAAATGGCATTTATGCTGAATACTTTGTAGAACCTTATCCAGCAAGATCTGCTGTAGAAGTTGCTAAACTTCCTAAAGGAGCTTTAATTGAAGTAGAAGTTATCGCTAAAAAATAATTAAAAAAGAGATTTCGTTTTTGAAATCTCTTTTTTGTATATTATAAGAAAAGAATTGCAATAATTCCTACTATAAAACAATAGTAAGAAAAATAATTCAATTTTCTTTTATTTAAAATACTAAACAATAAATTAAGTGCTAAATAAGTAACGATTCCACTGACAATAAAGCTGATTAAATATGGAAGCCATAATGCAGCGACAGTTGAACTTGTTAAAAAATGTTTAAGTTTTAAAATGATTGCGCCAAAGCTTACCGGCATAAACATAAAGAAAGAGAAATCTCTTGCTGCTTTTTGATCAAGACCACCAAGCATTCCACCAGTAAGTGTTGATCCACTACGAGAAACCCCAGGAAGTAAAGCAAGTAATTGGAAAAATCCCATTCTTAATGCATCCCATAAATTCATGTTTTTTGTTGTTCTTTTTCCTTTATATCCAAATTTGTGAATAAGCATTAAAAAACAAGAAGTTAAAAGTAAACAACAACCTACTAATTTAGGATTAGAGAAAGCATGTTCAATATAATCATTAAAAAGAACACCACCAATTGCTGCAGGAATTGTAGCAACAATTAATAACATACAAAATCTAAAATCAGGTAATAGTTCATCTCTTTCTTGAGGTTTAGCAATATACCCGAAAAAGGATTTGATTAAACGAATAATATCTTGGCGATAATAAAACATGATAGCAATGAGCGAACCAGTATTAACAATAACTTCAAAAGTAACATCATTCATTTGTGGAACCATCAAACCAAGTTTTTCAAAAATACTTTGGAATAAAACTAAATGTCCACTACTTGAGATAGGAATAGGTTCACTAAAACCTTGAATAGCACCTAAGATTGCATAGACAATAATATCTTTAATTAAACTCATAATTTCACCTCGTCACCCATTATATATGAAAATATTATAAAAATATACAAAAACATTTTTTTAATGGAGATGACATATAATAAAGAAAAAGGAGGAAGAAAATGATTGTTAATTGGGTTAAAGAAGATGAAGAACTATTAGAGCCATATGAATGGTCAAATGGTGATGATATCGAAATCATTTCAACACTTTCATGTTTTAAAGTAGATCAAAAAACACTCCATGATTTTATTTATGGATGTTTACACATTTTTGATCAAAAGTTGTGTCAAAAAGTATTTGCAATAGGAGATGGTCATTATGCTTTAGCGATTGAAACAGATGATCAAGGAAAGCTTTGTTATCGAAGTGTTTTTGATTTTTGTGATCGTGATAAAATGAATAAAAAGATTGCTGCTTTAGAACTGTCTAATATTCATTATCAAATGTATGATGAAGGAGAAATGAAAGAATATGGTCTAACAAGAGAGGAAAGGTTAAAAAAGCAATTTATTGAACAAAGAATTGATGAACTTTATATGGAAAATTACAATGATTTTTTGATGTTATGTAGACAGTTAAATATCGAAGATGCACAAAGTATCCAAAAATATAATCATTTAAAAAATAAAATAGCTAAGGGCTATACATTTATACATGAAATCCTATTCTATGAATTTACTAAAAAGGAATACAAAAAGAAATAAGCAATGCTTATTTCTTAATTGTAATTCCTATTTTTCTTTCAACTTTCGCAAGTTTTTTTCTTGCCATATAACGTGCTTTATCAGCACCTTCATTTAAAATTGTATCGATATAGTTACCTTGATTGATTTCATTATATTTATCATGGATTTTTTGTAATTCTTTACCTACAACTTCAGCTAGATCTTTTTTAAATTGACCATAACCAACACCTTGATAACGTTCTACAAGTGCATCAATAGATTCACCACTTAAAATAGAATAAATAGTAAGTAAGTTTGAAATACCAGGTTTATTTTTAACATCATAGTAAATAGCGTTATCACTATCAGTGATAGCAGACATGATTTTCTTTTTAGAAATATTAATATCATCTAAAATATAAATACATCCTTTACCTGTTTCATCAGATTTAGACATTTTCTTTGTAGGATTTTGTAAGTCCATAATACGTCCACCTACTTTTGGAACAAGTGGTTCAGGTAATTTGAAAGTTTCACTATAACGATTATTAAATCTTTCAGCAATATCTCTAGCAAGTTCACAATGTTGTTTTTGATCTTCACCAACTGGTACATAATCTGGATCATAAATTAAAATATCAGCATTCATTAATGAAGGATAATTAAAAATACCAGCTCCAATAGATTCATCTTTTTTAAGTTTGCTTGCTTTATCTTTATATTGAGTCATACGTGATAATTCACCCATTGACACCATACATCCTAAATACCAACCAAGTTGAGCATGTTCTAAAACATCAGATTGTAAAAATAATGTGACTTTTTTAGGATCTAATCCAGCTGCTAAATATAAAGAAATCAAATCTTTTGTATTTTTTCTTAAATCCTTTGGTTCTTGATAAATTGTCATACTGTGTAAGTTAGCAACAAAAACAATCATTTCATATTCATCTTGATAAGAAACAAAAGGTTTAATAGCTCCTATATAATTTCCTAAAGTTACTCTTCCTGTTGGCTTGATGCCACTCAACATTCTTTTCATAAATTTTCCTCCTTAAAATAAAAAACGTCCTTAAAAAAGGACGTTATAAACGCGGTACCACCTTAATTCGTATAAAATATACGCTCTTGATCTTAACGCGATTAGCGACAAAAGACTTGTGCCTTTTGTAACTCCAGAACCCCAATTTCTATTATATCAATGGCTTATTTCCATCAACCATAAGCTTTCTATAACATTTAATATAATTTACTTATGTTCCTTCAAAGTCTTTAAAAACATTATAATGAGCTCATCTATAAAAATCAAGATATTTAAAAAAAGATATACAAAGTTTAAAATTGTTGTATAATTATTTACAAAGGAGTGATTGTATGATACGTATATATACCGCCCCAAGTTGTGCTTCTTGTAGAAAAGTAAAATCTTGGTTAAATGAAAATCAAATACCTTATGTAGAAAAGAATATTTTTTCTACTTTATTAAAAGAATCAGAACTTCGAGAATTATTAGAACGTAGTGAAAATGGTACGGATGATATTATTTCCAAAAGAAGCAAAATTATTAAAGAAAATGATATTGACATTGATTCAATGAAAATCAATGATTTAATTAAGTTTATACAGGAAAATCCATCAGTTTTAAAAAGACCAATTATGATTGATGAAAGAAGATTTCAAGTTGGTTACAATGCTGAAGAAATAAGAGTCTTTATTCCTAAAGAACTTAGAAAGTTAGCTGAATGTCATGATATGGATCGTTGTCCACAATTCAGCAATAAAGATTGTTTGAATTTTAAAAAAGAATATGAAAGGGATAGAGAAAAGGAATCAAGCCATTAGATTGATTCTTTTTTAGGAGACAATATGAAAAAAATATTAAAAGTTATAATGACACTTATTTTAATTTGTTCATGTTTTTATCTAGCAATTTCATTGTTTATGAATCATTTGATTATTAATGATATGGTACCAACAGTTGTTAAATCAACGGCTGTAACAAATGCTTTAGAAGATACTTGTCAAAATGTTTTAAGTATGATGAATATGGACGAAAGCCAAAGTCAAGCACTTGTTTCTTCTTTACAACAAGATGAAAAAACGCAAGAACTTGTTAATGAATATATTGATACTGTTTTAAATAATCAATCATCTACTCTAGATGAAACTTTATTAAAGCAAGTTTTAGAAGATAAAAAAGATGAGGTATATTCTATTTTGAATCCTTCAATAAATGAAGAAACGTTTACAACACTTTATGATCAAGCTATCAATCAAATGGATTTACAAGGTTTACAAGATAAAGTATTAAGTCGAGTAGAAAATACGATGGAACAATCTGGAGAAACATATAAGATCGTAAAGAAAGTATATAGCTTTAAAAATTCTACACATATTATTGTGAGTGCTATTTTATTAGTTATTTCTACAGCCTATCTTATTTTTATTTCAGTTCAAGAGAGATTGATTACAAAATGTTTATCAGTAAGTTATATGGTTTGTGGAATTATGACATTCTTGATTTCTTTTACGATAATTTTAGGATTAACAGCAATGGCATCTTCTACAATGACCATTCAATTAACTTCTATTAAATATATGTATATATGTGGAGCTAGTTATTTCTTTGTAGGTATTATTTTATTAATTGTAAATGCTTTTTTAAAAAAGAAAAATCGTTATCATTATTATTACTAGTATAAAAAGAAGGGGTATTTATGGATAGATTAGATGCAAAGGCTATAAAGACGTATAAAGAAATTATACTTATTTTAGATCAATGTATTGATGATTATTTATTTGTAATGGATCTTGATAAAGATACATATTTTATCTCACCGCATGCTATGAAAAGATTTAATATTCCAAGCTATGAATTTAGTGATTCTTTACCAGCACATAAAAAATTTGTATATAAAGATGATTTAGAAATGTTATTATCTGATATGAATAAAATGGTTTCAGGTAAAAAGAGTTTTCATAATTTACAATATCGTTGGATTGGAAAAGACGGTATTCCTATTTGGATCAACTGTCGAAGTAAATCGATTAAGGATCGTGATGGGAATGTTAAATATATTATTGGCTGTATTAATGAAATTGGAAAAAGACAAGTTGCGGATAATGATAGTGGTTTGTTAGGTGAAATGAGTTTTAAGAATTTGATTTATCCAATTCATGAAGATATTAATCAAGGTTTTATTTTAAGAATTGATATTGATGATTTTAAAAATATTAATGAAAATTTCGGTGTAAAATATGGAGATGTTGCTTTAAAACAAGTTGGAAATTGTATTAAAAAGTTATTAACTAAAAATCAACAACTTTATAGGATTGTCGCTGATGAGTTTATTGTGATGGATGTTGTTGGCAGTAAAGAAGATGCAAGAGATCTTTATAAAGCAATACGTAGAAGTATTACACGTTATGTAGAATCTATTAATTATGATATTTATTTAACGATTTCTGCAGGTATTCTAGATTTTCATGATTATCCTAATAAAAGTTATAATTCTATTATGCAATGGACAGAATTTGCTTTAAATCAATCGAAAATAAATGGAAAAAATACATATACGATTTTTAAGCAGGAAGCTTATCAAGAGTTTTTAAGAAAAAATAAATTAACAAAAGAATTACATAAAGCAGTTAACCAACAATTTAAAGGATTTGAAGTTTATTTTCAGCCAATTATTGATATGAAAACAGAAAAGATTCATAGTATGGAAGCATTGCTTAGATTTGAATGTGATGAATTTGGTAAAATTTCACCACTAGAATTTATTCCATTATTAGAGGAAAGTGATTTGATTATTCCTGTAGGTAGATGGGTTTTAGATCAATCATTAAAAGCTGTAAGTATGTTTTCAAATATTAAAGTACAAATTAATATGTCTTATGTTCAAGTGTTAAAAACACCAGCATTAAATGATATTTTAAATATTATAAAAAATTATAAAATAGAAAATAATCAATTGGTTATAGAACTTACAGAAAGTGGTTTTATTGAATCTAATAAAAACTTTATTGATTTTTGTAATGGTTTAAAGAAAGAAAATATCTTACTTGCTTTAGATGATTTTGGAACAGGATATTCTAATTTCCACTATCTTTATAATTTAAAACCAGATTATATAAAAATAGATCGAACATTGATGAAAAATGCACTTTCAAATGAGTATGAAAATATGTTGCTAAAACATATGGTGGATATGGCTCATAGCGTAGGTGTTAAGATTTGTATTGAAGGAATAGAAGAAAAGGAAGAACTTGAACGTATTATGTTATTAAAGCCAGATTATATTCAAGGATTCTATTATGGTAGGCCGGTTTCTTTAAGTGTGTTTATGGAAAGCTATGAAATATAAAACGAATAAGTATGTGACTTATTCGTTTTTTAATGTTTCTAACATTCGTTTGATTTTACTTAAACAGTTTTGTTTATATTCTAAATGATAAGGTTGAATGATTTTTTTGAATGTTTGAAGTCCTTGATCATAATCTTCCACTTCAAATTCTATTTCATAATCATGATGATGGTTATATTCATTTTCATCTAAGGATAAAACACCATCGGGTAAAATAATATCATGACGTGTTGTTTTTAAATAATATCCACATGTTAAATCTTTGATATAAATATTTTCTTTTTCTAAAATATCAAAGATTTCATTATTGATATGTTGATGATTAAAAATAGCATCTTTAATTTCTTTATTAATATCTATATTTAATTCATTCAGACCAATAGTTGAAGGTCTTTTCAATGTGAGTTCGTAATGACCTTTTTTTTCTCTAATTCTGAGTGAGTATTTTTTCTTTTCCAATAGAGGATGAAAAAGATAATAATTGGTTTGTTGATAACTGTCTTTGATTTGATTTTTATAATCAGATAATATTTTTTTAAATATATTTTCTTTTAATAACATTTTAAATTCAATTTCTAGATGTTCCATATGATACCTCTTTGCTTAAATGCTCTAGATATATTATAATACATCTATACGGAGGGAAGAAAGATGAAATATGCATTAATGGTTAGAAATGATGATCTTTCTAAAAAAACAGCTTTGAAAATTAAAGAAAGTTTACAAAACTTTTTTATTTATGATGAAAAAAATCCAGATCTTGTTATTTCAATTGGAGGAGATGGAACTATTTTAGAAGCTGTACATCAATATTTAAATGTTGATTGTTGTTTTGTAGGTATACATACAGGAACCTTAGGATTTTATACAGATTACCAAATTGATGAAGTGGATCAATTTATAAAAGATGTGACTTCTAGACAATTTAAGACGATGAAAAGATATATGTTAGAAATTAAAATTAATAAAAAAGACTCTTTTCAAACATATTATGCTTTAAATGAATTAAGATTAGATCAAGGTTTACAAGCACAGGTTATTCATGTGTATATTGGTAATGTTTTATTAGAAGTTTTTAGAGGGAATGGTTTATGTGTTTCAACTCCTTCTGGATCGACTGCTTATAATAAATCTTTAGGTGGTTCTATCATTTATCCAGGTATTCCTTTGATGCAACTTACAGAAGTTGCAGGAATTCATCATAATGCATATCGTTCTTTAGGTTCAAGTTTGATTTTAGATGAAAGTCAAACGATTAAATTAGTTGGAAATCATTTTAATCATTCTTTGATTGGAATCGATCATATTCATTTAGAATTAGAGGATGTTGAAAGTATTGAGATTACGATTGGGCGTAAGTATGTTCGTTTTATTGAATATAAAGAAATGTCTTTTATTAAAAGAGTTAGAAGGGCATTTATTAATTCATGAGTTATCAAATTGAACAAACGATTTTATTAAGAGATTATTTGAAAGAATTACCAATTAGTCAAGCAATGATTAAAAGGATTAAAAGGGAAGGTGATTTCTTAGTCAATGGAAAAAGTCAAACAGTAAGATGTTTACTTCAAAAAGGAGACTGTTTAGAAATTATTTTTCCAATAGAAAACTCAAATATTCAACCAGAAAATATTCCTTTAAAAATCATTTATGAAGATGACTATTATATAATCATTGATAAAGAAAGCCAAATGCCTTGTATTCCTACTAAAAGATATCAAGGCCATACTTTATGTCATGCATTAATGTATTACTATCAACAAATTGGTTTAAAAAGTACAATTCATTTAGTAAATCGTTTAGATAAAGAAACATCAGGATATATGTTGGTTGCTAAAACATCACAAGCTCATGCATTGCTTTCTAAAGATATTAAACAAGTAGAACGTGTTTATCATTGTTTAGTTGAAGGAATTTTAGAAGGGGAAGGCGTTATTGATCGACCTATTTTAAAAAGTAATGATTCTATTAAAAGAATTGTTGATGATCATGGTAAGCATGCTAAGACGTATTATAAATCTTTAATGCATAAAAATAATCAAACACTTGTAGAATGCAAATTAGTAACGGGGAGAACCCATCAAATTAGAGTACATATGGCTTCTATTGGTCACCCTTTAGTGGGAGATCTTCTTTATGGGTCAAATGAAGATTACTTATTTTATTTGGATAGTGTTGAAATTAGTTTTATTCATCCTTTTACCCATCAGAAAATACATTATAAAAAGGAGAGTTAATCTCCAAATGGCATGAACTTAAGATATAATCTTAGGTTCATGTCTTTTTATTTTTATCCTTTTTTTATAATAGTATCTAATATTTCTTTTTGTGTAGTATAGGATGGTGATGTTATGTTTGTAAAAGTTGTAAAAAATAATAGAGGTCGTCCAAATACCTCTTTTATCGCAATTGTTGAATCTTATCGTGAAGATGGGTAAATGGAGGTAATGTTTGAAAGTGTTCTTTATCGTAGTCATAGCCCATTAAATGACAAGTTCCTTCATTCCACCAAATAGAAAGGACATTTCCATTTTCATCACATTCCATAGACCATCTAGCTTCATCTAATGAACCATAGACAGCATCTGCACTATTTTCATTGGTAAACATCCAAATAGTAAGATCTTTATCTTTAGGATCTTATGAGTAGGGTTCACTAGATATTTTAATGAGTGTGCCATCTTTTTTCTGGATTTTTGTTCAATGTTTTTATCTTTAGAAAGTTTTTCGATAATAGTGTTGTAATTAATAAATTGAGCAACATTTTGTTGATTGTTTTCGCTAATATATAGATTATTATAAAGTTTCATTGTTACAGAAAAACAATTATGTTGTTCTTTTCCAAGTTTTAAAAAATAGGAAGGACCTATAATATCACGGAAGATATCTTTTTTAAGTCAATGACATAAACGCCTATATGTTTAGGGGCAATTAATTTTAAAAATTGTTGGTTATCTTTTTTTTCTTGAAGTATTTTATTAATTTTAATTGAAAAACGATTTTGTTGATGAAGATCCATCTCTTTTTTTGTCATACTAATCTCCGTTTCTTAATACAATTCGATTTATTTTAAAATAATTAACATACTTGCACAAAAAAAGCTGTACTTTGTGTTACAGCTTTAATCTATTTGATTATATTTAGCGATACTTGTTTGGCGATGGATATCAAAACACATTCCAATCGCAATCATGTAAGATAAAAGTGAAGACCCACCATATGAAAGAAACGGTAATGTGATACCAGTGATAGGGAGTATTCCTAAAATCATAGCGATGTTCCAAAATTGTTGGAAAATCATACATCCAAAAATACCAGCAATAAAATATTTATCACTTTGATGCGTTGCTTTTAAACCAACATACAAAATACAAACATCTAACGCTAGTATAGCAATGAGCGTAATGATGGCTCCCACGAATCCAAAGCCTAAAGTAATAACAGAAAAGATGAAGTCTGTATGAGCTTCTTGTAAAGAAATAATCACTGTGTCAAATCCATGACCAAAAAGCCCAGCTGTTCCATAAGCCATCATCGCATTATAAAGTTGGTATCCTTGATTTTGATAAGTTCCTTCAGGATCGACCCAGCCATAAAAACGATCAAGTTTATGTCCTGTGATAATTGAAGAAAATATATCTTGACGATAAATAAATAAGTAAGTAAAAATCACAAGAACAACTGCTAAACAAGCAAATCCTACAATATACCATTTCTTATTAATTCCTGATGCAAATAAAATAACAACCACTGAAAAAGCCATAATCAAAGTAACACCAGCATCATTTTGTAAATAAGTTAGAATCATTGGTGGTAGAGAAATAGCTGCTACACGACCAATTAACTGTAAATCGGTATCAAATGTATGAATTAAATATTTTTCATTATGTAAAGAAACAGTTTTAGACATACATATAATCATTACAACTTTCATAAATTCAGAAGGTTGGAATGAAAATCCTGGAAAGTTATACCATGATGTGGCACCATTTAGATCTTTTGCAAAGGGAATGATATGCATTCCTAATTTATAAATAGCAAATCTTTGAATAACAAGACCGACTAAAAAGACAATCAAGATTCCATAAAAAATCCACATTCCCGAATAAATTCGATCATTTCCAAAACGATTGATTAAAAAAATCAAACCGACACCAATCATATAATAAAGGAGTTGTTTACTCCAATAGCCTGTAGGATTGGGATAAGTAATATAACCAGCTGCACATTTAATTGTATAACAACTAATAAGACATAGAATAAATAAAATGATGGCAAGTGGCCAACAAATTGTAGAATCTAAATATTTTTTCATTTTGTCACCCCTAGTGATTTATAGTATACTATAAATATATCATAAAAGAAAATGTTTATTAAGAAAGGAAATAGATATGTCAGATTATTTTATTTATGTTTTAATTGCAATTATTGTAATTGTTGGAGTATGGTTTATTTTTGCAAAGGTATTAAAAAATAAAAAACCTAAAGAAGTTACTTTAAAAGATATTCCTATTGATTTAGAAGCTTTAATCCATGCTTTAGGGGGTATTGATAATATTAAAGAGAGCCAAAGTCAAGGAAGTAAAGTACGTTTCTTTGTAGAAAATGATGATTTAGTAAAAGTAAATGTTTTAAAAGAATTAGGTGCAAGTGGTGTTATTCAAGCTACAGGCAAAGTTACTGTTATTTTAGGAAAGTTCTCTGATGAAATCAGTAGAATAGTAAATGAAAAAAAATAACGTTCCAAGTTGTATTGGGGGTGAAGGTATGAAAGAAAGAATTCACTTATATGAACCTTTTTTTCATCATTATTATATTGATGAAATTCTAAATGATTATGAATTAGAAACTTTAATTCGTGTAAAAAAAGATGATTATCAACAATCAATTGCCTATATTAAATTAATTTCTATTTATTCACATCATGCAAGTATTGATGAATTACAACAACAAGTAGATTCCATTCAAATGATGATGGAAACTTATGAAGATTATCATGAATTTGAACAATATTTGATAGAAAATGAAGAACATCAAGTGATAGGAATTGATTTATGTGCACTTACTTATAATCATCATTATGATGAATTAGATTTAGAAGAATTAACACCTGATCAATATTATCAAGTAGGATTATATTATTATGACCAAAAAAAATATGATCAAGCATTAGAATGTTTCCATTTAGGAGAAGAATGTGAAGATTCTGATTGTTTATGTGTGTTAGGTTATATGTATGAAAAAGGACAAGGGGTCAAACAAAGTAATCAAATGGCCATGACATATTATCGTCTAGCAAGTGATTTAGGTAATGTTGTTGCTTCTTGTAATCTTGCTTATTTTTATGAATATGGGATAGATGTTGACCAAGATTATGAAAAAGCTTTTGAACTTTATTCTTTAGGAGTCGATGAAGGATTTCCAAGATCTTTATTTTCAACGGCTTATTTTTTACAAAATGGGTATGGTGTAATTCAGGATCTAGAGGAAGCTTTTTTACGTTATGAAGAAGCAGCAGCCTTAGGACATAATGATGCGATTTGTGCTCTAGGTGAATGTTATGAATATGGTCAAGGAACAAGACAGGATTATCAAAGAGCTTTACATTATTATGAAAAAGCTGCTTATGAAGGGAATAGTCTTGCTAAATATAAATTAGGACGTTTTTATGATTTGGGTTACGGTTGCAATGAAAATTATCCAAAAGCTTTTCATTGGTATCAAGAAGCAGCAAAAGATGGTTTAGAAGTAGCAATCACAGCGATGGCAACCTGTTATGAATTTGGTAGAGGGATAGAAAAAGATAGTCAAAAAGCTTTAGAATATTATTTAAAAGCAGCGAATATGGGTTATATGAATGCGCAATTTTGTTTAGGGTATTTTTATGAAATGCATAGTGAATATCCAGAAAGTGAAAAAAATAGTTTTTATTGGTATTTAAAAGCGAGTCATCAAGGAGATGGACAATCAACGTTGGCTGTGGCTTATTACTATGGTCAAGGAATTGGAACTGTTAAAGATGAAAAGAAGTCTTTTGAAGCTTATCAAAAAGCAGCCAATCTTGGAGAAAGAGAAGCGTTTTATTATTTAGGTGTTTGTTATTTAGAAGGAAAGGGTGTTTTACAGGATAAGGAAAAAGGAATTGCTGGCTTAATTAAAATAGAAGATCAGTATCCTGTTGCAGCTTATTTAATAGGACAGTATTTTAAAGAAAAACACGATGATCAACAAGCAATTCAACATTTTAAATTAGCAATTTTAAAAGAAGATGAGGAACAGTCTTTGTATCAATTAGCACTTTATGGTGAACAAGGAATAGAAGTCAGTAAAGAGGAAATGCTTGATTATCTTTTAAGAAGTGCAAAAAAAGGTTATTCACCAGCACTTGTAAAATATGCTTATTATTTAGAAAATGGAATTTATGTAGAAAAAGATTATCAGATGGCTTATGAATATTATTTATTAGCTTGTCAAAAACAAAATAGAGAAGGTTTTTATCATTTAGGTAGATGGTTCTTTTATGGGATAGGACAAAAAGAAGATAAGCATAAAGCAATGCAATATTATCAACAAGCTAGTCATTATCATTATTCAAAAGCAAGCTTTATGCTAGGTTATATGTATCATTATGGTGATGGTATTTCTAAAGATTTAGAAAAAGCTAAAGAATATTATCAATTAGCACTTCAAGAAGGATATCTTGAAGCACAAAAGGAATTAGATAAATTAGAGGTGGAAAAATGAGTTTTGAAACAAAATTAGAAAAATATGCAAGATTAATTGTTCAATCAGGTTTGAATGTTCAAGAAAAACAAACCGTTGTCATTAGTGCATCTATTGAAAGTTATCAACTTGTAAGAGAGGTTACTAAACAAGCTTATCTTGTAGGTGCTAAAGAAGTTGTTGTTCATTATAGTGATGAAGAAGTCACACGTATGAAATATGAAAATATGGAAGTAGAAGATTTTAATCACGTACCTACTTGGTTTTCATCTTTTAGAAATGATTATGCGTTAATGAATGCTTGTTTTCTTTATGTTGATGATGAAGATCCTGAAATGCTTGCAGGTATTGAACCTAAAAAGATTTCTAATTGGCAAAGAGCAGTTAAAAAGGCATGTAAGACATATTTTGATTTATCCGATAATATGACAAATGCTTGGTGTATCGTAGGTGGAGCTACGCAAAAATGGGCGAATAAAGTTTATCCTGATATGTCAAATCAAGAAGCGTTAGATAGTTTATGGAATGCTATTTTTAAAGCAGCTAAGATTGATGATGAACATGATCCTGTCGAATTATGGAATCAACATCGTCGTTCTTTTGAAAAACGTGTTAATTATTTAAATGGTCTAAATTTAAAGAAACTTTATTATAAAAATAGTAAAGGGACTGAAATTACAATTGGTTTGAATGATGATTATTTATTTGCTGGTGGGGGAAGTTATTTAAAAAATGGTGTTTATAATTTTCCTAATATACCAACAGAAGAAATCTTTACATCACCTAATAAGGATGATGTAGAAGGAATTGTTTTTAGTTCTTTACCTTTAAGTTATGGTGGAAATATTGTTGATGAATTTTATTTACGTTTTAAAGATGGTCAAGTGATTGATTTTGGAGCTAAAGAAGGATATGAGGTTTTAAAAGGAATTATTGATAGTGATGAAGGAAGTAAACATTTAGGTGAAGTTGCTTTAATTCCTTATCATTCACCAATTAATGAATTAAAAACATTATTTTATAATACTTTATATGATGAAAATGCTTCATGTCATATGGCTTTAGGTATTGGATTTTCTGAATGTATTAAAGGTGGGATTGATATGGATAAAAAAGAATTGTTTGAAAAAGGGGTCAATGATTCTTTAGTTCATGTTGATTTTATGATGGGGACAGAAGATTTAATGATTGATGGTATTTTAGAAGATGGCAGTCATGTAAAAATCTTTGAAAATGGAAATTTTGTATTTTAATGATCTGTGGGGATTGCTCCCCACTTTTTAATTAGTAAAAAAAGATTTCTATTATATATTATTTGACACTCCCCATGTCTAAAGACAGGGGATTCTTGCTACCTGCCAACATTGTTGGCTGACCAGTTCATTTCTGATAGGTCGCAGTGCAAGTTAGGGGTA
>OGXH01001590.1_pt1 | contig 16656 bp, 15 predicted proteins | sample 1576241 | NCBI WGS metagenome assembly OGXH01 (sample SAMEA3541529, study PRJEB24748) | human gut metagenome | biome: human gut; feature: human-associated habitat; material: faeces | place: China | collected 2012
TATATCAACTGGAGAGAACCTGCATTTTCTTTCTGAAGTGTGGACACATTGGGGTCTGACCCCCTTACGATTTTCTTAAAGAAAAAGGATCAGAAATAAAAGAATCCTGAAGTGCCAGCTTCAGGATTCTCAAGTCCGTTAAGGTGGACTATTCCGTTTGGGCTAGAGCGTGTTTGAAAAACATTTGATTTTGTTTATTTTAACCAAATTAGAATAGACGCGATGCATATGAAGCCCAGATAGGTAGCAGCCAGTTTGTCATAACGTGTGGCTATTCGGCGAAAGCCCTTGAGCTTGAGAAAATATTTTTCAACCAGGTGTCTTTCTTTATAGAGCCACCAATCGCAATGCCGTTCAAATTTAGCACCCTTTCTGGATGGAATCGTAGGCTCACCTCCACGTTCATAGATATAGTCCAGCAGCTGGTTACTGTCATACCCACGGTCTGCCAGTACATTGCTTCCCTCTATGTCAATATGCTCCAGCACAGGAATGGCGTAATTGATATCATTGCGCTGTCCTTCGCTGAGCATGACATACAAAGGATATCCATAGGCATCTACGGCCGCATGGATTTTTGTGCTGGCACCTCCCCGGCTGTGTCCAATCTCATTGGGAGGCCCCCTTTTTTTGCACCTGCACTATGCTGGTGCGCCTGTACGATGGAAGCGTCCAGGGACAATTCCTGGGGGGCAGCCTCCAGGCTTAAAAGTCGGAAGATATTATCGAGAATTCCGTCGTCAATCCATTTTCGAAAGCGGCTGTAAACGGTTTCCCAGGGACCATAGCGTTCTGGTAAGTCACGCCAGGGCGCACCACTGCGTGCAATCCAGATGATTCCATTAAGGATAGTACGGTTATTTTTGCGTGGACGACCCTGCTTCCCCGTATTTTCAGGAGGGAGTAAATCAACAATACGATTCCATTCATCATCAGTCAATTCATATCGCCGCAACATAATAAACACCCCTTTTTCTTTATTTTATCATGAAAAAGGGCATAAAAACATATGTTTTGTGCAATTTTTAATTTTCAAACACGCTCTAGTGCTGTCTGTCATTTCTGTCTAACCACTTGCAAATATAGTAGCCAACTACAGATGCCAATGCAGAAATAAGAAAAGCAATTATGTATTCCAAATAAGTCACCTCCCTCCGCTGGAAAGAGTCGAGGTGACATTGGGGGACAGACCCCGTGTGTAACATTTGGGTCAGACCCTATAAAGACGATGCGAAAATAAAATCACATATCATCCAGACTATTTCAACAGAAAGGAGTGGGTAAACATGTTTATTTGGATAATAGGCGGTTCTGAAATTTTGGCCATATTAATAATGATTTTGGCATGCATAGCAGGGGGAGTGGAAGTTGTTGGTCAAAGTCTTCCTTTGTTATCTGTGTTATTTATAATTAAAAGTATAGTTCAAGATATACTATATGGCTTTTTGAAAAATCATAAAAAATTTGTTCATGTTTTGATTTTTTTGATTATTGATTTAGTGAGAGTGTTTATATTCTTTTATACAGCCAATGTTTGCCTTGACACATATTTTTCGGGCACTGGTGTGAGGTATATAGATGGCATGTTTGGGTGTGTATTTTGGTTTATAATAGGTGGATTTATTTTTATTATGGGAGAGTTGGGTGGAATATTACATGGAATGAATGATAAATATAATATTATAGGTTTTGGTATGGATATTTTCTTTCATATTGTTTTTTTGTTGATGCTTATTTTGCTTAGTGTATTTTTCTATTGGTGATTCTAGCATAGGCGGGGTTATTTTACTTGACTTTGCAGACTATCTGATTTATTATACTCGTAAAGAAGTAACTTACGAGTTACTAACTCACGAGTATAATTATTGGAGGTGAGCAGATGAGTCAATTCTATTGCCGTGAGGATGAGCTGCGGAAACTGAATAAACGGTATGCAGGTGATAAGTTTGAGTGCATTGTCATCTACGGCAGACGGCGTGTTGGTAAAACGGCACTGATCAACGAGTTCTGCAAAGATAAGCCTACCATTTTCTTTTCTGCATTGAACACGACCGGAAAGGAAAATCTGGAAGCTCTCTCAAAGTCGATTATGAGTTTTGAGCGGCCGGATATGGAGTCTGCACCGGAGTTCAGGTCCTATGATGCAGCTTTGGATGAGCTGACAGCACTTTCAAAGGAAAAGAGGATTGTCTTTGTCATTGATGAGTATCCTTATCTTGCAAAAGCAAAACCAGCTATTTCAGCGATGCTGCAGCACATCATCGACCACAAATGGACAGAGTCCAAGATGTACCTGATTCTTTGCGGCTCCTCTATGAGCTTCATGGAGAGTCAGGTGCTTGGAAAGGAAAGTCCGTTGTATGGCAGACGTACTGGCCAGTTTAAGATTGAGCCGCTAGACTATAAAGAAACCGCTGTGTTCCACCCAAATCTGTCTGCAGAAGACAATTCCCTGATTTATGGGATCACGGGAGGAGTTCCCCACTATATCAATAAGTTGGATGTGCGAGATAATGTGGATGAAGCTCTGTTGGATAATTTCTTTGACCGCTCCAGCTATCTGTATGAGGAACCGGGGAACTTACTGAAGCAGGAACTCCGGGAGCCGGCCATTTATAATGCAATCATTAAAGCGATTGCAGAAGGTGCTTCCCGAATGAACGATATCAAGATGAAGGTCGGCGAGGAAAACTCGGTCGTATCGAAGTACCTGAAAACGCTGATCGACCTTGGCATTGCGAAGAAAGAAACACCGATTACAGAAAAACCGGGTAAGAAAACCATCTATCTGCTGGCTGATAACTTCTTCCGTTTCTGGTATCGGTTTGTGCCAATCAATATGAGTGCCATTGACTCTGGCAGAATTGCAAAGAACTATCCACACGCTGTAAAGCAGTATCTTCCTGATTACATGGGTCTAATTTATGAGAAGATGTGTCAGGATTACCTGCTCTATTATTCGGATAGCCTTCCTATTGAGCTGAGTGAAATCGGTCAGTGGTGGGGGACAGACCCGAAGAAGAAAAAGCAGACACAGATTGATATTGTTGGAACACCCGTTGAGGGTAAGGACTATATCATTGGTTCGTGTAAGTACAGAAATGAGAAAATTGGTGTGGATGAACTCGATTTGATTCGGGATTATGCCTCAGTTTTTGGAAAGGGCAACAACTATCACTACTATATCTTCTCGAAAGGCGGATTCACAGATGGACTTCTTCAGGCACAAGAGCGAGGTGAAGTTCGGCTGATAACGCTGGAAGACCTTTACAAGTAAAAATTCTAATCAACCCTGCTGGTGAAAGCTGGCAGGGTATTTTTATACCCATTTTTAGTGGTGCTAGAATATAAATAGTACAAAGGATGTAGTTTTTAACTACATGACAACTATATACTATGATGTTATAATGGGATTAAAACAGCTATGACCACATAGGGGTCTGACACACTTACGATTTCTTAAGGGAGTATATTATGGACTTAAAAGTAAACATTAAAAATATCAAGAACATCAAAAAATGCGAATTAATATTGCCTATTGAAAAAGGTATTTATGGTTTGGTTGGTGCAAATGGTTGTGGGAAAAGTACAGTTTTATCTTGTGTTGCTCAGAGTGTTTTTTCATCAAGCTTAAATAACTTGAGCGAATTTGACTATGGAGAAGACTCTCTTGTCGAATTTACTTATGCAGGAAAGCGTACGCAATGGAAAAATAGTAATAATATATGGGGAACTGAGTGCAAGAAAGAAGAAAGAATTCATTTTAATGGGATGTATGAAGGAAGTTTGTTTTATGGAACAAGATTTGATGATTCATTAGTGGTTGATGACTTAGTAAAAAATGCAACAATTTCTTTAGATGATATTGTTGATGCGGATGCATATGTAAAAGAGCAGATGAGTTTTATTCTTCATGGCGATTTGAATCATTATGGAACATTAAAACGCATAAGAAACAAAAGAATTGCGCAGAAAGCAAATCTTAAAAATACGCCATATTTTCAAGAAATTAAGGGTAAACTTATAAGCCAATATAAAATGAGTTCTGGCGAATGTTTATTGGTTTCTTTATTACATTTTATTTATAACGCACTGATTCGAAGAAGTCTACCTGTGAATGAACCGGTGTTAATGCTAATTGATGAAATTGAATTAGCACTTCATCCTGTTGCTGTATCAAGATTAATTGACTTGTTGAATAATATTATTAAGGAACATGATAATCTTACTGTAGTATTGACTTCACATTCGCCAGAAGTGATTCGTAAAATTTCGCCTAATAATTTATTTATGATGGAGGTTGATGAAAAAGATACAATTGAATTTTATTCCCCTTGTTATCCGAGTTATGCGATTCGAGATGTATATATGCATTCTGGTTTCGACTATGTTATTTTGGTTGAAGATTTGCTTGCTAAATATGTTGTTGAAAAAGTTATACAACAGAGATCGCTTAATTCTGGAAAATTAATAAATGTTCTTCCAGTCGGTGGTTGGGAGAATGTTTTAAAATTCCAGATGATGGCGTATTCAACTAATACATTTGGGCTTGGGACAAAGTTGTTTAGTATTCTTGATGGAGATGTTAAAAATAATGCTAAGATAAAAAAAGATTATAAAAAATTACAAAAAATGTTTTTACCAATTAACAGTATTGAGAAATATCTCTATAATGTATGTACAGATTCAACGTACAAAAACATCAAAAGAAAGATTAATGATACTTTTTTTAATGTTGAATCAATAGATGATATACTTGCAGATTATGTACAGGATAATGATAATAATGGAAAAGCACTATATAGAAAAATATTAGGCAATTTAGAAAAACGTAATATATCAGAAGATGCTTTTATCAAAGAATTATGTAATATTATTATGAATGCTATTAATTTTGAGCCATTTGCGTCTGAATTGCAAACAAAAATTTCTTATTGAAGTTAAGCGTACCAGGGGTCTGACCGTGCGTCCAGCAAAGGGTATATAGTCCGGTGGGTGGAGGCCCCATCAAATAAGCTGCTAACCACAGCATTTGAAGCGAGTCTTGAGTTTGCCGCGGTAACGTTGCAGGCTAAGCGTAGACAGCAAGGTAACAGGGATAGCTAGTGAGCGCCGAAATCCCAAAAGAACCAGAGGGCCGACATCGTGGTCTGGATGGAAGGCAACATATGTACTTATCGTTATGGTGAGATTTTACATACCTCTGCGGCGTTGGTGGGAACTATTCATGTTACACAGGGAATATATATCAACTGGAGAGAACCTGCATTTTCTTTCTGAAGTGTGTAAACAGGAAGTATGCCTGACAATCAAAAGAAGGATGGCAAAGGAAATGTAGGTAGTCGGAGGCCCGAGTAGTACCGAGGATGGCAGGAACAAAATAAATACCGGAGGGAAGTCGAGAGAGAGCGGTTCCTCACAGCTCTGGCCTGCGAAACTATATCAAAGAGGAAACATTAGCTATACACAGGGATAGAGGAACTAATGGAAACGAAATTGGCGAGAATATCACAATTATCAAAAGAAAATCCAGACATGGTGTTCACATCTTTGGGACATCTGATGAATAAGGAAATGCTGAAAAGCTGCCATACCCAGATGGATGGAACAAAGGCCGTAGGAATGGATGGAATCACCAAAGAAGAATACGGAAGAAATCCGGAAGAGAATCTGAACGCTCTTGTAGAACGATTAAAGAGGAAATCCTATAAGCCGAAACCGGCAAGACTGGTAGAAATACCGAAGGATAACGGAAAGCTGCGTCCGCTCAGCATCTACTGCTATGAAGATAAGCTGGTGCAGGAAGCACTGCGCAGAATACTGGAAGCAGTGTTTGAACCGATATTTTACGATGAAATGATGGGGTTCCGGCCGAACAGGGGATGCCATAAAGCAATCCGCAAACTAAATATCATGTTGGAAAGAAAACCAACAAACTAAAAATCACCCAAACACAGAGCTGGACGCTCTGCATTTGAGTGATGATGCAATTACTGTATTAACTTCAACCACCGGCTGCTTTCTGAAATGATCTGTCACAAAGACTTTCAGCGCATGATGCTGGATGCAGAAATTTATGTTGACCGCATTGCGGATATGCGGATCACCAACATGAATGCCGCCATGGAAGCTGTCCGGCAATCTGTGATTAAGAAAAAAGGAAACGGAAATAATTTCATCGCTATATCATCGAGGGTACGCTTCCACTCAATATGGATTCGTACCCTCTTCTTGCCTTTTCTAATCACCACACGAATATTGATTGACAAGAACGACTACAATGACTATAATGGTGATTAGGAAAACTACAGGAGGTGCCTTATGACATTTATTGAGAGCGAAACTATCGAACTCAAGTCTTCGGTTGTTGCAGACCTTTGCAAAGAGGTGATTGCCTTTGCTAACACAAGAGGCGGCACTCTTTACATTGGTGTTGAGGACAATGGTACGGTGATTGGTGTGGATAGTGCCGACCGTGTTACCTTGCAAATAAATAACATGGTTCGGGATTCCATCAAACCTGATATTACGATGTTTGTCCACTATGAGACACAAGTGATAGATGATAAACAAATTATCGCCGTGACCGTTCAGGAGGGTACAGACCGTCCCTATTATCTGGGCAGCAAGGGATTAAAGCCCAGCGGCGTATATGTCCGAAATGGTACATCTACAGATCCTGCCTCTGATACCGCCATCCGAAAAATGATTAAAGAAACCGATGGCGACAGTTTTGAAACCATGCGCTCTTTGGAGCAGAATTTGTCATTTCAGGCAGCTGAAGCACAGTTTGCCAAGAGGAAGGTTCCCTATGATGCTGCTAAGATGCAGACTTTGGGAATGGTTTCCTCGGACGACATTTACTCCAATGTAGCGTTGCTTCTGTCCGAACAATGTCCGAATACCATCAAGGCAGCAACCTTTGCCGGTGTTGATCAGAGCGTATTCCAAGATAGACGTGAGTTTACTGGTTCGCTGTTTCAGCAGATGGAAGATTTGTATGCCTATCTTGATCTTCACAATCAAACCAAGGCCACATTTGAAGGACTATACCGAACTGATACCAGAGATTACCCAGAGGACGCTTTGAGAGAAACATTGATGAATTCTCTGGTGCATAGAGATTACTCCTTTAGTGCCAGCACCCTTGTCAGTATTTATGAGGATCGAATTGAATTTGTATCCGTGGGCGGTCTGCCTGCCGGAATCACTTTGGATGACATTATGCTAGGACTTTCCGTTTGCAGAAATCCGAAATTAGCAGCTATCTTCTATCGCTTACAGCTGATTGAAGCTTACGGAACTGGTATGCCCAAAATCATGAAAGCATACGCAGGCACAGGGTTGGAACCTAAAATTGAAGTAACAAACAACGCTTTCAAAATTACACTCCCCAATAGAAATGCCGTTAAGGCAACTGATAGCGTGCCTAATGAACGTAAATCCAATGAAGAAAAGATTCTGGACTTGATTGCCCAAAACGGCTATGTAGTGCGTAGCGATGTGGATCAACTGTTGGATGTCAGCCAAACAACGGCCAGCCGTATTCTAAAACGCATGGTTACAGACGGCTTGATCTATCAGGACGGAAGAGGCAGAAAAACAAAGTATAAGAAGATATAACATTCACGCTAATAAATAAAAACAAAAGCAAGAGGGAGGAAAAACAGAATGAAAGAAAGGAAAAAGCCCCGACGGTTTGTAAAAGTATGTTTTTTCATATCAGTCGTTGCGTTTTTGACTGTTCCACAGTGCGTGTTTGCAGCGGAAAAAACGGACAATTCGGATGCAGAGCTTGTTTTGCAGGAGCAGGAAGCAGCAGAGGATGAAGCTGCAGCGTATGCGGCAGATGATAATCGGGAAGACTTTCAGGGTACAGACATGGAGCTGTATCTTATTATGGAAGAACGAATTAAAAAGGCCATGCTTGACAATCCGGAAAAGGATACCATTATTGTTCCTTTGGGGGATTTAAAAGCAAAACGCAAAGAAGAGGAAGGCCAGGATGGAAACCGGATCAACAATCTGTACAGTTATTCTCCGTATTTTCCGGACATTCTGATGGTAGGCCTGGAACTTTATTCGAATCCGTTTAGCAAATATTATACCTATGCAGAGGTATCACATACAGAGGGAAAGAAAACAAAGGAAATCTTTGAAAAAATTGACCGAAAACTGGAGTATATTTACAGTCTGGTAGACGATACGATGTCCGATGAGGAAAAAGCACTGGTGATTCACGATTATCTGGTCTCTCATGTGCATTTTGACGGTTCACAGAGACATTGGACAAGTTATGGAGCCATTATGCTCGGATATGCAACAGCGCAGGGTTATAACAGTGCTTACCAGTATCTGATGAATCATCTGGGCATCGATGCCTGCTTTGTGTCGAGCAGGCCGTCGGATCCACAGTCACATGCCTGGAATATGATTCAGATCGATGGAAAGTATTATAACGTGGACACCGTCTGCGATGAAAGTGAGAGTGCAAGGGTTAGTCATAAACATTTTCTGCTGTCTACGGATGATCTGGCAGCAATCAAACCGGCCAGCAATCCCACGAAGCATAAATTAGAAGACAAAGTCCATGCGTGCACCAGTACAAAATACAGAAACGCATACTGGAGAGAGATCGACTCTCCGATCTATGTGCAGGACGGAATCCATTATTACATCAAGAATAGTGCTCTGTGTACATACGACCCGGCAACAGGAAAAGAAACCGTTGTCTGGGGCGGAAATGGAATCGGAGTGACTACCATGCTGGTGAAAACCAGGGATGCACTGTATTGCACCGACTATACAACTGTCTGGCGTTATTCTCTGAAGACAGGAAGAAAAACAGTTGTCTATGAACTGCCCGATGATCAGAAAATTTTCTGGGATATTAATGATCTTCGATGGGAGGATGGCCAGCTGGAGATTACGAAATATCATGCCAGCACGATGGAGTATGAGACCATTCAGCAGCCCTTCGAAGAGGAGACTCCGGTTGCAGATGGCTGGTTTGAGGATCTGGACGGCAGAAAATATTTTAAAAATCAGAAAGCACTGACCGGCTGGCAGAGTCTGGATGGAAATTTTTACTTCTTTAATGAAACTGGTGTGATGCAGACCGGCTGGGTAGAAGACAATGGAAGAAAGTATTATCTGAATCAGGATGGAATCTGGCAGAAAAACTGCTGGATGGAAGACGGGGAAGGACGCCATTATCTGGATGGAAAAGGACAGAAAATGACTGGCTGGCTGACGATTGGGGAAAATACCTATTATCTGGGTGAAGACGGTGTAATGCAGACCGGCTGGGTGACGATCGACGGGAAAGAATACTATTTTAACTACGAAGGTGAGATGCTGAAGGGTCTGCAGGATATTCAGATGAAAACGTATCTGTTCGATAACAACGGAGTGAAACTGACCGGCTGGCAGCAGTGGGAAGGTCAGAAGTATTATCTTGGAACGGACGGCGTGATGTATATGGAACAGTGGGTCGACGGTACTTATTATATGAGATACGACGGTACCATGGCTACAGACTGGGAATGGACCGGAGAAAAAATGGAGTATTTCGATGAGAACGGAAGATATGTCCCGGAACGGCCCTGGGAAGGCTGGAGCGTGGCAGGTGGAGAGACCTACTATTACCAGTATGGTGACTATGTAACCGGCTGGCAAGAAATTGAAAAGCAGCAGTATTACTTTGCATCCGACGGCCATATGGTAAAGGACCGCTGGGTGCTTCTGGAAGAAAAATGGTACTATTTTGGAAGCAACGGTGTGATGACGAAAAAACAGTGGAAGCAGATCACAGGAAAATGGTATTATTTCGAAGACAACGGCGTGATGGTGAAGAATCAGTGGAAACAGATTGGCAAGACCTGGTACAGTTTTAACAAAGACGGTCAGATGCGCGCAGACTGCTGGGTTGGAGACTATTATGTCAAAGCGGACGGAGCCATGGCGACGAACCAGTGGATTGGAAAATATTACGTCGGAAACGATGGAAAATGGGTAAAAGGAAAGACAAAAACAGCATAAACCTGGACTATAGCTCCAAAAAAATGCTTCCACCCACCGGACTATATACCCTTAGCCGGACGCACGGTCTGACCCCAATGTGGTCAACTCATCCTATCAGCGGAGTGGAGTAAAAAGTTATTTACTATCATTCATTATGAGCTGCAAAACAGCAGGTGTATAGTTACCCAAGAATTAAGCGCTTACGTTGTATGTACCAAAGGTGGATGAACATTTCGTTGGAAGTCTGGCAATGATTCCGTTGCAGTTGATGGGATATTATGTTTCTGTGGCGAAAGGACTGGATGTGGATAAGCCGAGGAATTTGGCAAAGAGTGTTACAGTAGAATAATAACATAATCAGGAAACACGTTCCTTCTGGGTGGTCAGCAGCTTGATGACCGGCGGCTGCACGATGGGGACCAGCGCCATGTAGCTGTAGGCCGCCACCATGATGGCACCAAGGTACTGGGAGTGCAGGACGTTGGCCACGAAGATGGCGGTGGGGCCGTCTGCCGCGCCGATGACGGCGATGGAAGCGGCGTCCTTCAAATCGAAGAAGAAGCCCGCGAGGAAGAGGGTGAAGAAGATGCCGAACTGCGCCGCTGCGCCGAAGAGCATCAGCCACGGCTTCTCGAGCAGCGGGCCGAAGTCGATCATTGCACCGATGCCGATGAAGAGCAGCAGGGGGAACAGCTCGTTGGACATTCCGGCCTCAAACAGAGCCGAGATGGGGCCGACGGTGTCGCCCTGCGTGATAGCGCCCGATAAGGGCAGGTTGACGAGGATGGCTCCGAAGCCCATGGGGAGAAGCAGGCTCGGCTCCATCTTTTTTGCGATGGCAAGGTAGATGAGCAGGGCGCCGATGCCCCACATCACCACCATCTGCCAGGTCAGGTTCCCGAAATTGGAAAAGAGACTGGCGAATGCGTTCCAGAAATCCATGTCATTGCCTCCTTTGAAATCTGCGGCGCAATGACGAAAAAAGAGACTTCCGCCACAGCACCAATTACTGTGACAAAAGTCTCAAGCGAACACATGACATCGGGCATTTCTGCCGTGTTGACGCTGCCATGCAGCACTCCCATAAGGTGGAGCGCCCTTTACTCCCTTTTATCCGATTCTATTAAACCAGAATATGCGAAGCCTGTCAAGAAATGTGCGGGACTTTTAGCTGGATCTTAGGGGGGACTCTGAATATAGAGTGAAAAAAGAGGCTGAAGAGTACGAAAATGCTTTTTTCACTTTATTCTTTTACAACGGCCGCCTTCTCGATGCCATAGCGGGCAAAGAGGGGGAGGGCCTCCGGCGGGACCGTCTCACCGCTGACCACGATGGGGATGGCAGGCGGGCAGGAGACCGCCGGTGCGGCGCAGATGCGGCCCACGGCCTCGGCGGCAGGGATCATCTCCTGCGGTGCAAGGACAGCTTCCCGGATGGTGAAGCGGCGGGGCTGTGCCTCGAGCGCCCCGGCCAATGCCGCGAAAGCGGCAGGATCGTCAGCCGCAACGGAGACATCGGCAGCAGGGGCCTCATCGCAGATGGCGTGCAGGGCCGTTTGCAGGCAGGCAAACTCTGCCGCAGAACTCTCGGCGGAAGGCATCAGCACGACGTAACGGGGGTCGGCATACTCGCACTCCACACCCCGCTCCCGCAGAGCCTGCGCCAGCTGCTGGCCGGAAAGACCCAGCGCGGCGGCGTCCAGCGTCAGCTTGAGGGGTTCGCGGTGCGCCCCGGTGAGGGGGAGTGCCAGCCCGGGCCGGAGGGCATCCAGCTCCCGGCAGAGCATCCCCAGCCGCCAGCGGCAGACGTCCAGCTTCTCCCGGAAGCCGTCGGCCAGAACCGCGTTGGCGGCGTCCAGCGACTGTAAAATGAGATAAGAGGGGCTGGTGGAGCCAAAGAGGGCCAGCGCATTGCGCACAGCGGCCTCGTCGGCCTGCACGGACGAACCAAGGTGCAGATAGGCACCGCCCGTGAGGACGGGCAGGGTCTTGTGAGCCGAGTCACAGCAAAGATCCGCGCCCAGCTGGATGGGGTGGCGGCTGCCCTCTTTCAAAAAGTGGAGATAGGCGCCGTGGGCGTTGTCCACCAGAAGGGGCAGGCCGTGGGCGTGGCAGACCGCCGACAGCCCCGCGATGTCCTGCACGAAGCCCAGATAGTCCGGGCTGGTGAGGTAGACGCCGAAGGGCGTGCGGCCCTCGGCGGACAGCTCGTCCAGCGCAGAGGCAAGAGCTTCCGGCTCCACAGGGCAGGTGCAGAGCGCCCCGGCGGCGTCCGGCGCGGGCCAGAGCCACTGGATGTCGAAGTCCAGCAGAGCCGCCGCGTAAAGCAGGGCCTTGTGGGCGTTCCGCGCCGCCAGCAGGACAGGCCGATCTACCTTTGCGGGCCGCATCTGGAGCGCAAGGTGGAGCATGGCCCGGATGCACTGGCTGCTGCCCTCGGTGCTGTAATAGGTGCGGGCGGTGCCGAAGAGCTGCGTCGCGTTGGCCTCGCTCTGAGCGATGATGCCCTCGGCTTCGTACAGCTCGTCTGCGCCCGCAATTTCGGTGATGTCCAGCTCTTCACAGCCCAGCGGGCCGCGGCCCTTGTGGCCCGGCATATGCATCCGGGCAGTGCGCTGCCGGGCGTAGCGACGGACAAAATCGACGATAGGAGTGTTCATGGTTTTATTCGCAGGCTTCGCCGTCTGCGCAGGCGTTGCAGGTGCCGCCCAGCTCGATGGGTACTTCGATGCCCTGAGCTGCCAGCTCCTGGTTTTCAGCAACTTTTATCATGATGGCGCACTCGACGCGCTTCTTGAACAGCTCGCAGCCGTACTCGTAGACGCCGGTGATGCTGCCGGTGGCGTGGTAGGCGTTGGCTGCACAGCCGCCAGAGCAGTAGAGCTTGGCCCAGCAGTCCTTGCACTCGGGGCGGGCGTAGGCGTTGCAGTGCTTGAACTCATCCCGCACGGCGGTGTTGGTGACGCCCTTCCAGATGTCGCCCATCAGGTACTTGGGGTCGCCGACGAACTGGTGGCAGGGGTAGAGGTCGCCCCAGGGGGTGACGGCCATGTACTCGGTGCCGGAGCCGCAGCCGGAGATGCGCTTGTAGATGCAGGGGCCGCCGGTGAGGTCGATCATGTAATGGTAGAAGGTGAAGCCGCGGCCCTCGCGGTCGCGCTTGATCATCTCCTTGGCGAGGATCTCGTACTGCTCCTTCAGGATGGGCAGGTCCTCGGCGGTGAGGGCGCTGGGGTCGGTGGGCTTGGTGACGACAGGCTCCATGCTCAGCTCCGTGAAGCCGAGGTCGGCCATGTGGAAGATGTCGTTGGTGAAGTCGGTGTTGTAGTGGGTGTAGGTGCCGCGCATGTAATAGTTCTTGTCGCCGCGCTTTTTCACGAACTCCTGGAACTTCGGCACGATGGCGTCATAGCTGCCGTGGCCTGCGTAGTCCTTGCGGAAGCGGTCATGGACTTCCTTGCGGCCGTCGAGGCTCAGCACGACATTGTGGCACTCCTTGTTGCAGAAGTCGATGACATCGTCGTCGATGAGCATACCGTTGGTGGTCATGGTGAAGCGGAAGTTCTTGTTGTGGATCTTCTCCTGCTCGCGGCAGTAGGCGACGAGCTTTTTGACCATGTCGAAGTTCATCAGAGGCTCGCCGCCGAAGAAATCGACCTCGAGGTTGCGGCGGGTGCCGGAGTTCTCGATGAGGAAGTCCATAGCCCGCTTGCCCACCTCGAAGCTCATCAGGGCGCGGTCGCCCTGATAGCGGCCCTGCGAGGCGAAGCAGTAGGAGCAGTTGAGGTTGCAGGTGTGGGCGACGTGGAGGCAGAGCGCCTTGACCACCGTCTGGCGGTTCTTGAAGTCGAAAGCCATGTCCTTGTAGACGTCGGGAGCCCAAAGCTTGCCGGCGGCTTCCAGAGAGGCCACGTCCTCGAGGCACTGGCGCAGGTCGGCCTCGGTGACGTCGGGGCGGTCGGCATACTTTGCCAGCATGGCGGCCACGATCTCGTCGGCAGAGTGCTCTTTGTACATCGCAATGACGTCGTAAGCCACGTCGTCCACGACGTGGACCGAGCCGCTGCAGCTGTCCAGCACGATGTTATATCCGTTCAGTTGATACTGATGTACCATTTCATTCTCCAATCTATAATTGCCATAAAAAAATGCCGCCCTGCAAAGGCGGCATAGGGTCTGCAATGATTACTTATTGCTGTTCTCGCACTTCTGGTTTGCGACGCCGCAGGAGGTCTTGCAGGCAGACTGGCAAGAAGTCTGGCACTCGCCGCAGCCGCCGGTCACGACGCTCTTGGTCAGGTCACGAGTAGCGATAGTCTTAATACGTTCCATAGTTGAAAACCTCTCTAAGCTCCAAAGTTTCGCATACAGCTTTCTGTATACAGTGTTATCTTTATGTATGATAACACGATGTGCGGATTCTGTCAAGATTTCGCGGGTAGGTTTTTATCCCAGCGGCTGATACTTTTTTAGGATGGTATGCAGCCCCAGCTCCCGGGCGCGGGCCAGCAGGTAGCGGTAGCGGCACAAAAGCGCCTGCCGCTCGTAGATGCGCTGCTCGATGAGGTCGGAGTCCACCTCGAGATCGAACATCATCGCGTTCCGCTGCAGGCAGAACAGGCACTCTTTCAGCTCTTCTTCCAGCTCGGGGTGGTAGCGCTCGTGCTCGTTGTCGCGGGGGATGCGGGGCGAAAGCAGAGTTTGGGTGGTCTTGGATGGGGTTTGCAGCATAAGGCGTCCTCCTTTATTAACAAGTAGAAAATCAGGTACACCTTATTGTATGGTGCGGAACGTGCAGAAAATGCCACAAGAGAGTGCAGAAGAAATTGCTTCTGCCCGGTCAGGCGTCGGCTTCTCTGAATTGCTCGAAAGTACGTCCGAATCGCGGACTGCAAGAAAAAAGTACAACTTTTTTCAAAAATCTGCTTGACAAAACGCGCAAAGGCGGCTATAATAGCACACGTTGACCGGCTCACCGCCGCGAAACACAACAGGATATTGGGGATTTGCATAGTGGTAGTGCGGTAGACTCTGACTCTACTTGTGGGAGTTCGATTCTCTCATCCCCAACCAGAAAGCCATCTGATTCGTTCAGATGGCTTTTTTGTTTTATCTCTCGGTGCGTTTTTGGGCCGGTGCGACACAAAGCTCTGATTTTTTCTCGCCTGCCGGGGCTATACTGTTTCTTGATGCAACAGGGCAATACGGAAGATAGGAGCCAGGCAAATGAGCATTTGGGACGCATTCGGCAAAGGACGGTATAAGGGCTTCTCCCGGGAGGCGGGGCAGCTGCTGGATAAGGCGGTGGAGCTGGCCGGAGGGCTGGGCTGCAAAAAGGCAGACACCGGCCACCTGCTGTGGGCGATGCTGCAAGCGGACGGCGGCCCGGCGGCCCGCTTTCTGGCCGGGAAGAACATCACGGAGCTGGAAGTGCGGCGTCAGCTGTCCGCCGGGCGGGATGGTTCGGTCACCAGGCTTGCCCGGGGCGATATGGCGGCGGATCTGCGCCGGGCGATGGACTACGCCATCATCGGGGCGCAGAACGCCCACCTGAGCCGGGCCGAGCCGGAGCATCTGCTCTGCGCCATGCTGGAAGACACCGACTGCGCCGCGGGCGTTATGCTGGCATCCATGGGTGTCCAGCTCACCGAGGCGGTGAGGGAGTGCCGCCAGCTTTCAGGGCAGTTCATCCTGCCGATCCAGCCGCGCTCGGCGTCGTCGCTGCCGCGGGGGAGCCGGGCCAGCGACAAATACTGCCGCGATTTGACCCGCCGGGCGGCGGACGGCGAGCTGGACCCGGTGTTCTGCCGGGAAAAAGAGCTGGACCGGATGGTAGAGATCTTATGCCGCCGCCAGAAGAACAACCCCTGCCTTGTGGGCGAACCGGGCGTGGGCAAGACCGCGCTGGCCGAAGGGCTTGCCCAGCGCATCGCCGACAAGCAGGTACCCCGGATGCTCCAGGGGCGGCGTCTGCTGGCGCTGGACATGGCCAGCCTCGTGGCTGGTACGAAGTACCGCGGCGACTTTGAAGAGCGGTTCAAGAACCTGCTGGAAGAACTCGTCCGGGACGGCAGCGCCATCCTCTTCGTGGATGAGTTCCACACCATCGTCGGCGCCGGTGCGGCAGAGGGGGCCATCGACGCAGCCAGCATCTTAAAGCCGGTGCTGGCCCGGGGCGAACTGCAGCTCATCGGCGCGACGACGAATCAGGAATTCCGCACCCACATCCAGAAGGACGCCGCCCTCGAGCGCCGCTTTGGCCGCGTCCAAATCGAAGAGCCCACGCCGAAGCAGGCTGTGGATATACTGGAAGGTCTGGCACCCCGCTACGAGCGGTATCACGGCGTCCGCCTGCCCAACGAAGCCCTGCGGGAGGCCGTGGAGCTCTCGGTGCGGTATCTGCCGGGGCGCTGTCTGCCGGATAAGGCCATCGACCTCGTGGACGAAGCCTGTGCGGCGGTGCGCATCCGGGCCGAACGGGAAGGGGAGAAAGACCCCGTCCTCAGCCGGAAGGAAATTGCCCGGGTGGTGGCGCAGGCCAGCGGCGTCCCGGCAGAGCGGGTGGGCGAAAAGGAGAGGGAGTTCGCAGTATATCATTCAAGATTGCTATAGCATTATGCAAAAGGTATACCCT
>OGXH01001591.1_pt1 | contig 16654 bp, 10 predicted proteins | sample 1576241 | NCBI WGS metagenome assembly OGXH01 (sample SAMEA3541529, study PRJEB24748) | human gut metagenome | biome: human gut; feature: human-associated habitat; material: faeces | place: China | collected 2012
GGTTGAACTCATTTATAAGAATAAGGACGCCGCAGCGTATCGGTTTTGAGGAACTGGACTTCAATTTCGGCGAGCGATGGATTCCGACAGGCATCTATGCCGCCTACATGAGCCATCTGTTTGACACGGAAGTGAAAATCTCCTATTCGCCGAGCCTTGACGAGTTTTCGGTGGCATGTGCCTACAAGAACATGAAAATATGGGAGGAGTTCTGTGTAAAGGGCTATTACCGGAACTATGACGGCATGAGCCTGCTGAAACACGCCCTGCACAACACCTGCCCCGACATGATGAAGAAGGTCGGCGAGGACGAGAACGGAAACGACATCAAGGCACGCGACAGCGAGGGCATCCAGCTCGCCAACGCGAAGATTGACGAAATCCGCAACGGCTTTACTGAGTGGCTGGAGGAACAGTCGCCACAGTTCAAGGAGCGTCTGACAACCATGTATAACCGGAAGTTCAACTGCTTCGTTCGACCGAAATATGACGGCTCGCACCAGACATTTCCCGACCTGAACATGAAGGGGCTGGAAAGCCGGGGTGTGAAAAGCATCTACCCATCACAGAAGGATTGTGTCTGGATGCTGAAACAGAACGGAGGCGGGATCTGCGACCATGAGGTTGGAACCGGCAAGACGCTGATCATGTGCATCGCAGCACATGAAATGAAACGTCTCCGGCTTGCCCACAAACCGATGATTATCGGGCTGAAGGCGAATGTCTCCGAAATTGCGGCGACCTATCAGACGGCCTATCCGAACGCACGTATCCTGTATGCCTCGGAAAAGGACTTTTCGGCCGCCAACCGCGTGCGGTTCTTCAACAACATCAAGAACAATGACTATGACTGCATCATCATGTCGCACGACCAGTTCGGAAAAATCCCGCAGTCGCCGGAACTGCAACAACGCATCCTGCAGGAAGAGCTGGATACGGTGGAGGAAAATCTGGAAGTGCTGCGCTCGCAGGGCAAGGACGTGTCGCGTGCGATGCTGAGAGGACTGGAGAAACGCAAGTTCAACCTGCAAGCCAAGCTGGAGAAGGTGGAACACGCGATAAAGTCGAGAACGGACGATGTGGTGGACTTCAGGCAGATGGGCATCGACCATATTTTCATAGACGAATCGCACCAGTTCAAGAACCTGACGTTCAACACAAGACATGACCGTGTGGCGGGGCTGGGAAACTCGGAAGGCAGCCAGAAGGCACTGAACCTGCTGTTTGCCATCCGCACCATTCAGGAGCGGACGGGAAAAGATCTGGGAGCGACGTTTCTGTCGGGCACGACCATCAGCAACTCGCTGACGGAGCTGTACCTGCTTTTCAAGTACCTGCGTCCGAAGGAGCTGGAAAGACAGGACATCCGATGCTTTGACGCATGGGCGGCAATCTTCGCCAAGAAGACGACGGATTTTGAGTTCAATGTGACGAACAACATCGTGCAGAAGGAGCGCTTTCGCTACTTCATCAAGGTACCGGAGCTGGCGGCGTTCTACAACGAGATAACGGACTACCGCACGGCGGAGGATGTGGGCGTTGACCGTCCTGCCAAGAACGAGATACTGCACCATATACCGCCCACGCCGGAACAGGAGGACTTCATACAGAAACTGATGCAGTTCGCCAAGACGGGCGATGCCACCTTGTTGGGCAGGCTGCCGCTTTCGGAAACGGAAGAAAAGGCGAAGATGCTCATCGCCACGGACTATGCCCGGAAAATGGCACTCGACATGCGCATGATAGACCCGAATTACGAAGATCATCCCGACAACAAAGCGAGTCACTGTGCCAAGATGATCGCGGAGTATTATCAAAAATACGACGCCCAGAAAGGCACGCAGTTCGTTTTCTCTGATTTGGGGACATACCAGCCGGGCGACGGGTGGAACGTCTATTCGGAAATCAAGCGCAAACTGACGGAGGACTACGGTATACCGCCAAGCGAGGTGCGCTTCATTCAGGAGTGCAAGACCGACAAGGCGCGGAAGGCGGTGATAGACGCCATGAACGCCGGGACGGTGCGTGTGCTGTTCGGCTCTACCTCTATGCTCGGAACGGGTGTGAACGCCCAGAAACGGTGTGTGGCTATCCATCATCTCGATACGCCGTGGCGACCGTCCGACTTGCAACAGCGTGACGGACGCGGAGTTAGGGCAGGTAATGAGATTGCCAAACATTTCGCCGGGAACAACGTGGATGTAATCATCTACGCGGTGGAGAAGTCACTGGACAGCTACAAGTTCAACCTCCTGCACTGCAAGCAGACTTTCATAAGCCAGCTCAAAAGCGGTGCGATGGGTGCGCGTACCATCGACGAGGGGGCAATGGACGAAAAATCGGGCATGAATTTCTCGGAATACATGGCGTTGCTCTCCGGCAATACCGACCTGTTGGACAAGGCGAAACTGGAAAAGCGGATCGCATCGCTCGAAGGGGAACGCAAGTCGTTCAACAAGGGCAAGCGTGATTCGGAGTTCAAGCTGGAGTCAAAGACCGGCGAGTTGCGCAACAACACGGCTTTCATAGATGCCATGACGGAGGACTGGAACCGCTTCCTGTCGGTGGTGCAGACCGACAAGGAGGGCAACCGCCTTAATATAATAAAGGTGGACGGAGTGGATTCCGCCGATGAGAAGGTCATCGGAAAGCGTTTGCAGGAGATAGCCAAGAATGCCACGACCGGAGGGTTGTACACGCAGGTCGGTGAACTTTACGGTTTTCCGATAAAGGTGGTGAGCGAAAGGATACTCAAAGAGGGATTGGAGTTCACCGACAACCGCTTCGTGGTCGAGGGGAACTACAAGTACACCTACAACAACGGGCATCTGGCGATGGCTGACCCGTTGGCCGCCGCCCGCAACTTCCTCAACGCGATGGAGAGGATACCCTCCATCATCGACCAGTACAAGGCGAAGAACGAGGTGCTGGAGATGGAGATACCGCAGTTACAGGAGATAGCGGGTAAGGTGTGGAAGAAGGAGGACGAGCTGAAGCAGTTGAAGTCCGAACTTGCCGCCCTTGACCGAAAAATTCAGCTGGAGCTTGCGCCACCCACGCCCGAAGTCGCAGAAAAGGAGAATGCCGGAGAACCCTAACTCGCGGGCAAGTCCGCGCCGCTGCCCGTTATCTTTCCACGCAAATTTAAGGCCGCTGGCCACGTCGCGCAGTATCACATCCTCGATGGATAGGTAGTCGCCCAACTCCCCAGCGGGTTTCGCATACGGGGTCGGGGTTTCACGCTTGAATTTCGGAATCTCGGGCCGGGGGTTTCGGGTGGGAACCGTAGCGGCGGGCCCCTCGGCAACGGGCGATTGCGTGGATCTCGGCGTGCCCTGATTTTTGCTTTGCAGCCGTTCCAACGCAGCGGAATAAATCTGCACTTGGTTCGCGTCTGTTGTGCCGTCGATCATACGCTGAATAGCACGCGGGGCCTCGTCTTTGCCCACGGCGGCCTGCATAGTTTCTGCGAGCCTTGCAGCTACGTCCTCTTGGGGTGTAACGTCCGCAGGCATGATGTCGGCCTGTCCGTTATTCGTGTTGTTGTAGCCGGGAACAGTAACCGCCTCGGCGGGTGCTGCCTCTTGCTGGTCGGCGAGCCCGGTGATGGTGTGGAGCGGTGCAGAAACGAACTGCCCGTCCTCTAATTGAAGAATGTAACTGCCGCCCTGTTTGCCTGTGATGCGGCCTCGTACACCGTCTGTTGTCACAACCTCGTCGCCGTTCGTGTACTGCGACGCCTCGGGAGCCACAATGCGCACTACCTTGTCGGGGTCTATTCCGGCTTCGGCGGCTATCTCCATGTCTTGTTGCTGTTGCCGTTTATGGCTTTCCGCCTCGGCCTGCTGTTCGGTGGCCTGCATCTGTTCGTCCGAGAACTCCGCAACGGGTGTCCGGGCAATGTTGTCGAACTCCGCACGGTCGATCTGTACGGGGTTCCCGGTTTCGGGATCGAGGGCAAATAATGTTCCGTCGGGGCAAGCGCCTTTTTTGGAACGAACCTTGCCGAGATTTTGCGTGAGCGCGGCGTGGAGAACGTTCTTGTGTGTGGCGTCAAGACCAATGTCTGCTGCCGCGCAACCGCGACCGATGCATCAGCCTACCGCTTCCGCACCTATATGATCAGCGACATGCTTGGTACGAATACCAAGGAGATCAACGATTTCCATCTGGCGGAAATGACCAAATACTTTGCAAAGGCCATCAGCTCCGACGAGGTCTGTGAGCGGCTGAAGAACGGGGTGTTCTGATGAAGCGCTATGATTTTACGGTCGTTGGCACGGCCGCAACGGTCAGCATCCTGCACGTAAACCAGATGCCTGAGTGCGGCAAATCTACGCCGGTCTTTGGCGGCAGCCTTACGGAGTATTCCAACGGCGGCATGGGGCTGAACATCTGCGCCGGTCTTGCCAGACTGGGCGAGGCGGTCTATCCCGTTTTGACCTATGCCGATCATCGACAGCATGACTTTCTGCATGCGTTTGCGCGCGAATATCACATGCCTGAAAATGGCATTCAGGATCCGCCAGAGAAAGCCCGCGGCACGACCATTATGATCCAGAACGCCGAAAAAAACCATATGACGCTCATCACGGAGTATGCGCACCGTCTGCCAGGCAGCACGTTTTATGGCGTGCAGGAGATGAAGCCGGAATTCTTCCGTGACAGCCGCTATGTTGTCCTCACTGCGCCCATGGCGATGAATACGCAGCCTGCGATCGACGCTATCCGCGCAAGCGGGACACCACTAGCGCTGTCCATGCGCAAGGATCCCAATGCGCTACCGCATGAGAAGCTCGCACAGCTTCTGGAGCTGAGCACGGTAATCTTTGCAAATGAAACTGAGACGGCATTTTTATGCGAGGAATTCGGCCTAAAGGAGATCCGCGATCTCTTCCAAAATGAGAAGCTACAAATTCTGGTTGAAACGCTGGGTGCGGAGGGAAGCCGTGTGTACTATAGGGACGGCGGACAAATCTGTCAGACGCAAGCCCGCGCCGTCCGTCCGCTGTGCGCAGAGCCGGAAACTGTAGGCGCGGGCGACGGCTATGTGTGTGGCTTCCTTTATGGACTTGTGCATGGCCGCAGCGTCCATGAGTGCGCCCTGCTGGGCGGCACGCTGTCCTCCTTCGTGCTGGAAAAAGAGGGAAGCATCACAAACCTGCCCACCGAAGCGCAGCTTCTGGCGCGGTACGAAACAATCAGGAGGGATGATTGAAATGGAATGGAATCTGACGGGCGGACGCAAGCTGCTTATCGGTATGATCCACTGCCTGCCGCTGCCCGGAACCTACGGCGCAACGGCGACAATCGACGAGGTAATCGCGCGCGCGGTCAGCGATGCCAAAGCGCTTGAGCGTGTCGGCTTTGACGCTGTCATGATCGAAAACGAGGATCTCTGCTTGGAACCACATATGACTAAAGTGCAGTTCTCGGCTATCAGTATGGTGGCCCAGGCAGTGCGCAGCGCGGTGAAGCTGCCGCTCGGCCTGTGCTGCAGCGGGCTGAACTATGAGGAGGCGCTTTCCATTGCAAAGGTGGTCGGCGGCGATTTCATCCGCACACCGATTTTTGTCGATACTGTCATGAATTACAACGGAATCATGACTCCTTGCAGCGGAAAAATCATTCGTTACCGCCGTGAGATCAGCGCGGAGCATGTCAAGATTTTCGCGGATGTGCAGGTCAAGCACTATTACATGGTCAATCCTGAGGTGGACATTGCGACCTCTGCAAAGTGGGCGCAGCATCAGGGGGCAGATGCGGTGATTGTCACCGGCTGCTCCACCGGTACGGAAACCGCTTCTTCCGATCTGGAAAAGGTTAAAAACAGTATCTCCATTCCCGTTGCCGTCGGTAGCGGCGTCACCGAAAAGAACATTGCGGAAAAAATGCAGATCGCAGATATTCTCATCATCGGTACCACGCTGCGCAGAAACGGAAGCATGGCAGAGCCCATTGATGAGGCGCAGGCACGCGCTCTACTGCGCGCGGCCGGCAGGGAGGTATAAAGAATGAAATACCGTACACTCGGAAGAACGGGCTTCCAGGTTTCAGAAATCGGTCTTGGCGGCGAGTATCTTGAAGGCAAGCCCTTGAAGCAGGTCTGCAATACCGTGGACGCTGCAATGGATGCCGGTATCAATCTGCTGGATTGCTTTATGTCCAATCCAGACATCCGCTCGGACCTTGGCACCGCGCTCAAGGGAAAGCGCGACAAAATGTACATCCAGGGACATTTTCGCTCTATCTGGAAAAACGGACAGTACGGTCGTACCATGGACGTGAAGGTCGTGCAGGCGTTTTTTGAGGATCTTCTGCGCCGGATGCAGACGGATTATATTGACCTCGGAATGATCCATATGATCGACAACGCGCAGGAGTATGAGGAAATTTTCTCCGGACCTATCCTAGAATATGCACTGGAGCTGAAGCAAAAGGGCTTAATCCGTGCGCTGGGCGTAAGCTGCCACAATCCCGTGCAGGCGCTGCGGGCGGCCAAAACCGGCCTGATCGACCTAATGCTCTTCAGCGTCAACCCAGCCTATGACGTGCTCAATGAGAATGCGGAGCGCCCACGCAAGCTGAACAACCGCTTTTTCGATTCTATGCAGGAGCTTGGCGGCATCAACCCGGTCCGGGAAGAATTGTACCGCTACTGCGAGATGCATGGTGTTGGCATCACGGTCATGAAATCTCTGGCCGCAGGCGCGCTGCTTTCTGATAAGACCTCACCCTTCGGCCGGGCCATGACGGTTCAGCAGTGCATGCACTATGCGCTTTCCAGGCCCGGCGTCGCAAGCGTACTGGTTGGAATGCAGTCACCGGAGCAGGTTGCCGATTGCCTGCGCTATGAAACGCTGACGCCGGAGGAGCTGGATTATTCCTTCCTCTTTGCCGCAGAGCCGAAATTCTCCATGCAGGGACGCTGTATGTACTGTAATCACTGCCTGCCTTGCGCAAAGCACATCAACATTGCGCAGCTGAGCAAGTATCTGGACATGGCGCTTCTCGATGGCGTTACACCCACCCTACAGGGACATTACGATGCACTTGAGCATCATGCAGGTGAGTGTATCGGCTGTGGCCGCTGCGAAACGCAGTGCCCCTTTAACGTGCCCATCATGCAGCGTATGAAGCAGGCCGCTGAGCTGTTCGGAAAATAAAAGCCACGCGGCAGACTCGCTTGATAACGCCGGATAAGGAACCGCTCATTATGCACGGCAGCAAACGGGATGTTGCTGATTTGCTTCATCTGTCGCGTGGTCAGAGACTTTCCAAGAGACAGTTTGCCATCAATGGCATCCAGGTCGCGCCGGAGGTAAGCCAGCTGCTTTCCAATGGCTTTGCGGGTCATTTTTGCGGTATGTTTACGGCATCTTACGTATTTCAGGTAATCTTTCCGGGCGCGCTGGCGGTAAGTTCGGGGCTTCTTTCCTTCTGCGGGATCATGGAGGACATCCAGAAGCTTCTCGGCGCTTTCTCTGGCCTTATTGAGCAGGGAAACATCCTGCGGATAACGGATATTGGACGGTGCGCAGGTGGCGTCCACGATCATAGTGCCGCTGTTTCCGCCAGCTCCCGGATGATTGTCAGAGTCGTCATCCTCATTCTTGGATTCGGCTTCTTTGGGAGAACTGACCGCCCTGCCACTGACCTTCGACGAAAAGCTCTGGAACGGCACCGTTGACCATGTCACCGTCTACGCCGACGAGCGGGTAGTGTTTCGGTTCGCGGATGGGAAGGAAATCACAACAAGGCTATGAGAATAGTAAAAACAGGCTTGGGACGGCAGAAAAAGATTCTGCTGCTCCGGGCCTGTTCTATTTTGCTCTTGCATTGCAGGCGCAATATAAGGCTATAGGTGCACGAATTAGCTATGCTATTTCGAGTGCTTATTCATATCAAAAATGGTATCGTATATTATCCCTCTAAAAAACAGTGTTGATTTTTTGAAAGTGTTGCGCTATAATATGAAAGGAGGATTACTTCGTGAAATCCGAAGAAATAATCAAGAGAGGTGATACCGTGATTGTTTTAGATGTCCGATTGGACAATATATATGCCTTTAGAAACTTTCATCTAAACCTAACATATCCCAAGAAAATTGTTGGATCCTGTATTGAGGATGAGCATTTGGCTGAACGCCCAAACTTCAGATACAAAAAGGTCAACATTATTATGGGGGCGAATGCATCCGGAAAAACTACATTGGGTCATGCGCTCATGTATATTTTCAACTTTTTGAGCAAAAAAAGCTATGAGAAATTTACGGAGATTATTTCCGATCAGGGCAAAGAAGCGTCTTTTGCGTTAGATATTGCGTTTCCTAGCAATTGCTTTTATCGGATCAATTGTAAAATTACACCTTGCACCGAAGGTAAATATACCCCTGATAACTTTTCTCTTAGTGTTCAAAAAGAAAGAATTCATACCAAAGACAGCTACGAATCTTGTGTAAAAAGGATTGAAGAAACGCAGTATATTCCCGAAAGAGATTATTTGCGAGAGTTGGAGAAACTGGAGGGGCTTGGTTGGCTTTTTGAATACCCAGAGGATAATAACTGCGTTCTTGACCTACCAGACAAGGATGATCGGTTCCGTTTAGTGCTTGAGAATATATTAAAAGCATTAGACCCTTCCATTAAGGCAGTAGATATCTCTCAGGAAGTCGAAAAGACATACATTGTTCGAATACCAGATAACCCTGTTATTCTTCAGGATGGCAAAAAAATTGATAGTAATAAACTATCAAGTGGCACCAAAGCAGGCGTAAAGATTGCACTGCTTGTGGCATCACTTAAAGAAGGAAAGCACGGCTTCTATTATTGTGACGAAAAATTCCCATATATTCACAGTGATATAGAAAAAGCTATTCTCTCCCTAATGATTGATTGCCTCAAGCCCAATGATCAACTGTTTTTCACAACGCACAATACTGATATTCTTGATATGAACTTACCTAAGCATACATATTCATTCCTGAGAAAGGATGTTGATAATGTTGCGTGTCCAATCACTTGCATTGATGCATCATCTGTACTTAAGCGTAATACAGATTCCTTGAAAAATGCCGTCGAGAACGATATGTTTTCTAGTGCTCCTGCATTGGAACTCATATACGATATTGCAGATTTTTAATTCCGGAGGTAGCGGCAATGAGAAATAGAAATCTGCTGTATTTAGTCGAAGGCGATGATGAAAAGAAGCTTGTCAATACCCTTAAAAACAGCATGGGTCTTATTCACCCAGGAAAAGTCCAAAAACTAAATGTAATCGAATGTAATATCACCAATCTTCACTTAAGGACACTTGCTAAAGGAACCATTGTGGTTTTAATATTCGATACCGACACGGACAATGTTGCTCGACTTGACAAAAACATTGAAAAGCTCAAGTCATGTTCTGCTATTTCCGCGGTGGTTACTATTCCACAAGTCCCTAATCTCGAGGGAGAATTGGTGCGTAGCTGTAATATAAAAGTCATTACAGAACTCTTGAACAGCAAATCCACCAAGGAATATAAGAGCGATCTGATCCGTGTTTCTAATTTGGACCAGAAGTTGAAAGTACACCAGTTCGATATTAATATATTCTGGAGTAACATTCCTAAACCACCATACCATCTTATTGAAAATCAGGCTACAGTAATTAAACAACCAAAGAAATAGACTCACGAACAAAGCACACTTCGCAAAAAGATGGACCTTATTGGATAAGGTATATCCACGGCCGAAAGAGCCTTAGGTTATTAAAGGTGATACACAACGCTATGTTGTCTGTGCCCTAAACCTATAAGTTCGCAAAGTATTAAAAGCATATACTGCTAATCACAGGCCCGGGACAGCAGAAAAAGATTCTGCTGCTCCGGGTCTGTTCTATTTTGTCCTTTCTGTCCTCTATGTCCCGGGGCTACAAAGGAAAACCGTCCATATCCGAGATTACTCCCAGCCATGGATGGTTCTGTGTATATAAAAAATAATAATTTATCGTTTGTATTCTTATAACGATTGCAATTCTCACAAGCTGTGCTTTTGGGAACACCCGGCTGCGGCAAATGGGACATCACGGTCTGTTCAACGGCAGAAATGTTCTGAAAATCCTCCGTTTTCAGACAGAAAACGCCTACAGAACAGCAGAAAATAAAAAATTACCGTTGCTGATATGGTATCAACAACGGTAACAGATATGGTTGCGGAGACAGGACTTGAACCTGCGACCTCCGGGTTATGAGCCCGACGAGCTACCAACTGCTCTACTCCGCGATATGAAATATGGGGCAATGCCCCAAGTGCTTATATAGGATACCACATTTGATTCCGTTTGTCAAGCACTTTTTTGCGGCGCGGCAAGCCGCCGCAGGGGAGCGGCCCCTGCGGCAGGCCCTGCAGCGATCAGAGGTAGGCCTTCATGGCCTCGGTGGCCTTCTCGGGGTCCTCGGAGACGACGACGGTGAAGGACATGTTGTTCGCGGCGCCAAACTTATCGCACCACAGGACGAAGTCCTCGACCTCGGCGACGCCGGCCTCCTCGACGAGCTTATAGAAGCTGTCGATGAAGATGTGGCTGATGTCGAAATTGCCCGCATGCAGGCCGCTGATGAAGCCCTTCAGGAACGTCAGCGTACCCATGGAATACTCCTGATAGTCGATCAGGCGAACGCGGATATCAATATCGTAACGGAGCTTGGTGCCCTTTTCGATGCAGACCATGCTGCCGGTTTCGTTCTTTACGGCCTCGTTGATGTCGGTGACGAGCTGCTTGGTCTTGCCGGAACCCTTCAGCCCCATGATCAGTTTGACCATCGGATGATCCTCCTTTGTTCTTCCGGCCGCGCCGGTTATGAGAAGGCCCCGGCACCTTCCGGTACACCTTCCCTGATATCTATTTTACCAAGTTTTTACCCGGATTGCAACACCAATTTGCACATTCGTCCCGCCGCGTCCGTCCGTATACAGGACGGCGCATCTAAAAAGACATTTACGGCCGCCTCACGCGCGGCCGCCGCACGGCCGGAATGCCGCCAGCAGCCGCGCGGAACGCAAAAACTTTTGCGATGATTGTGCACTATTATGTACAGAAACCGTAGGAAAATCGAGGTAATCCTGTGCTTTCTGCACAAAAAAATTATGGAAAGCGAGATATTTTGCTTTTGGCCTGCAAAAGTGGAGAAAGCGTCCCGGCGCCCTTGCATTGCTCCCGGAAACTTGTTAAAATATTCATACCATGGGGACAAAAAGCTCCCTATTTGGAAATTAGAAGGAGGATCTCTAATCATGAAACACATTTGCACGAAGTTCGTGGCGATGCTGCTGGTCATTGCCATGATCGCAGGTGTGCTGCCGTTTGCGTTTGCGGCAAACGTCGGCCCGTTCACGGATGTGAAGGACACCGACTGGTTTGCTTCGAACGTTCAGTACGTTTATGACAACGGACTGATGAACGGCACCACGACAACGACATTCGAACCGGAGTCGAATCTGACCCGCGCGCAAACTGCCATGGTTCTGTGGCGCATCGCCGGTCAGCCCGCTCCCACCGCCAAGGCTCCCTTCACCGATCTGGTGGATGCATGGTATCGTGATGCCATCGCATGGGCCGCAGAGCAGAAGGTCGTCAACGGCCGCGGCGACGGCACGTTCGACCCCGCAGGCTTCATCACCCGCGAAGAGCTCGTCACCATGATCTGGCGCTACGCTGGCGAGGCTGCCTCCGAGCAGGACCTGAGCAATTGGCCGGATGCCGATAAGATCTATGACTACGCCGCCGGCGCCATGAAGTGGGCTGTCGAGACCGGCGTCATCAACGGCAAGGACGGCAAGCTCGCCCCGAAGGACAACGCCACCCGCGCCCAGTTCGCCGCCATCATCGAGCGCTACATGAAGCTCAATGACACGAAGGCCGACGACATCGTGATCCTCTACACCAACGATGTTCACGCGAACATCACCGGCGGCTCCAGCAAAGCCCCCACGCTGACGTATGAGCAGGTCGCCTGGTACCGCAACAACCTCCAGACCCCGTACAGCCTGCTGGTCGATGCGGGCGACGCCATCCAGGGCGAGGCCATCTCCACCCTGACGCACGGCGAAGCCATCGTTGAGGTCATGAATGCCGCCGGCTATGACTATGCCACGTTCGGCAACCATGAGTTTGACTACGGCATGGATCAGCTGCTCGACACCATCGTCCCGGCCGCAAAGTATCAGTACCTGACCTGCAACTTTGCCAGACTGGACGGCACCGCCATCGCCGGTGTGAAGCCCTATGCCATTGAGACCTTCGGCAGCAAGAAGGTCGCCGTCATCGGCATCAGCACCCCGGAGAGCTTCGTGAAGTCCACGCCCACCTACTTCCAGGACAAGGACGGCAACTACATCTATACCTTCGCCGAGGGCAACAACGGTCAGGACCTGTACGACTCCGTGCAGAAGACCATTGACGCCGCGAAGAAGGACGGCGCCGACTACGTCGTGGCAGTCGCACACCTCGGTATCGACGAGTCCTCCGAGCCGTGGCGCTCCACGGACGTCATCGCCAACACCACCGGCCTGGACGCCGTGCTCGACGGCCATTCCCACAGCACCATCCCGCAGGAGATCGTCAAGAGCAAGGACGGCAAGGACGTCATTCTCTCCTCCACGGGCACGAAGCTGAACAACCTCGGCAAGCTGACCATCAGCGCCGACGGCAAGCTCCACAGCGAGCTCATCAGCGACCGTGAGATCGAAAAGGACGCCAAGACGAAGGAAGTCGTCGACAAGATCGTCGCAGAGTTCCAGGCCCTGCTGAACAAGGTCGTCGCCCACACGGACGTTGACCTCACCACCCAGAACCCCGAGGGCACGGCCCGTGCCATCCGCAACCGCGAGACGAACCTCGGCGACCTGTGCGCCGATGCTTACCGCGTCACGCTGGGCGCTGACATCGCCATCGTCAACGGCGGCGGCATCCGCGCCGACATCCCCGCAGGCGACATCACCTACAATCAGATCATCAAGGTCCATCCCTATGGCAACATGGCCTGCGTCGTGGAAGCCACCGGTCAGGAGATCCTCGATGCGCTGGAAATGGCCTCCCGCAACACGATGGCCGAGTATGTTTCCGAGTCCGTCGATGAGAACGGCAACAAGGTCTATAACGCCGTCGGCGAGATGGGCGGCTTCCTGCAGGTCTCCGGCATGAAGTACACCATCAACACCGCCGTGGAATCCACCGTCAAGACGGACGACAAGGACTTCTTCGTCTCCGTGGAAGGCGCGCGCCGCGTGCAGGACGTTCAGGTCCTGAACCAGACCACCAACACCTACGAGCCGATCGACCCCGCCAAGACCTACACCCTCGCCTCCCATAACTACATGCTCAAGTCCGGCGGCGACGGCATCAACATGTTCCAGGACAACAAGCTCCTGCAGGACGAGGTCAAGATCGACAACCAGGTCCTCATCGACTACATCGTTGATTCCCTCGGCGGCAATGTCGGCGAGCAGTACAAGAACCTCGCAGGCGAGGGCCGTATCACCGTCGTCAATGAAACGAAGCCCGCGCTGAAGGACAATGAGTATGCCCTCAGCACCGAGCTGCCCGACGGCGCAAAGGTCGTCTTCGTCAACCGCTCCGTCAGCAAGGCCATGTCCGCGGCGAATTCCGAGGGCAGCGCCTACAACCGCGCGGGCGTCGATGTCACGCCGGTCGACGGCATCCTGACCACCGATAACGACGAGATCGTCTGGACGGTCGAAAAGACCGAGGGCGGCTTCTTCCTGAAGCGCACCGACGGCAAAAAGCTCTCCATCGGCAATAAGCCCGATGGCGGCACCTACAACAGCATGGGCTTCGACCAGGAGGATAACCCCGTCTGGAAGATCGCCCCGGCAGCCACGGACGGCTGCATCTACCTCCAGAGCGCAACGGCCACCGGCTCCTCCGGCGACCCGAAGAGCGTGGAGTGGTACGCACAGTATTCCAACTTCAGCATGTACTATGTCAGCAGCAGCAACGAAGCGCTGTTTGCCATGGACATGTACGTCAACACCGGCGCGGGGGAACCCGCGCCGGTCGCCACGGTCACGGCCAAGGTCCCTTCCACGCTGCGTGAGGGCGCTGAGATCCCCGCCTACATCACCACTCCGAAGGGCTACAAGGCCGACGGCAGCTTCCCCTTTGTCGTCATGATCCACGGCCACGGCGGCAACCACAACGAGTCTGACGGCTTTGACAAGATCTCCAACGGTCTTGCCGAGCAGGGCTTCGTCGTTGCCACGCTGGACCTCCCCGGCTGCGGCAAGAGCAAGGAGAGCTTCCAGCTCAACACCATGACCAACATGAAGGCCGACGTTCTGGACGTCATCGACTATGTCTGCAAGAACTACGCCGTGGACGAGACCCGCATCGGTGCGTTCGGCTACTCCATGGGCGGCCGCATCACGCTCGAGCTGCTTGCCGAGGGCAAGTACAGCTTCTCCACCATCGAGCTCGTCGCTCCGGCGGAGGATCTTACGGACCTGAAGAACCTGTTCGGCGGCGCCGAGAAGTGGGACACCATGAAGGCTGAGGCCAACGAAAAGGGCTATGCTGAATTCACCACGGTCTATGGCCAGAAGCAGCAGCTGAGCAAGGCCTGGTTCGCCGACCTCGAGAAGTACTCCGACGGTCTGGTCGAAAAGGCCGCCGAGAACTATACCGGCGACTCCCTTGTCATCTGGGCCACGAACGACGAGGCCGTTTCTCCCTCCGTCTCCTCCGCCGTTGCAACGACGCTTGGCTCCGCCACGCTGAACACCTACGCAGACGGCCACTCCTACAGCTTCTACGGCACGACCGAATACACCATTTCCACCGTCAACAACGGCTCCGTTAACTACTTTGTGAACGAGCTGAAGACGAACGAGACCCGCATCCACGGCTATGTCCAGTCCATCGCCAAGTATGGCAACCTCGAGCTGACGATCCCCGGCTCCGAGCTTGACAAGGCCGGATTCGAATATGGCGATCTTCTGAAGATCACCGTGGACGGTAAGGAATTCACCGTCCCCTATGGCACGAACTACTCCGATGTCGATCAGGGCAGCACGATCCTCCGCAACTCTGAAGGCCATCTGACTCTCGCCATCAACATGGGCGACTTCGCCGGCAAGAACGGCATCGCCACGAAGAAGACCAACGAAGACAAGACCTATGAGTGGTACTACGCTGCCGAGACGAACATCCCCGCCGTCGTGACCATCGAAATGGGCGAAAAGGGCGGCTACTATGACGAGTGGCTCATCCACCAGCTCAAGCGCACGAACAACCGCGAGGACTATAAGAACCTGTCCGACGCCGAGTTCGCCAACTTCCGCAACGTCGCCACCACCGGCATGGGCGAGAACGCCCTGTACCGCTCCTCCAGCCCCATCAACGACGAGATCGGCCGCAACACCTATGCCGATAAGGCCGCCGAGGCCGCGGGCGTCAAGACCTTCATGAACCTCGCCAACGACGAGGCCACCGCGAAGGGCTACGAAGGCTTTGATTCCACCTACTATTCCAAGCAGAACGTCGTCTACCTGAATCTCGGCGTCGACTTCACCGCCGCCGACTTCAAGACCGGCCTTGCCACCGGCCTGCGCTACTTCACCACCCACGAAGGCCCGTACCTCGTGCACTGCACCGAGGGCAAGGACCGCGCGGGCTTCGTCTCCGCCCTGCTCGAGTGCTACATGGGCGCGACCTATGACGAGGTCGTCGCCGACTACATGGTCACCTACTACAACTACTACGGCGTGACGAAGGAAGCCGAGCCTGCCAAGTACGATGCCATCCTCCGCTCCAACATCGTCAAGACCCTGCAGACCGCCTTCGGCGTCGAGGATCTGAAGACCGCCGACCTCAAGCAGGAGGCCACCGACTTCTTCAAGGAGCTGGGCCTCACCGATGCCGAGCTGACCACCCTCACCGCCAACCTGAGCAAGAAATACACGGGCGGCAGTACGGAGCCGGAGACGAAGTCCTATGTGAAGGTCACTGCGGCCCCCGAGGACTGGAGCGGCACCTACCTCATCGTCAACGAGGCAGACTCGACCAGCGCCTATGTCTTCAACGGCAATGACGCTGTCAACGGCTACGTTTCCGCCACGATTGCCAACAGCAAGATCACTTCCAGCACCGAGCTGGACGCCGTCGCTGTCACGATCGAGAAGACCACGGACGGCTACACGCTCAAGGTCAACGGCCAGTATATTTACGGAACCGACGGTAAGAATACGCTGAAGTTCACGGATACTGCTGCCAACGCGGTCAACACCATCACGCTCAGCGAGACCGATGGTGTGATCATCACGAGCAATACTTCCGTCCTGCGCTTCAATGCTGCAAGCAATCAGCTGCGCTTCCGTTATTACAAGAGCAGCAGCTACGCCAACCAGCAGGCCATTCAGCTTTATAAGCTCGAAGGCTGATCTGCAGATTCCAAAATATCCCGCCGGGGTTAAGAGCGTTGACATAGGAAAACAAGCAGAAACTCAGTAAAATCAACGCTTTTAAGGGCAGAGGGCAAACAGGTTAGCTCAAAAATTGAATAACCAAGCGACAAAAGGGATGTTACCGCAAGGCAGCATCCCTTTTCGCATACACCCACGCCGTAGATTTTGAGAAAAGTCTACGGCGTTTTTTT
>OGXH01001593.1_pt1 | contig 16644 bp, 16 predicted proteins | sample 1576241 | NCBI WGS metagenome assembly OGXH01 (sample SAMEA3541529, study PRJEB24748) | human gut metagenome | biome: human gut; feature: human-associated habitat; material: faeces | place: China | collected 2012
CCGGAGAATCAGCTATGGCTGGCCCTGAGCGGCTTTGGCTGTCAGCCCCACGCCCGTGGCCGCTCGGTACTCTGCACCTGTTTGGGAGACGGCGAGACCACGAGATGGAACCGCTCCGAGTTCGTGGGCATTATCCGTGACGAGTGCATCCCTGACTGGGCAGCGGAAAAATTGGGCGATCTGCGGCGTGGGATACATGAAATGACAATGTAAAGGAGGACGCAAAATGAAAACTGCAAAGCGTATCATGCTCATGCTGAGCATCACGGCGCTGCTGTGCTGCCTACTGTCTGTGGCGGCTTTTGCCGCAGGCAGCGGCGATGTGGCGGGTGCGGTGGAGAGCACCTGGACGGCGGCGTCCGGGCAAATCAAGTCGGTGGTCAACAAGGTGGTATTCCCCGCCATCGACATGATTCTGGCTATTTTCTTCTTCGTGAAGCTGGGGACGGCGTATTTTGACTATCGGAAAACAGGGCAATTTGAATGGACGGCTCCGGCCATTCTGTTTGCATGCCTGGTCTTTACGCTGACGGCGCCGCTGTATATTTGGGGGATCATCGGGGTATGAGTGGGAAATTGCACTGTTGGTTGGCGGGACGGTTTTTGCATGTTCAGGAGGTGATGAATTGTTTATCTGGGACTTTGTAGCGGACAAAATACTGGGGCAGATCGTGGACTGGTTTTACAGTCAGGTGGTGGGTTTTCTCGGAAATTTCTTTTCCGAGATGGGCAGCATGGGTGCAGAGCTCTTCGAGATGAACTGGGTGCAGAGCGTGGTGCTGTTTTTCTCCTATTTGGGCTGGGCCCTGTTTGCCACGGGGCTGGTGGTGGCTGTGTTTGAATGCGGCATCGAGTATTCCGCTGGGCGGGGCAATGTGAAAGAGACGGCGCTGAATGTCCTCAAGGGCTTTCTGGCCGTCTCTCTTTTTACCCAGGTGCCGGTGCGGCTCTATTCTTTGGCAATTTCCTTGCAGGGCACCTTGACGGCGGGCATCACCGGCTTTGGGTCCACCAGCATCGGGGATGCGGCAAAGGCGGCGCTGGCAGATCTTGAAAACCTGGAAAGCCTAACGGAGTCCACCTATCCCCTGCGGGGCTTTGGGCGGGAGACCAGCGGGCTCATGGTTCTTTTCTGCCTTATCCTCATGGCCTATGCGGTCATTAAGGTGTTCTTTGCCAATCTCAAGCGGGGAGGTATTTTGCTGATCCAGATCGCCGTGGGGAGCCTGTATATGTTCTCTGTGCCCAGGGGGTATGGAGACGGATTCGTCCAGTGGTGCAAGCAGGTCATCGGCCTGTGCCTCACGGCGTTTTTGCAGGCCACCATCCTTGTGGCCGGGCTGATGGTGTTCAAAGACCACGCCCTGCTGGGCTTGGGACTCATGCTCTCTGCCGGGGAAATTCCCCGCATCGCTGGGGCCTTTGGGCTGGACACCACCACGAAGGCCAATCTTACCTCGGCGGTTTACACAGCTCAGAGTGCCGTCAATATTGCCCGGACGGTGGCGGCCAAATGAGGTGCATTACTATGGGCAGCCTGTTTGACGGCATTGGCGGCTTTCCGCTGGCGGCTATACACAACGGTGTCATCCCCCTATGGGCCAGTGAGATCGAGCCGTTTCCCATTCGAGTCACGCAGCAGCGGCTGCCGGGGATGCTGCATTATGGAGATATTACGAAGCTGGATGGGGCCATGCTGCCGCCGGTGGATATCATCTGCGGCGGCAGCCCGTGTCAGGATCTGTCCGTGGCCGGAGCCAGGGCCGGGCTGGCCGGAGAGCGCTCCGGCCTCTTCACGGAACAGACCCGCATCGTAAAGGAGATGAGAGATGCAGACAGATCACGAGGCCGGGCAGGTATCCATATTCGGCCCCGATTTATGGTATGGGAAAATGTGCCGGGAGCCTTCTCCAGCGGAGAGCGGAAGGGCGAGGACTTCCGCATCGTCCTGGAAGAGATCGTCCGAATTAAGTGCGGTACCGTTCATGTCCCTGGACCTTACCCCTGGGCATGGCAACCTGCTGGGCGAATCCTACTGGGAACTGATTTCTCCCTATGCTGGCGGTGCCTGGACGCTCAATACTGGGGTGTCCCCCAGAGGCGCAAGAGAATCTTCCTTATCGCAGATTTTGCAGGGCGCACCGCCGACAAAGTATTATTTGACGCCGAGGGCTTGTTTGGGGATACTGCGCCGGGCGTTTGAACGGGGCAAAGCGCTGCCAAAGAAGCTGGAACGGGCGCTGAAGATCCAGGCGGGTCTTGCGCTCCCGGACGGCCAGATCACAGATATAGATGCCTATCACATCAACCAGCGGGACGAGGGCATCGACCTGCAAGGGGTGTCTGGTGCTTTGATGGCCACCTCAAATATGCAGATGCAGACTTTCGTGACGCAGGCAAGTGAAAACACTGAGGGCTTTGACGGCTACAACGGAGACTTGACCGGCGATGTGGCAGCGACCTTGGGCGTGAACTGTGGGATGTCCACCGGCAGGAATGGCGTTATAGCCTTTGCGGCCAACCAAAGAGATGAGGTTCGTGACTTACATGATGTGGCGGGTGCTCTAAATGCACAGCCGGGAATAAAACAGCAGACATTTGTCGCCGGTTTTTCTGCAGGTGCCGGAGCCAGTGCCGGGAGCATCGGATACCACGAAAGCGTTGCTCCGACACTGAAGGCGGGTGCCAGTGGGAACTGTATGCCATCTGTGCTGTGCATCAACGATCAAGGCGGTCAGGTCATGGAAATTTCTGAGAATATGACGGGCACACTGCGGGCGCAGGAGCACGGCCATCAGCCGTTGGTGTATGAAAACCACGGCATTGACAGCCGCTACCGGCAGATGGAGGAGGTAGCGCCCACCATGTCGGCCCGCTATGGGACGGGCGGAAACAATGTGCCGCTGGTGGAGCAGGAACCTGTGATCTGCATTACGGGAAATGCCATAGACCGCCAGCCACAGAACGGCGGGAACGGCATCGGATACCAGCAGGACATCGCCTATACCCTGACTGCCACAGATCACCATGCGGTCTACAGCCGCCAGCGTGTGGATGACTTCAGGGAGAATGATGTGGTCAGCACACAGAGCGCACGGCAGTGTAAAGATGCCGTCGATCTCATTTGTCAAAAGGCAGATGTCCATGCCCATCTCATTCGCCGCCTGACTCCATTGGAATGTGAGAGATTGCAGGGCTTCCCGGACGGGTGGACGGACATCCCCGGTGCATCCGACAGCGCAAGGTATAAGGCCTTGGGCAACAGTGTGGCCATCCCTTGTGTGGACTTCGTGATGCAGTGTTTGGTACAGGCCATCCAAATGGGCACATATGTTCGTTAAACTTGTCCGGTATGCTGCCTTTGCGCTTCTATTCTCGTTATACTTGTCAATAGCTTATGCGCCGCAGTTGGGCTATGCTTTGCTTGCCTCGGGAGAGGCGGAAAGGAGCAGGCTATGGAAGAAAAGAAGAACCTCTGCGCACCCATCCCGCTGTCGCTGCACCAGCGGCTTCGGGCGGAGCAGGAACAGCGGGGCCAGACCCTGTCCGACTACATCACGGACATACTCAGAGAGCATTTTGAAGGAGGAGTACGAACTATGAACGCCAACAATCGCACCATCGCCTTTCAGGTACCGGAGGAACTCTTCGGCCGGCTGAAGGACTATCTGGCCAGGAACGGCCTGAAGCAGAAGGATTTCATTCTGGGTCTCATTGAGCGCGAGCTGAATGATGCCGGGAACGAAGAATAAAACACACAGAAGCCGCGGGCACACCTGCGGCTTCACTTTTGGGAGGAAAACTATGTATCTATACCCCGAAAACTTAACGGCCCGGCCTATGCTATGGCTGTGGACGCTGCGGGATGTGATGTGGATCGGGACGGGGCTTTTGCTGTCGGTGCTGGCGCTGACCCAGACCGGCAGCATGATCCCCTTGGTCATTACAGCGGCGCTGGCCTTTCTCTGCATTCGGCACGGAGGGATCAGCATGCTGGACTTCCTGCGCTATGCTGCGGCGTTTTTCTTTTTCGGACAACAATATTATGTGTGGAGGGAATCGGCATGAGCAGGAAAAAATCTACCCGGCAGCTCATCGGCATCGATGATATTAAAAACGGCAGCGTTGTAACGGCGGACGGAGAGCTGGCCTTCTACTTCGTTCATCCCAGCAATCTGAGTGTTTTGCCGGAGCAGGGCGTCCGGGCACAGGTGCATGCCCTCATATAATCATCATCCATATTAGCAAACATGTCAGCAAAATTATCTCAGCTCATCACAAAATATGGACGGCGGAGCTGGAGCTGCTGGCCCTGGACTCCAAGGAGTCCTTTCAGGATAACCGCCAGTTCTACCGGCAGCGGCTGGAGGCGGAAGATATGCCCGCCATCCGTGGGCTGCTGGTGCAGGATCGCCAGCATCTGGACAGCGTCCAGACCACCATGGCCTCCTCCCGTGAGTTCTGCTTCGTGCTGCGGCGCAGAAAAACGGACGGGACCATGAACTATGCATCCCTGGAGCAGCAGTTCCGGGACTGCGGATTTGTCGTTCAGCGTGCGGAGGGCCAGCGGCTTCTGGAGCTGCTGGCTATTTATTTTGAGCAGGACGCCACCCACGAGGTATTCTCCTTTGTAGACGGGGCGCAGTGGCTGACAGCGGAAACGGAGGTTTGAAATGCGAATTCTGAAAGTGGAGCCGGGAAAAGCTCCGTATGTGAAAGAGATGGAGGAGGGCCTGAAAGCCATCCAGCGGGAGGTAGAGGGTCTGTTCCAGCCCCTCTCTATGGGAGACGGCGTCATCCTCTGCTGTAACGATGAGGGAAAACTGAACGGCATGCAGCCCAACCGACGGCTGGGAGATGATATCATCTGCGGGTCTTTCTTTTTGGTGGGAGATGACCATGCAGGGGGCTTCTGCTCCCTGACGGAGGAGCAGATACAGCGGTATACGCAGATGTTTCAGGAGCCGGAACAGTTTACCGGGCAGGAGCCGGAACTGGAGCCGCACATAGAACTATATATGTGGTGAGGAGGAAAAATGAAGAATCCATTTTCTAAAAAGGCCCCTTCCCAGCAGGAAGCGTTTCTCCGCACTTATCTGGATTGCATCGCACCGGGGATTGTGAAATTCGAGGTGGACCATTACATCTTCGGCAGCACCTACCGCTGCGTGTGGGCGCTGCGGGAATATCCGGCCAGCACCGAGGCCCAGGCGCTCCTGCGGGAGCTGGGCGAAAAAAGCGGCGTGACGCTGCGCATTTACTGCCGGCAGGTGTCCCCCGGCGAGGAGGACAGGATCATCGACAACGCCAACAAGAAAAACAAGCTGGACGGCTCGGACCCCAACAAGCTGCGGCAGGCAGTGGCGGCGGAGAGCAATCTGCGGGATGTGGCAGAGCTGGTGCATAAAATGCACCGGGAGCATGAGCCGCTGGTCCACTGTGCCGTGTATTTGGAGATGACGGCGGACAGCAAGGAACGGCTTCGTCAGCTCCAGACGGATGTACTGACGGAGCTGGTGCGCTGCAAGCTGAATGTGGACAAGCTGCTCCTGCGGCAAAAGCAGGGATTCTGCTGCGTCAGCCCTGTGGGCAGTAATGTGCTGGGCCGGGAGTTTGAGCGGGTACTCCCCGCCGGCAGCGTGGCCAATCTCTATCCCTTCAACTACTCCGGCAAGACAGATCCCAACGGCTTTTACATTGGAAAGGACAAATACGGCAGCAACATCGTGGTGGACTTTGACCGCCGGGACAGCGACAAGACCTCCGCCAATATTCTTATCTTGGGCAACAGCGGCCAGGGCAAGAGCTATCTCATCAAGCTGCTGATCTGCAATCTGCTGGAAGCGGGCAAGGCGGTGATTGCCCTGGATGCCGAGCATGAGTTGGAGGAGCTATGCGAAAACTTAGGTGGGTGCTTCATTGACCTAATGGCCGGAGAAAAGCGCATCAATGTGCTGGAAGTGCGGAGCTGGAACGAGGACACCGACGAGACAGCCCCGGAGACATTTCGCAAGTCCACTCTACTGGCTCGGCACATCTCCTTTTTGAAAGACTTCTTCCGGGCGTACAAATATTTCTCCGACCCACAGCTGGACACCATAGAGATCATGCTGTCCAAATTGTATGCCCGTTGGGGCATTACAGAGGAAACAGACTTTCGCCAGCTTGCACCGGAGGATTACCCTATTCTTTCTGATCTGTACGAACTCATGCAAGAGGAGCTGGCCCAATACAAACCGGGTGCGCTGTACACGCAGGAGCTGCTGCAGGAGGCGCTGCTGGGCCTGCATTCCCTGTGCGTGGGGGCGGATGCACCGTTCTTCAACGGACACACCAATATCTCCGGCGACCGTTTCCTGGTGTTCGGCGTAGGCGGTGTGCTGACGGCGGCCAAGAGCCTGCGGAATGCCCTGCTGTTCAATGTGCTGGCGTATATGTCGGACCGGCTGCTGACGGGCGGCAATACCGTAGCGGTGCTGGATGAGCTGTACCTGTGGCTGTCTAACCCGGTGGCCATTGAGTACATCCGCAACTGCCTGAAGCGTGTGCGCAAGCGGGACTCGGCGCTGATAATGGCTTCTCAAAACTTGGAAGATTTCGACCAGGAGGGCGTGCGGGAGATGACGAAGCCGCTCTTCGCCATCCCGCCCCACCAGTTCCTGTTCAATCCCGGCTCCATCGGGAAGCGATTCTATATGGATATGCTGCAGCTGGATGAGGCGGAGTTTGAACTCATCCAGCGGGCAAGGCGTGGCGAGTGCCTGTATAAATGCGGCATGGAGCGATACCATCTGGAGGTGAAGGCGCCGCCTCACAAGGCGGCGCTGTTTGGCTCGGCTGGCGGTCGGTGATGGAGGAGGTGACTTTGCTTGAGCGCACAGCTTGTTCGGCTGGCGGCTACCGTGCTGACCAGCGAAAAGGGCCGCAAGACAGTCGGGTGGGTGCTGGCGGCGATTTTGTCGCCGGTGATTTTATTGGTGGCGTTCTTGTGCTGTGTAGGCTCCGGCACAGCCGAGCACAACGGCGCTGTCGTATCGGCGGCGTTCTATGGGACGGACCTGTCTGCAAGTGTCCCGGAAGAATACCGGGCACAGCTCACGCAGATGCGGGGTTCTTTCGCCCATTTGGATGCGGCGGTGGCCGAGGTCAATCAAAAAGCCGAGGGAAACAGTCTTGATCCGATACAGGTCAAGGCTGTTTTCTTTGCCCTCTGCTTTGGAGCAGATGCGCTGTCGCAGGCGGATGCAGAGGTGTTCGTGGTTTGCTTCTATGAAACGGAGACAAGGGTGCGGGAGGAGGCGGGCGAAACCTATGAGGTGGCCGTGCCGCTTCCTATGGAAGAAGTCTATGCGCAGCTATCCGTGTGGCGGGGCCGTGCGGTCACGGCAGAGGAACGCTCCAATGCCGTGAAGATCTATTCCATGGTCATGGGCAGCGCGGGCAGCGGTACCTTCAACGGAGCCTATGAGCCGGGCGGCAATGCGCCGATGGAACTGGAGGCATCCATGTTTACAGACCCTGCCACAAAGAACAGTGCAGACCTGGCCATCTATGCCGCCAGCGCATGGAACTCCGGCTGGGGCTATGTATGGGGTACCTTCGGCCAAGTACTGACGCCGGAGCTGCTGCAATATAAGATCTCGCAATACCCGGAGGGCGTAGGGGATGAAGCCGACTTCATCCGTTCCCATTGGCTGAACAGGCGCACCACCGACTGCGTGGGGCTCATCAAGGGGTACGGCTGGCTGAACACCGTGACTATGGAGATCCAGTACGGCAGCAATGGTATGCCCGATGTGGGGGCGGACGGTATGTACTATAACGCCGGACGCAAAGGCAGCATTGAGACCATGCCCGACACGCCGGGACTGGCCGTGTGGAAGTCCGGGCACATCGGCGTCTACATTGGAAACGGCGAGGTCATAGAGGCCATGGACACCCGGTACGGCGTAGTGAAAACGAAGCTCCAGGGCCGAGGCTGGACCCACTGGCTGGAGGTGCCGGGGATCAAGTATGACTAAGGAGGAACTGAAATTGGAAAGTAAGAATATCACCATTGGATTTGACGCAGCTAAATTGGATGCGCTGGAGTTTGTGCTCCGCAAGCAGCGGTCTTCCGTGCAGCGGCGCATGGAGGAAGTGCTGCAGCAGCTCTATGAATCGGAAGTCCCGGAAGCGGTGCGGGAGTATGTAGACAGTAAGTCTGCTCCTGCGGCCAGACCCAGGCGGCCCGCAAAAGCGTCCGTAACGAAGCAGAAAGAGGGCGATGAGCATGGCACAGCATGAAGAAATCGTCCTGTGGCTGGACCGGAGGTGGAAGAAGGCCATTGAAAAGCACCTCAAGGGTGAGACGCTGCAGGAGCATTTGGAAACTGTGCTGGACGAGCTTTGTAATCAGCTTCCGCAGCGTGAGTATGAGCGCATCAGCCGTGAGATCTATGCCGAGGATGCCGCAAACCGTGAGGCGGAAGAAGCCGCCCGCACTTATGCGGCCTACCATGTGGTGGAAAACGGGCAGGAGTGGTATTACAAAACTACCCCCGGCGAGGAACTGTTGGGTGCCGCAAGGATGCTCCGCAAATATCTAAAAGACACGGAGCGCAGCACCGGCAAATTCATCTCTCTGTATTCGCAGGCCCAGCCGATCACGCCGGAGGAGTATCGGCACCTGATGCATCTGCGCATGGAGAATACGGGAAAAGTCACCGGCGTATTTGATTTGAATTTTGACAAGCGGGAGTTCTCCGCTGTCCATACCATAGAAGGTTGGAAAACATGGGCTATGCAGGATGTGTCTACAGCCGTCTATCGTGCAGCAAAAAAGCAGCTTGTTTCCGGGGATGTGATGCTGCAGAAACTGCTGGAGTGTCTGAACGGCAAAGAGATCACCTCGGCAGGACATCTCTCTGCACGGAATTTTTCTTTCGGTGAGGAGATCATCGAATCGGATGGCAAGCTCAACTTTTATCTGCAGGCGGACTTCGATGTGGATGCTGCCTTCGGTACATTCGTCTGCACCGATCAGAACGATGACTGGCTCAACATCTATGCCAACTACGACATCGAGAAGGGCCGCCCCTGTGATACACTGGAGCTGAATCTCTGCAAAGGAGATGGCACAGAAGAAAACTGGAGCTATCACCTCAACGCCGCTGAGCAGGAGGTGTTGGCACGCAAGATGGAGGCGTTCTGCCAGCAGCAAACCGGCATGAGCCTGCACGAGTACGCCCGGCAGCTTCAAGAGGAGCCGGGGCCGACTCCACAGATACAGATATAGCCCCGTGTCCGCCCCTGTGGGCCGCTGTGTGGCCTTGCGGGAGCACGGGAGGGTAAGGATAGCACCCTGGCAGTTTGAGAGCGGTTTCGGGCCGTTTTTCGGTGCGCCGAAAGCGGGGCAGGAGAAAGCCTTTGGCGCTTTATTGCGCCATTGGCCCTTACGGCAGCCCGCAGTGCGGACTGCCACGGAGGTTTGCAGCACTTTGAAATTGACGCTGATCATGCGGAGACGAATATGCTTTGGCGCTATTTCTCGTAAAAATGCCCGCTTGCCCCGTGTTTGCAGGGCCTTTGGGAGGCGCTGACACTCAATGGAAGGAGGTGCAGTTCAATGGATAAAAACGGAAAAAGCCGACACTCTGTCTGGCTGTCAGACGAGGTGTGGCAAGAGGTGGACGCATTCTATAAGCTGGATAACTGCCCTACTCGCAACGAGTTTGTGGAGAAGGCGCTGCGGCAGTATTGCGGTCGTCTGCACGCCGAGCGGACAAGTGCGTATCTGCCCCGTGCACTGCAAGAGATGCTGGAGGGCACACTGGGCGTGTTTGGCGACAGGCTGGGCAAGCTGCTGTTCAAGCTGGTGGTGGAGCACAACATGACCAACCATCTGCTGGGCGGCGACATAGACATGACCCGGGACGAGTACAACAAAATGCGCGGTAACAGTGTCCGGGAGGTGGCGGGTACGCATGGCAGCATCTCTTTTAGGGATGTGTTGCTATTTCACCAGGAGGAGTAACCGATGGCACGGCTGATACAGAAAAGCGGGTACATCCAAGGAGGCCGTGCGGCAAGGTACATGGAGTATGTTGCCAAGAGGGACGGCGTGGAGGTCATTCAAAGTACCGAGCCGGTGACTAAAAAACAGATGCAGTTCCTCACAAAGCTGCCGAAGGACTTCCCGGATGCAAAGGAATTGTTCGAATACAGCGACTACCTACAGACGCCCAACCGGGGTACGGCGTCTGCCTTTATCGCCGCTGCGCTGGACACGCATCTGCATGAATTGGAATCCGAGAGCGGCTATATGGCCTACATCGCCAACCGGCCCCGGGTGGAAAAGCACGGCGGTCACGGGCTATTCAGTGCGGCGGATGTTACGGATCTCAAGGCGGCAAAGAATGAACTGGAGACTCACGCCGGAAAAGTGTGGACCTTCATTTTCTCCCTGCGGCGTGAGGATGCGGAGCGCCTGGGATACAGCAAAGCAGCCGCATGGCAGAATTTATTGAAGCAGGAGAGCCACTCCATTGCGGAGGCCATGCGTATTCCACCGGAGAAGTTTCGTTGGTATGCGGCATATCACGACGAGGGACACCATCCGCATATACACATGATGGCGTGGTCGGACGATCCCAAGGTGGGGTTTCTAACGCAAAAGGGGATCGCATCGATTCGGTCCAAGATGACGAACGAAATTTTTCGGGATGAGATGACGGAGCTTTACATTCGGAAGGATGCCGCCTACAAGGAGAGTATACAAACCGCCAAGGCATTGTTACTGGAGCGCATTCGGGCGTTGGAAACCGGTGCCGCCGATGACCCCGGGCTTGTGAAAGAGCTGCAAGAACTCTCCCAGGCACTGGCGCAGGTCGGCGGCAAACATGTCTATTCCTATCTGCCAAAATCGGTCAAGGCACAGGTGGATGCCATTGTGGAGCGGCTGGCGCAGCTCCCGGAGGTGGCGGCTTGCTACGAGCAATGGTGGCAGCTGAAGGACGAGATCGCGGGCTACTACGGGCAGAACACACCGCCTCACCAGCCGCTGACGCAGCAAAAGGAGTTTCGTTCTCTTAAAAACTGGATCATCCGAGAGGCAGAAAACACTTCGTTTTCTATGTCTGCTGACAGTGTGGAGCCGGGGGAAAAGCAATCGACAGAGAAAACGCCACCCATCCGTGGTCCTGTTGATGTGCAGTCAGTGGGAGAAACTGTGTCTGCAAGGCATATTCCGGCAAATGTGGTCATGCGGCTGCTGCATCATATGGGGCAGATATTTAGGACGAGTACGCCGGTCATCCCACCTGCGCTGCGAATCGACTCCAAGCGCCGCAGACGGCTGCAGGAGAAGCGCATGGCCTTGGGACGCAAGCGAGATGACCACGAAGATGAGCGGCTTCACCATGTCAACGACAACACCATGTAACAGGAGGTATAATGCATGGGAAAATTTGTATATTTCACATCCGCAGAGAAACGGCAGGGCCACGAGGTTGACCTGCCATCTTTTTTGCGTGACCGGGGCGAAAAGCTCCTCAAAGCCGGACGGGAGTACCGGCTGGCCAGCGACCACAGCATCACTGTACGCGCCAACAGGTGGTATGATCATGCTGCGCGGAGGGGCGGACACGCCATCAGCTTCGTGCGGCAGTTCTATGACAAGACCTTCCCGGAAGCTGTGTCCATACTGCTGGGCCGAGACGGACAGGGCATCATTCCCATTGCAAAGCAGGAGCCGGAGCCGCAGGAGCCAAAGCCCTTTACCCTGCCGAAGCCTTACCTGACTATGCGCAGGATGTATGCCTATCTCACCAAGCACAGGTGCATCGACCGGGATGTGGTCACGGCGTTCGTGCAGGAGAAGCTGCTCTATGAGGACGACCCACACCACAACTGCGTGTTTGTCGGGCTGGATGAAAACGAAGAAGCCCGGCACGCACATCTGCGCAGTACCGGCTCCCAAGGCAAAGTATTCCGCATCAATGTGGAGAGCAGCGACATAAAACATCGATGCCCTCCCGGCTGCCCTTGCCGTTGCGGAGGACGCACACCTCGCAGTTGTGGTAGCACCGGGGAGCCTCCGGCTTCTCATCCAGCCGCACCTTCACCGTCTCCTTCAGGACGTTGACGTCGCTGACATTACCAGGGCCGTCGGGGGTCTGGACAAAGGAATCGTTCTTGGGCAGACGCTTCAGAGCGTCCTCATAGGCCTCCTGCTCATATTTCAGGCAGCACATGAGCCGCCCGCAGGTGCCGGAAATTTTCGTGGGGTTCAGAGACAGACTCTGGGTCTTGGCCATCTTGATGGAGACGGGCATGAAATCGTCCAGAAACTGGGCGCAGCAGAAGGGTCGGCCGCAGATCCCCAGGCCGCCCAGCATCTTTGCCTCGTCCCGGACGCCGATCTGCCGCAGTTCGATGCGGGCCCGGAAGGCAGAGGCCAGATCCTTCACCAACTCCCGGAAGTCCACCCGGCCATCGGCGGTGAAGAAGAACAGGATCTTGTTGCCGTCAAAACTGCACTCCACCCGCACCAGCTTCATCTCCAGCTTGTGCTGGAGAATCTTCTTCTGGCACACGTCGAAGGCTTCCTTCTCTCTGGCCCGGTTGCGCTCCAGCACCCGGCGGTCATGGTCGGTGGCAATGCGGACCATGGGGCGGAAGGGCTCCACCACCTGCTCGTCCGGCACCTCGTGGTTTCCCTCGGCACACTGGGCATACTCCAGCCCCTGCGCCGTCTCCACGATCACGTGCTCCCCCGCCGTCACCTGAACGCCACGAGGGTCAAAATAATAGGTCTTACAGCCGCCTCGAAAGCGGACACTGATGACTTCTGTCATATCCTTCATCCTTTCGTATCGGGATCGTTTTTCCATATAGGCGCCATTCTGCGCCCGAGGTCAGCGGGTGGCGTGGAGCAGCCGCTCCCACTGGGCGCACAGCGCCCCCAGCACATGGCCCGCCCCCACATTATAGGCGCACTCGGCGCTGTACTGCCGCAACAGGGCCGACAGGCCCTCCAGCCGCCGGGAGGAGAGGCTCCGGCTCAACAGCGCTGCCTCCTCCGGCAGGCTACCGTCCTCCGGCTTCCCCGCCTGAAGCAGCAGGGCCTGTGCCGTCAGGAGCCATGCGTCCTGCAAAAGCTCCTGCAGCTGCTCCCGCTTGATGCGGCGGTTCTCCAGCGATACCAGCCACTGGGCCGCCGGGAGGGTCTTTCCCTGCGCCAGCACCCGGCACAGCCCTCTGGCCTGCTCCATCTCCGGTGTCTCCGGCTGTCCGGCCACCTTCCACTCCACGCAGCGGGAGCGGACGGTGGGCAGCAGAGCCGCCGCCGTCTCGGCGCAGAACAGGAAGGCGGCGTAGGCCGGTCCCTCCTCCACGATCTTCAGCAGCACGTTCTGATCCCGCTGGTTCAGCTGACCGCAGTCGGCAAAGATATACACCTTCCGGGCGCCGTCGTTGGGGCGGATATACACATCCTGCCGCAGCTGGCGCACCAGCTCCACCGGCAGCTCCTTGTGTCCGTCGTCCCGCACCGTCACCACGTCGGGGTGGATGTCCTCCAGCACCTTGCGGCACTGGCGGCACCGCAGGCAGGGACGTTCCCCCTCTCCCTCGCACTCCAGTGCGGCGGCGAAGTAGCGGGCGGCGGCCATGCGATCTCCGCTGCCGGAGAGAATGGCGGCGTGGCTCAGCGTCCCCTTGGAGGCCGCCGCACGGATGCGCCGGGCCAGTGTGCTGTTTTCCGGGATCAGCTCTTCCATGCCGTCTCTGCCCTCCCCTGCCATACCGGATGGTCCTATGCACCCAATATAATATCTTAGTATAGCACAAAGGCGGCAAATGCCGCAAGGTGTGAGTTTCTGTTTTTTGCGGAAATATCCGGCAGCGGAGGGCCGCCCGAAGAAAAACGAAAAAAACCGGAAAAATTCTGGAATCCATGCTTGCTTTTGAAGCTTTTTTTGCTATAATAAGGTTGTTCTCAACATTCGGTACAACTATAATGATAGATGGAGGAATCTGCATGAGTAAGAAGTATTGTTACCTGTTTACAGAGGGCAACGCACAGATGCGTGAGCTGCTGGGCGGTAAGGGCGCCAATCTGGCGGAAATGACCAATATTGGTCTGCCTGTGCCGCAGGGCTTCACCATCACCACCGAGGCCTGCACCCAGTACTATGAGGACGGCCGCCAGATCAACGACGAGATCATGGCCGAGATCATGGAATATATCGAGAAGATGGAGAAGATCACCGGCAAGAAGTTTGGCGATCATGAGAATCCCCTGCTGGTCTCCGTCCGTTCCGGCGCACGGGCCTCCATGCCCGGCATGATGGACACCATCCTGAATCTGGGTCTCAACGAGGACGTGGTGGCGGTCATTGCAGAGAAGTCCAATAACCCCCGCTGGGCCTGGGACTGCTATCGCCGTTTCATCCAGATGTACTCCGACGTGGTCATGGAGGTGAGCAAGAAGTATTTCGAGCAGCTCATCGACGCGATGAAGGCCAAGAAGGGTGTCACTCAGGATGTGGAGCTCACCGCCGAGGACCTGAAGGAGCTGGCCGGCCAGTTCAAGGCCGAGTACAAGTCCAAGATCGGTCAGGACTTCCCCACCGATCCCAAGGAGCAGCTGCTGGGTGCCATTAAGGCCGTGTTCCGCAGCTGGGACAACCCCCGTGCCAACGTCTATCGCCGTGACAATGACATCCCCTACTCCTGGGGTACCGCCGTCAACGTCCAGTCCATGGCCTTCGGCAACATGGGCGATGACTGCGGCACCGGCGTGGCCTTTACCCGCAACCCCGCCACCGGCGAGAAGAAGCTCATGGGCGAGTTCCTGACCAACGCCCAGGGCGAGGACGTGGTGGCCGGTGTCCGTACCCCCATGCCCATCGACCAGATGGCCGAGAAGTTCCCTGAGGCCTATGCCCAGTTCGTGGAGGTCTGCCACACGCTGGAGGATCACTACCGGGATATGCAGGATATGGAGTTTACCGTGGAACACGGCAAGCTGTATATGCTCCAGACCCGTAACGGCAAGCGCACCGCTCCCGCCGCCCTGAAGATCGCCTGCGATCTGGTGGACGAGGGCATGATCTCCGAGCAGCAGGCCGTGGCCATGATCGATCCCCGCAATCTGGATACCCTGCTGCATCCCCAGTTCGACGCCGCCGCTCTGAAGGCCGCCACCCCCGTGGGCAAGGCTCTGCCCGCCTCTCCCGGTGCTGCCTGCGGCAAGATCGTCTACACCGCCGAGGATGCCAAGGAGTGGGCCGCCCGTGGTGAGAAGGTGGTTCTGGTCCGTCTGGAGACTTCTCCCGAGGACATCGAGGGCATGAAGGCCGCACAGGGCATCCTGACGGTCCGTGGCGGTATGACCAGCCACGCCGCCGTGGTGGCCCGTGGTATGGGCAAGTGCTGCGTCTCCGGTTGCGGCGCCATCGTCATGGACGAGGAAAACAAGCAGTTCACCCTGTCCGGCAAGACCTATCACGAGGGCGACTGGCTGAGCCTGGACGGCTCCACCGGCAACATCTACGACGGCGCTATGCCCACCGTGGACGCCAGCGTCAGCGGCGACTTCGGCCGCATCATGGGCTGGGCCGATAAGTTCCGCCGCCTGAAGGTCCGTACCAATGCCGACACTCCCCACGACGCCGCCAAGGCCCGTGAGCTGGGTGCTCAGGGCATCGGCCTGTGCCGCACCGAGCATATGTTCTTCGAGGGCGACCGCATCGCCGCCATCCGTGAGATGATCTGCTCCGACACCGTGGAGCAGCGTGAGAAGGCTCTGGCCAAGCTGCTGCCCATGCAGCAGGGCGACTTCGAGGGTATCTACGAGGCCATGGAGGGCAATCCCGTCACCATCCGTTTCCTGGATCCCCCTCTGCACGAATTCGTCCCCACCGAGGAGGCCGACATCGAGCTGCTGGCCAAGGATATGGGCAAGAGCGTAGCCGAGATCAAGGCCATCATCGCCTCCCTGCACGAGTTCAACCCCATGATGGGCCACCGCGGCTGCCGTCTGTCCGTTACTTACCCCGAAATTGCGGAAATGCAGACCCGTGCCGTTATTGAAGCGGCAATCGAGGTTCGTCAGGAAACCGGGCTTGAAATCATCCCCGAAATCATGATTCCCCTTGTCGGCGAAACCCGTGAGCTTGCATATGTTAAGAGCTTCGTTGTTGAAACCGCAAAGAAGGTCATGGAAGAAAAGGGCATGGAAATCCCCTACCTTGTCGGCACCATGATCGAAATCCCCCGCGCCGCTCTCACTGCGGACGAAGTTGCAACCGAGGCGGAATTCTTCAGTTTCGGCACCAACGACCTTACCCAGATGACTTTCGGCTTCAGCCGCGACGATGCCGGGAAGTTCCTTGAAGACTATTATAAAAAGCAAATCTTCGAGAGCGATCCCTTTGCACGCGTTGATCAAAACGGCGTAGGCAAACTCGTCAAGATGGCTGTCGAGCTCGGCAAGCAGACCCGTCCCAACATCAAGCTGGGCGTTTGCGGCGAACACGGCGGTGATCCCTCCAGCATCGAGTTCTTCCACAAAGTCGGTCTTCAGTATGTTTCCTGTTCACCCTTCCGCGTACCCATTGCAAGGCTTGCGGCAGCACAGGCAAAGCTGAACAACAACTG
>OGXH01001623.1_pt1 | contig 16441 bp, 10 predicted proteins | sample 1576241 | NCBI WGS metagenome assembly OGXH01 (sample SAMEA3541529, study PRJEB24748) | human gut metagenome | biome: human gut; feature: human-associated habitat; material: faeces | place: China | collected 2012
GTATCTCCGAAGTGCGATAGTCATAGCAGTTGGGGATATGGACATTTTGAATTCCCCGGCGGGCGGCTGAGCAGGTAGGAGTGAAATCTCTGGTCCGGTCTGTGTTTAAAACAGCCACAACGATGCAAGGAGGTAAGTTTGAGGTTTTAGAAGAAGAGAAGAAACGCGTAAAACCAACCACGGAATGAAAGAAGGAATCTCCATCCAATAGATAAAGAACCGGATAAGCCTTTCCTTTTTCACCAGCTTTGGTCTCAGGTACATAAATCCAATATTTTCTTTCTTCATTCAGTATTTCAGAAAACAATGTATGACGCGTTCCGATATAAATGGAATCTTGTTTTTGTGCGGAGAGGGGAAATATCCATCCTATTTGTATGAACAGTATTATATAAAGTATCTTCATTTGTTCGTTTTTTGGGGTTGCAAAGTTCGATGAAAATATGGATATGGACAATCCCTATTTTTAGGTATTTCAGAATATCTCCAATGGAATTTCCTCTATGTCTTATGATTTTGTGGAGGTGGCACCGGATGCATCGGAAGGAATTGATTGAACCGGATTTTTAAGTAACTTCTTAGGGGAATTCATTAAAATATCCTATCACTTCTAACATTTCCCGATTAATTTTGTATTTTTACAGACATACAAAGATTAACTGTAACAAGATATGATTATTTCTGTCGTCTTCGTATCTATGATGGTGGTTTTCGTAACAGTTTATTATTTTGTTGCAAAGCCGAAAAAGCAGCAAGAAAAGATTTATTCGGCGATGACCACCGATGAACTTATCAGGTTCGTGCAGTCCATGCACTGTGAACTAGTGAAGAGAATTGATGCTGATGCCATTATCATCGGTTTTCAAGGAGGTTATTTTCATTTGTTAAGAGAAAAAACAGGTCAGAATATTCAGTTATATTATAAAGATTTTTACGCATGTAGCTATGAACAGTCTAAAAAAATAGTTTTTGACATTAACAACATTAACTGCCGATACACAGCTTGGACTTGCTATTTGCGTAAAAGTCATGAGGATGGAGAAAGTGAGACACCTTTTACGGCTTGTCTGTCTGCCTGTCTGTTCTTGTCGGGCAGTGAAACTCAGTTAAAACAACATTTGCGGGTATTGCTTGAGTCATCTTTTATGATAGCCCGTAGTTTTAAAGAGTTGGCAGAACAATCTGCTTCAATACAAGACATGTTGGTGAAAAAAGAATTCGAAAATCGCTTGGCTTTGTTGAGACGAAAATTGGAGATTGGACATGGTAAGCTGTTGGAACCTGTCGATGTTTCCCGGCAAGATATGGATCAGATAGAGGATATTCTTTCTCTTTTTGGTACAGTGAAACAGGAAGATATAAAGGGAATGACACTGGTTTGCAATGGGCGGATAGAGAGGCGTACCGAATTATTGTCTATTCTTTCTTTTCGGTTGAAAGATGCTGTGATGGATGAAAAAGGACAGGCGGGAAAAGATGCTCTGATCTGTATTACACTTGCCGAAGGGCAGTTGGTGATTGCGTTGGAGAAAGCTGAAGGCAGTAATGAACGATCTCTTTATTATAAGTTGTCGGCTATGCGGACGGACAGGGTAGATGCTTTTTTCGATGAAACCCAAAAAGGCAGAGTATTCAGTAGTATGATTGAGGTAAGATTGACAACGGATCATGATGATTATTGGGAGTTGAAATATATGTTGGACGATGCTAAAGAAAAAGCGGCAAACAAACAGTTTGACGAACTGACGGAGGAACAACAGGCGTTGCTGGCTTATACCGAGCCTACCTTGCAGACTACTATTTATTGGGGGAAGAAATTTTTCAGGCAGCAATGTTATCTTCAGGCGTTGGGGTGTTATCTTTCTATTTTTCGGTATTATCAAGTCCACTGGACAGAATTGCCGGAGCGTGGCAAGGAAGAATATTATGTGATTTGTTATCATATCGGTTTTGTTTATCTCACATTAGGGCATTTTGAAAAGGCTTATTATTATTTGACTAATGCTAAAAGAAATTCATCCATTCATGCGATTCGTGATTTTACCAACTGTCTCGTCGAAATGAAGGATACAGGAGCTCTTGAGTATATTTATTCTATGGTGAGTTTGGTTGGCAGTCAGATAAAGATGTATGGTGATGAAAAGAATACCTTGTTTCCACTTTATCATTTTCTTCGGCGCAGGGCAGCACAAGTATTAGTAAACTTGAAATATTATTCGCAAGCTAGGGAACTGCTCTATCAAATGCTGGGAGAGGAGGAGAATCGTGAGTTTGCGGAACGGGAATTGCAGTATCTTGAGAGTATGGGTGCAGGTGATGATGCGAAGCGGAACGAGTGAGAAGAATGTGAGGAGGTTGAATGAAAGTTTCATGGAATTTCATAATGGGATGTTGCTAGGAGTAAAGCAGAAATGTGGAAAATGTTCTGTAACATGGACTGCTCTTCATTGAACTCTGTGAATAAAGTGTAATCCCTATACCGTCCTTCTGAGCTTTTGATTTGATGGTATCTTGCCAAGTATCCTTGGATGAGTAAAGGTCGTTGATGTTTATTTTTCTCATCTCTGAAAGAAAAGGTATAGGAGTAGAGCTGGCCGTTGGAAAAAGTGTAATAAATCAGATTTATTCGTTTGGAAAAATGTAACTTCCTCTGTTTGTCCACTATGGAAAATGTTTGTATGCTCTAACAGGAACAATTATATTCAGGCAAGAACTATTATATCTTATCGGGTATAATTCTGTTTGTTATACCAATATTATACCTGAAATGGTATAAATCAATAGATTTGACTGAACTCCATAATGTCGAGCATTTAATATAGTATTCCGTCAATGGCAGAATGCCAACTTTGATGAAAATGACCATAGTACCAATGGCTTATCGGATGGTTGTCGGTTTTGAGATGGTGCAGAAGCATATCCATCGTTTCCCGTCCAAATTGTATATCCTCAATCAATGAAGGATCATTTATAGTCCATTGGCTAAGGTTGTTTTTGGAGAATAGTTCACAATGTGAAGGTGCGGTATGTGTGTGACAACTGTATCAATCAGGAAGCTAGCAGGGATGGCATTCATCTTATTTGGATCATAAACAGGAACTTCGTTCTGCCAATATAAATTGCGAGAAATATCATTTTCTTGCGACTCATTTGAATGAACACGGTATTTGTTTCTATTCCATTCATTTATGCGATAGATACGGTCAATAGAGATAGCTCCACCTACACAAAGGATGGTATGATTACAAACTTGTAGAATGGAATAATCGGGAACAGCAACGAAGCGTTTGAAGTTGAGCATTGCGCCATCGAAATAAGCAGGATTATCATGATTGCCTCGCACAAACACAATCCAATTGTTGTCTTGGTTCATTCGCTTGGCGTTTCGTCTAACTATCTGCTCATAGTACTCTTTCTTTTCGAAGCCGAAGCCACAATCCCCGGCTACAATTAGCAAAGTGTCTGTAAGCTGATATTGGATACAGAGTTTGAACACCAACTGATTAAAGTTTCCATGAATATCACCAGAAACAATAATTGTCTTGGCTTCGGGAAAAGATAGTGAGAATATGCCGTTGTGATTCATCTTTTTTTAATAGACTAATTCCATTGTTTTTTTAATTGTACAATTCGATAGTTAATGTTGCTTCTTTTTATAGTTCGTCAATCAATCGCCTAACTTCGTCCATTGAAATTTCTCCTTCTATATGTTTACGAACTATGTTGTGCATATTCTTATCATCTTTTTGATTTTCACGCCATAAGTTGGGGATTCATATAGCTACAAAAGTACAATAATAATCCAGATATTGAATATAATTCACTACATTTGCATTATAAAATCGTACCAAACAGTGAAGCTAAATAGAATAAAGGCGGTTCTTTTGGAAAAAGGTATCTCTCAGACGTGGTTGGCGAAACAGCTTGATAAGAGTTTCAGCATGGTAAATGCCTATGCTTGTAATCGGATTCAGCCTAATTTGGATATTCTACAACAGATTGCAGAGATATTGCAGGTAGATTTGAAGGACTTAATAATTGATAAAAAAGATAGGTAATAATATACAAGCCTTTCTGATGTTATTATTGAGTTTAATTGATTAGAATATAAAAATAAGCAATAAGATGGCAAACTTAAATATTGAACAGAAAAAGGTGAAAAGCCTTTTTCAAGAATCGAAATACAACTTCCTTATACCTGATTACCAACGCCCATATGCGTGGGGTGAGATGGAGTGTAAAACTTTATGGGACGATTTGTTTTCGTTCTCTTTCCCAAATGATGACTGTGACCAATTTGTTGACGATGAAGAGTATTTTCTTGGTCCCATAGTAACATTTAAGAATAGAAACCAAATGGAGGTAATTGATGGGCAGCAACGTTTAACGACACTTATGCTTTTGTTAAGGGCTTTTTATAATAAACTAGGTAGTATGAAAGACTCTCGCTCAAAACGGATGAAGGAGGATATTGAAAAATGTATTTGGAGAGCTAATGAATTTGGGGAGTTTGAAACATCTGCTCTGAAAATCAATTCACAAGTTGCTACAGATGAAGATAAAGAAGAGTTTATTGCAATATTGAAAGATGGACAAGGAATTGGCAAAAAAAGTCGTTACGCAAAGAATTTCAATTTTTTCGTTGAAAAGATAGATGCTTTTCTAAGTAATTATCCATCTTATTTTGCATATTTCCCGGCTCGTGTGTTGAATAACTGTGTCCTTTTACCAATAGAGGCAGAATCACAAAATACGGCGTTAAGAATTTTCTCAACCTTGAATGATAGAGGGAAACCTCTCTCTGATGCAGATATTTTTAAGGCGCAACTTTATAAATATTATTCATCATTTGGCAAAAAAGATGAATTTATAGAAACGTGGAAAAATCTAGATAAGATTACTAGCGAAGTGTTTCATCCAATTTATGGTACACCATTAGATGAATTGTTTACAAGATATATGTATTATGAACGAGCACTTGCAGAGATAAAATCATCAACAACAGAAGCTTTGCGCAAGTTTTATGAAGGAGATGGCAGTTATCCTCTTTTGCATCAGCCAAAGACATTGAGTAATCTTGTAAGCCTTGCCAAATTTTGGCAAGATGTTAACAATCAAGAAACAGAACGTTTCTCAGATAAAGTTCTAAAGCGTTTGTTCGTACTTAGTTATGCTCCTAATGGAATGTGGACGTATATCACTTCTGTGTATTTTATGTACCATCGTGATGAAAATGATGAAATAGAAGAAAATGCTTTTTGTCGTTTCTTGGACTGTATAACAGCTTTCATATGGGCGTATGCTATAACTAATCCAGGTGTTAATTCTTTGCGTACCCCTGTGTATGCGGAAATGGTTAAAATAATCAAAGGCGAAGAAGTAACATTCTCAGATTTCAAATTTTCAGAAGAACGTTATCGTGCGCAAATAACAAATTATGTATTCAATAATAGTCGTGCGATTACAAAATCAATGATTACTTGGTGGGCTTTTCAACATGATAATCAATCATTATTGTCATTGGAAACTAGATTCGATATAGAACATATATATGCACGAAACAGACGGGATAAAGAAAAAAGCTTATCAAATCCTCAGAATGTAGAAATACTTGGGAATAAAGTTCTTCTTGAGAAAAGATTGAATATCAGAGCTTCCGACTATCGCTTTGTAGATAAAGTAAAATATTATAAAGGTTTTACCACTGCTAATGGTCAGGAAAAGAATGGCTCTCAAATTGTAGAATTGGCAGAGATAAGTAATTCATATAGTGATTTTACTGAAACTGATATTATTAATCGTAATTCTAAAATTATTGATTCGTTTGTGAATTTCCTTAGAGTGAATCAATTATTGAAAGAGTAAAGTTATAGCTTTGAATATCAATTTGTTTTTTGACATAAGCTTCCGATAATTTACAATATCAAGAACATGACTCCTGAAGAAAAAGCAAGAATAAAGATAGACCAGTGGTTTGCCGATGCTGGTTGGAAAGTAGTCAACAGGGAGGATTATGAACCTACTTGTACGGCTGTAGCCATAAGAGAAGGTTTATTGAAAGGAAATCTTGAGGCAGATTATTTCCTTTTCATTAATGGAAAAGCAGTAGGGGTACTTGAAGCTAAGCGTGAAGAAACGGATGCTTTTGCTTCAGAGGTATGCGAGCAAGCAGCCTTATATGCAAGAAGTGTTCCGAATATCTATCAGGCATATCAAAAGCCATTGCCTTTTATCTTCACTTCGAATGGTAAGGAACTATATTGCTGTGATTTTCGTGAACAAGATTCTTGTTTCAGGCAGATCATGAATATCCCTACACCACATGAATTGGTAAAGAGGCTGGGAATTGAAGATGCATTTGCCGGACTCCCTACATTGAAAAAGAAAGGGCTGCGTGATTGCCAATATGAGGCAGTGACAGAACTTGAAAAGAGTTTCCGTGCCGGGCAAAATCGGGCGTTGATGGTTCTTGCCACCGGTGTGGGTAAAACATATACTGCTTGTCTTGCTGCCTACCGGATGCTTTCTTATACACCAATGCGTAGAGTGTTGTTTCTTGTAGACCGAAATAATCTTGGAAAACAAGCAGAAGGAGAATTTGGAACTTTCCGTCTGACAGAGAACGGGGAGGCTTTCAATACTATCTTTACGGTCAATCGCCTTCGCTCGTCTTCTATTCCTTCTGATAGCAATGTCGTTATTTCTACAATACAACGTCTATTCTCATTCTTGAAAGGAGAAACTATTGAGGATAATGATGATGACGAGAATGAACCTATAGAGGAAGTAACCTTGCCTCCTAATCCCAACTTACCGCACGACTACTTTGATATGATTATCATAGACGAGTGCCATCGCTCCATTTATGGGAACTGGCGCAAGGTGCTGGAGTATTTCGATACGGCAAGATTGGTTGGTCTGACCGCAACTCCTATCCCTGAAACAATGGCATTCTTCAATAATAACTGCATTGTTAACTACACATTGGAAAAGAGTATTGTTGATGGCGTGAATGTGGATTGTCGGGTATATAGAATAAAAACGCAAGTCACAGAAACGGGTGGGGCTATATTAGAGGGTGAGAAATTTAAAGAAGAAACAAGATATACAGGTGAGGTTAAGATTGTAAGTAGTAAGGAAACCAAAATCTATACAAATAAAGAACTTAATCGGAGTATTATCAATCCGGCACAGATAAAGTTAGTCCTTTCGACCTATCGGGATGTGGTTTATACGGAATTGTTTAATGACCCGCAACGTGAACCAAATATGGACTTTTTGCCCAAAACATTGATTTTTGCTCTCAATGAAGCTCATGCTACAAATATCGTACAAATAGCTAAAGAGGTGTTTGGACGGACTGATGACCGCTTTGTTCAGAAAATTACCTATTCGGCAGGCGACAGTAACGAACTGATACGCCAATTCCGTAACGACAAGGATTTCCGTATTGCTGTCACCTGTACGTTGGTTGCCACCGGAACAGATGTAAAGCCGCTGGAAGTAGTGATGTTCATGCGTGATGTGGAGTCATTGCCTTTGTATATTCAGATGAAAGGGCGTGGAGTACGTACTATTGGTGATGAGCAACTTCGCAATGTTACCCCGAACGCATTCAGCAAGGATTGTTTTTATTTGGTTGATGCGGTAGGCGTGACGGAACATGCGCAAACAGTGGCACCTATAGATGATGCTCCTACAACAAAGACGATTACTCTAAAGGAGCTATTAGAACGTATTAGTCATGGCTATATTCCTGACGAGTATCTCAAACGGCTTGCTGCAACGCTTGCCCGAATATACAACAAGGCGGATGATCCGCAACGGAAAGAGTTTGTCCGTTTGTCTCATGATGACATGAAGGAACTTTCTGCCAGAATATACGATGCACTGGAGAAAGGCATTCTTCCACCGTTTGTAAGCACTGATGAGCCTAACAATGAACGTAAGGGGCTAGTCGCTCCGCTTGCCAATCATGCAGATGCTCGGAAATACCTTCTTATACTTGCAGCCGGATTCGTCAATACATTGATGCCGGGTGAAGATACGCTTATCTCCAAAGGGTTTTCCATTGAGGAAGCAAAAAATACGACAGAGGCTTTTGAAGATTTTTGTAAAAAGTACTATGACGAAATAGAGGCACTGCGCATCATTTACAACAATGAGGGAGAGCCTATAACCTATTCGATGCTAAAGGATTTGGAGAACAGACTTAAAATGGCAAACAATCATTTTACATCCAAACAACTCTGGAACTCTTATGCCATAGTTAACCCTAAAGTGGTAAGGCGTTCCATTACCAAAGAAGAAAGCGATGCATTGACCAATATCATACAACTTGTGCGCTTTGCTTTCCACCAAATCGAACGATTGGATAGCGTAGTTACTACCTCTAAACAGTTTTTCAATCTTTGGTTAGGGCAAAACCAGCGTGAAATAACTGACAAACAGCGAGAGGTTATCAGTCGTATTGTGGATTACATCGCTTCTAACGGAGCTTGTACTATCAGAGATATTCGTGAAGATGATGCTACCCATGCAGCCCAAATGATTAGAGCGTTTGGCAATATGCAGAAGGCAGACGAGGCACTTCATTCACTTTACACATTTGTAGTTTTAAGAAAAGCAGCATAAAGAAATGGCAACAAATAATACAACAGAGCAATCGCTCACCAAAAAAGTATGGAATCTGGCAACCACTCTTGCCGGACAAGGAATTGGATTTACTGATTATATTACCCAACTGACCTATCTTTTATTCTTGAAGATGGATGCCGAAAATGTAGAAATGTTTGGAGAAGAGTCGGCTATTCCAACTGGTTATCAGTGGGCAGATTTGATAGTACTTGATGGCTTGGATTTGGTAAAACAATATGAAGAGACCCTTAAATTGCTTAGTGAGCAGGATAATCTGATAGGTACGATTTATACGAAGGCGCAAAACAAGATAGACAAGCCTGTTTATCTGAAAAAGGTCATCACCATGATTGATGAGGAGCAATGGCTCATTATGGACGGTGATGTGAAAGGAGCTATCTACGAAAGCATTCTTGAAAAGAACGGACAAGACAAGAAAAGCGGGGCAGGACAGTATTTTACTCCTCGTCCACTTATTCAGGCAGTGGTAGATTGTATCAATCCGCAAATGGGGGAAACGGTTTGTGACCCGGCTTGTGGAACGGGTGGATTCTTGCTTACAGCTTACGATTATATGAAAGGTCAGTCAGCAAGTAAAGAAAAACGTGATTTCTTGCGTGACAAAGCTTTGCATGGTGTGGATAATACGCCTTTAGTGGTGACGCTTGCTTCCATGAATCTTTATTTGCATGGTATTGGTACAGACCGTAGTCCGATTGTTTGTGAGGATTCTTTGGAAAAAGAACCGTCAACTCTTGTAGATGTGATTCTTGCCAATCCTCCTTTTGGAACTCGTCCGGCTGGATCGGTGGATATTAACCGCCCGGATTTTTATGTAGAGACCAAGAATAACCAGTTAAATTTCCTCCAGCACATGATGCTTATGCTCAAAACGGGAGGACGTGCAGCAGTTGTACTTCCTGATAATGTTCTCTTTGAGGCTGGAGCAGGTGAGACTATTCGTAAACGCTTATTGCAGGATTTTAATTTGCATACTATCTTGCGTTTACCTACAGGTATTTTCTATGCCCAAGGCGTAAAAGCCAACGTGTTGTTTTTCAGCAAAGGACAACCGACCAAGGAAATATGGTTTTACGACTACCGTACAGATATAAAGCATACGCTTGCCACCAATAAACTGGAACGGCATCATTTGGATGATTTTGTTTCTTGCTATAATAATCGAGTAGAGACATACGATGCAGAAAATACTCCGCAAGGTCGTTGGCGTAAATACCCTGTAGATGAAATTCTTACCAGAGACAAAACAAGTCTTGACATTACTTGGATAAAGCAAGGTGGTGAGGTGGACAACCGTTCATTGGCAGAGCTGATGGCTGATATAAAGGATAAAAGCCAAACGATAAGTGCTGCTGTGGTTGAACTTGAAAAGCTACTTGCGAATATTGAAGAAAATTGAGTTATGGGAAAAGAGATTTTCACAAATGATAAATATATAAACGACCTGTTCTTGAAGGTTGTTAACCTTGTCACGCAGGCAAGGGAACGTGTGGCAACAGCCGTCAATATAGCTGAGGTTTATACTAAGTTCCATATCGGACAATATATAGTAGAATATGAGCAAAAGGGGGAAACAAGAGCCGAATATGGAAAGGCGGTGCTGAAAGAACTCTCCAAACGTCTGACTGATAGGTTGGGAGATGGATGGTCATATTCAACTCTTAAGAATATACGGCAGTTTTATATTGTTTTTTCTAAAGGGCTAACCAGTGGTTGTCCAAAGCCGAGTCAAAAGGCTAACCAGTGGTTAGCCGATTATCCGAAGTCAGAGGAATGTATCTCTGAGCCGACATTCGCTCTCTCATGGTCTCATTATCTTATACTGATGAGGGTGGAAAATCCGGATGCCCGCAGTTTCTATGAAATAGAATGTACTCAACAACAATGGTCTAAAAGACAACTCAGCCGTCAAGTAGGAAGCTGTCTTTATGAGAGATTGGCTTTGAGCCGTAACAAAGATGAAGTAATGCGGTTGGCTAAGGAAGGACAATCTATTGGGAAACCATCAGACATTATCAAGAATCCCATCACATTAGAGTTTCTTGGTCTAAAACCCGATGCAGTTTATTCAGAGTCTAAATTAGAGAATGCCATTATCAACAAGATGCAGCAATTCCTATTAGAACTTGGCAAAGGATTTCTATTTGAAGCAAGGCAGAAAAGGTTCACATTTGATGAGCAGCATTTCTTTGTTGACTTGGTGTTTTACAATCGTTTACTACAATGCTATGTGCTTATAGATTTGAAGATAGACAAACTAACTCACCAAGACCTTGGGCAGATGCAGATGTATGTCAACTATTACGACCGCTATGTCAAACAAGACTTTGAAAAGCCGACAATTGGTATTCTACTGTGTAAGGAGAAGAACGATGCACTAGTGGAACTTACCTTGCCTAAGGATGCTAACATCTATGCTTCTGCTTATCAACTCTATCTCCCCAACAAGGCTTTATTGCAAGCTAAGGTGAAGGAATGGATTGAAGAGTTTGAAGAAAATGAGGAATTAAAGAAACTGGAAGAACATGAATAGTAATTGTGCAGCCAAAACTGCACAATTACAAACAGAAATATAATGATGGATACAAAAGCGTTACGTCAAAAGATACTCGACCTTGCGATACATGGAAAACTTGTACCCCAAGATCCCAACGATGAACCAGCATCAGTTCTGCTCGAACGAATCAAGGCTGAAAAAGAACGACTGATAAAAGAAGGCAAAATTAAACGGAGTAAGAAGTCTGCAAAATCTTCCGATACGCCCCATTATGAGAACGTATTACCAGATGGATGGTGTTTGACAGATATAGGAGAACTTCTGATTAATCGTGACGGTGAAAGGAAACCTGTCTCGTCAGTGATACGTAGCAAGCAAACGAGTAAAATTTATGATTATTACGGTGCAGCAGGGGTAATAGATAAAGTGGATAGTTATCTTTTTGATGAAAGATTGCTTCTTATAGGAGAAGATGGTGCTAATTTATTATCAAGAAGTAAAAATAATGCATTCTTCGCAGAAGGAAGATATTGGGTCAATAATCATGCTCATGTGTTGGATGCTACAGATAAAAACTTACTTGACTTTATCGCAATTGTTATCAACTCAATGAAACTGGACGATTATATTACGGGGTCAGCCCAACCCAAGTTGTCACAAGATAATTTGAATAAGATTCCAATTGTTTTACCTCCATTAGCTGAACAACAACGTATAATTGCAGAAATAAAAAAGTGGTTTACTTTAATTGACCAAATAGAACAAGACAAAGCCGATTTACAGACCACCATTGAACTAACAAAAAGCAAAATTCTCGACCTTGCCATTCACGGAAAGCTCATACCGCAAGATCCGAATGACGAGCCAGCCATTGAACTGTTGAAGCGCATAAATCCCGACTTCACACCTTGTGATAACGGGCATTATACACAGTTGCCTGAAGGATGGGCTATTTGTAAAATGAAACAGATTACAAGTATAACGAATGGGAAGTCTCAAAAAAATGTTGAAACACTTAACGGTATATATCCAATTTATGGTAGTGGCGGTGTTATAGGCAGAGCTAATCAGTATCTTTGCATCGCAGGTTCTACAATAATTGGAAGAAAAGGTACAATTAATAATCCTATATTCGTAGAGGAACATTTTTGGAACGTTGATACAGCTTTTGGCTTGAAGGCTAATGATGCTATACTTGATAAATATCTGTATTATTTCTGCTTATCATTTGATTTTAGCAAATTAGATAAAAGTACGGCTATGCCCAGTTTAACAAAAACATCTATTGGTAATGTTTTAATACCCATACCGCCATATAAAGAGCAAGAACGAATTGTGGCTAAAATAGATATGGTGCTTGATACGATGAATGAAATATTACGGGCTGTATAAACAATCCGTTTTTGTTCTGCCTTCGGTGGTATAGGTATCTCTTATTTTGAGTATTCAGAAATCCAATATCGTTTATGAGTGTAACCAGATTGATATGTGACACTCATAAACATTGCCACATAATCAATCTCAATATCACTGTGCATTTTTAGAATCTTCATTACTGATGATTTTACCTTGAAAGGAAAAACAACTAGTTTTGAATCTGTTGTAAAATCATCAAAGATTATACAAGGAAGATTTGAGCATATCCCTGTCGCTTCATTGGTATAACCAATTATAAAAGACTTACCTGCTGTTAAGACTGGTATTGAGTAGGAATCATCATAAGCCGTTGAATTTATAATATAAGCAGTAGGTTGTTCATAATCTACAACTTATTCAAGCCTGCACATAGCCCATCCTTCAGGCAACTTCTTATCATGTTCGATATATTCTCTTATATTGTTACTGTATTCATTATAAATCAATGTAGTATGGTAACAAAATTCAAAAATCATTTGGCAAAGACTAATCTCGCCAAGAACACCGTTACATCGTATGTGTGGACGGTACAGTATTTCCTCAATCATTATGGAGAAGTAAACAAGAAGAACCTCTTGGCATATAAGGGGTACTTGGTGGAGAACTTTAAGCCACAGACGGTGAACCTTCGGCTGCAAGGTATCAATAAGTATCTGGAATTTACAAAACAAGAGAAACTGAAAGTGAAGTTCGTAAAGGTACAACAGAAGAACTTTTTGGAAAATGTAATAAGCGATGCCGATTACAAATTTCTCAAAGCCCAGCTCAAAGCAGATGGTTATGATGAGTGGTATTTCATCGTATGGTTTATGGCTGCTACAGGGGCACGTGTCAGCGAACTACTCCATATCAAAGCAGAACATATACAAATCGGGCATCTTGACCTATACAGCAAGGGAGGAAAGATACGCCGTTTGTATATCCCGAAGAACTTGCGCACGGAGGCTGCGAAATGGCTCAGAGAAATAGGACTTACTTCCGGCTACATCTTTCTGAATCGGTTTGGACAGCGCATTACTACTCGTGGAATAGCTTCTCAACTCAAACATTTTGCTGAAAAATACGGGATGAACAAAGAGGTGGTTTACCCTCATTCATTCCGTCACCGTTTCGCCAAAAACTTCCTTGACCGCTTTAACGACCTTGCTTTACTTGCCGACCTCATGGGGCATGAAAGCATAGAAACCACTCGTATCTATTTACGCCGCACTGCCAGCGAACAGCAGAAGATTGTGGATAAAGTGGTGAACTGGTAAAGTTACATTAGTCCTTAGAAGCGTTCTTGTTTACGCTTCTAAGGAATTTTGAATACCGTCAAAAATGGAGAATGTCTCTTCAATCTTGGCTACTATGCGCTGTTGCTCGGCAAGTGGAGGTAGGGGCAATATATATTGTTTTGCCTTTTCAATCGTAATGGTATCAACAGTTGTACCCTTTGAGTTATCATACATCTGTTTTAGCATATATTCGCTTCTCATGATGTGGTAAATATATTTCGCATTTATTTGATAGTCATTACACAAACAAAGTACACTTGCATCCTTGTAATAGAACTTATCAGACTCTTTTACAATGTAGCATTTGCCAATAGTACCAACGGCAGAAATCATAATATCTGACGCTTTGGGTACTGGAAATTTCTCCTTTAATGAGTTATAATGTTCCTCTGAAATATATAATTCATTATCTACAAGTCCATAAATAGACAGCTTGGCTATTTCACGTGCTCTATAAAATGGAACACCACTATGCTTCCAATCTGACTTCAAAATTCTTTTAGCTGATACGACATTAAATATTGACCCTAAATTTGTCGTTATCCACCCGCTCGGAACGTCAAACGTATAATGCCCGTTATCACAAGGTGTGAAGTCGGGATTTATACGTTTCAACAGTTCAATGGCAGGCTCGTCATTCGGGTCTTGTGGTACTAGCTTGCCATGAATGGCAAGGTCGAGGATTTTGCTTTTGGTTTGTTTGATGATGGTCTGTAAGTCGGCTTTGCCTTGTTCTATTTGGTCAATCAACTCAAATAATTTCTCTATTTCTGCAACAATGCGGTGTTGTTCGGCAAGGGGTGGTAATGCTATTTCCAAACTTCTAATCGTAGCCATTGATAGACTTGGCTGAGCCGTTGATTTTGATATACCCCGAACTCCTAATTGTCCTAAATCGCTCATAAGATAATAGAGCGCATATTTTAAATCAATTTTATTAGAGTAAGGTTCTATTTTAGCAACATTCGGAGCTAGATGACATCTTTTTAATGCCGGGAAAATACATGTATCACCAATACCAGCTCCAATAAATGTCATAAGTAAGCACTTCTTTGTAAGAGCGCTTCTTTCCAACTGTTGCGATAAAGCTTCTGATATAGCCTCATTGGTATTTTCAACAAAATATCCCATTCTTACATTTTGTGCTCTAACTATAGGCACTTCATTATTGCTGGAGATTGTATCTTTCGTGAGACAATCAGTATACTCAAATCCAGCAAGTTTAGTAACAAAAAACAGTTCTTCAATATTTGTCCACACCCACGAACTCGGCACTTCAAACGGCACATTCTCATAATGGGGCGTATCGGAAGGAAAAAAGGAGAGGAAAAATCCTCTCCTTAATCTAAACCATGTATTAGACATTTAAGTTTTTCATCGGCAATCCATAATTGTTTTGGTTGAAAATTTATATGCAGCATATTCACATTCATACTAATCAGCCTTCTTCATTCTAATGGTACAAGTAACATTTGATAAATAGAATAAGAAACAAAGCACTTATTCTTCATTTATCCGATAAATAACCATCGGAAACAATGCTGTCATTGCAGCAGGTTTGATCGTGACAAGAGAGGTTCCGGCAAATACGGTTGTGGGCGGTGTGCCTGTTAGTCATATCCGTAATATCAAGGAATAAAGAAAGGAGATAACCAATAGAAAGTTATAAGCAAATATGCCCTCATGCTCTCATTATGTATATAATCCATTGATAATGAGTGTTAAATGAATGATGGTAGCATATTTTTGAAGAAACAATTTGCCCTCATGCTCTCACTGTTTAATTATACTGATTATTATCTAATATTCTTATATTCAATGTGATATAGCTGAATTCGTTTCAAAATCACTCAGGTGAGAAAAGAGTCTATTTTGCCGTTTTAGGTGAAAAAAAATGGCATAATGCCTACAAGATCCCTTTTATATACACGAATCTTATCATATTTTGCTAGGAGAAACAACGGTAACTACTGCATTTTAGGGAGTTCTTGATAGTTTATATAGAAATCATTATATGATAATCGGTCATTCATATTGCAGTTCTTTACTATGGGAAATTGCTTAATCACATTAGTGGTTAGACTTAATCACACTTGTGATTAACTTTAGTCACGTTTGTGATTATAGTTAGTCACATTAGTGAGTAAGCAATTGCGAATAATAGAAAGAACAAATAGGAAAGTACGATGAGTAGAACTTGTCAGCATGAAAATGTAATCGGATGTTTGTAAAATAGAGTATACTGTGATGAAAAAGCTCAAAATGCGATGGCTGACAAACTTTTGAATTAAGACTTCGTATGTGCTCATATTATTGGTTATCAGATAGATATGCTCTTTTTATTTGTTCTGTAGAATGAGGGCATGAGGGTAAAGATACTTTTTGAAATATGCTGCCATCATTCATTCAACACTCATTATCAATGGATTATATGCATAATGAGAGCATGAGGGTATAATTGCTTATAACTTTCTATTGGTATTGGCGTTATGTTGAGTCGATTTATTGTGAAATACAGAAGTGTTTTTAATGCTTGTGGTAGCAATTATTAAAAATAATCGCTAAGAAACGTTTTTCCTATTTAAGAAATTAT
>OGXH01001627.1_pt1 | contig 16425 bp, 9 predicted proteins | sample 1576241 | NCBI WGS metagenome assembly OGXH01 (sample SAMEA3541529, study PRJEB24748) | human gut metagenome | biome: human gut; feature: human-associated habitat; material: faeces | place: China | collected 2012
TATATCACTTTGCGGCTTCCCTGTCAAATTTTTTGCGGATTTTATGGGATTTTAAAGATTTTTTCTTGAAATAGTGTACGAAAGAAACTGGCTGCTGCGGCAAGACAAAAGAGAAAAGGGCCTGCCGCAGAATTTTTATCCTGCGGCAGGCCCGTCCTGTTGATTTAGAAAGCTTGGGCGAAGTAAATTCGCTCTGCGCCCAAGGTTTTGGCCTTCGGCCAAAACGCTTGTACGCGCCGAAAGGCGCGCCCCATCTGTGATGGGGCCCCCTTCGTGGCCGACAGGGAAATTTACTCTTCGTCAGAAGTCTCTTCTCGGCGGGTGACGTTCAGATTCAGCTCGTCCAACTGCTTGTCGTCCACGAAGTCGGGGCAGCTGGTCATGGGCTCGGAGGCGTTCTGCACCTTGGGGAAGGCGATGACGTCCCGGATGGACTCAGCGCCGGCCATGAGCATACACAGCCGGTCCAGGCCATAGGCCAGACCGCCGTGGGGAGGCGCGCCGAACTTGAAGGCGTTGATCAGGTGGCCGAAGCGCTCCTGGGCGTCCTCGTTGGTGAAGCCCAGGGCCCGGAACATGGCCTCCTGAGTCTCAGGGACGGAGATTCGGATGGAGCCGCCGCCCAGCTCGGTGCCGTTGATCACAACTTTGTCTTTTTCGCCGCTGATCGATTTTGCAACGTATTTCACATTTGTTCCGTCCGCACCTTTATCAAAGGTATCATCTTTGATAAAGCTTCCCTGGAAGAACAGCAACGTTTCTTCGTAATTGTTTTTAAGGCGCACAGCCCGATTGCGACGCTCGCGGACAGCGCGAATAGCGCAGAAAACGCAGCAGGTATCCTCGATACCTACGTCAAAGAGGGCTCGCAGCAGAACTTTTCGCACGACGAGCGCTTGTGGATCAGCAACACGAATTACTACGGCAACCGTTTGACCTACTTGAAAGTCGTGGATTTGCCGCATCTGGGCGCGAATCACTTCATTACGTCCGCAAAGTTGTGCGTTCGCAACGTCTACGCACCGTCAGCGGATACCGCCATCATGTGCAAGGAAGTGCTGAAGGACTGGGATCCGGAGACGATTACTTACGCAACCCAGCCCAAAGTCAACAGCCTGTATCAGGACTACTGCCGCGTGCTGAAAAATCAGTATTCGTGGAAAGAGTTCGATGTCACGAGCCTTGCGCGCAAGTGGTATCTGGGCGAAAATCACGGCGTTCAGCTGAGCGCGCCCACGAGCGAGAGCAGCTTTTCGCAGCTGCATTCGAGCGAAACGGCGAATCAGCCGTATTTTGTGCTGGAATATGCAAGTCTCGCAGGGTTGGAGAGCTATCTGACTTACGACCATCAGTCTGCTGGGTTGGCGGGGACTGGCAGCGTCAGCCTTGTCAATGGCAACCTGATTTTCTCCCATGCGGATACCGCGATGAATGGCAATCGTCTGCCGGTCTCGATTACGCACTATTACAATTCTTGCGACAGCGACAAAGACGAGTTCGGCATGGGCTACGGCTGGCGGACTTCGCTGCATCAGACGCTGCACAAGGTGCTGTACAATGGCGAAGTGGAGTTCGTGTACACGGATGGCGACGGCACGGAACACTTCTTTAAGAAGAATAAAGATGACCAAAAGAAGTATTCCGACCAGTCTGGTTTGTCTCTGACGCTGGAAGTTGGCGATGAGAACATCACGATTACCGACAAGGGCGACAACGTCATGACGTTCCCGCTGGTGAGCGATACGCCGACGGAGGATGCGCCGGAAACCGCGAAGGTGCTGATTCAGAAGATTCAGGATGCGGTCGGCAACGAAGTCACGGTGACGGCGCTGGCAGATTCGCCGCTGAAAATCGCATCTGTGACGGACGGCGCGAACCGAGTTACGACGCTTCATTACACGGATGGCCGCTGCGACCGGATTCAGACACCGTGGCAGGATGCGAAGAATTGCGTGCGCTTCAAGTACGAGAACGGCGCGCTGGTGAAAATTCTTCATGAAGATAACCGCGCGAGCGAATATATATATAATGAAGAAATCGGTTATCATTTGCTGAAAAAGGCGTATGGTGCGGACGGCGCTTTTGTGGAATATGCGTACACGAACACGGGCGAAAATCGCGTTGACGGACTGCCGCACTGCATCACCCACGCGACCGTGACGGGCATGAAGAATGATGAAACTCTGACCGCGGCGAACGTTTCGTACACTTACGGCAACTATATGGCGCTGGTCAAAGATGAAATTTCTGGCAAGACACTGTGCTACCATTTCAACGATGACGGCAACCAAACCAGCGTGGATGACGAGCTGGGCTACGCGATGTACACCCGCTATGACCGCACCGACGACAACGCAAATGCGCCGATTAACCACGCGACGGAGCGCTCCCGGATGCAGCGGGTTGTCAGAAATTTGCTTCTCGACCCGATGTGCGAGGAAAATAGCAGTGTTTGGGAGAAGAGCAGCACGGGCACGATTACGCGCGACCAGTCCACACGGCAGTTCGGTCTCGTTTCGTATCGGCTGACGATTTGGTCAAGCGACTGCGTGTATGTTCGTCAGGCAGTGACGCTTATGCCGGGCAAGTCGTATACGCTGTCGGGCTATGTCCGCTCTGGCGGCCCGCGCGGTGTGATGCGCGTTGCGTACGCGGTGGGTAATGAGACGTTCACGTTGGATTCCGAACCGGGAAAGGTCTGGGAAAAGACGGATAACATGCCGTATGAGCGTGTGTCTGTGTCCTTCACGCTGCCGGAGGACGCAGAACCTAAGGTTTACTGCATGGCGTACTGCGACATGCAGGATGGCTTCACGGGCGGCAATTGCTGGTTTGATGCAATGCAGCTGGAAGAAGGGCTGACGCTGAATCATTTCAATATGGTTCAGAACAGTGACTTCTCTGTGACCGGCACGGATGGCAAGCCGAAGGCATGGACGGTTGGCAAAAACGATGCGTCGTATGTTAAAGTGCTGCCTTTGGACGCGCCGAAGGATGAATTTCATGCACCGGACTGCCTGAAACATGACAATACGCAGAAAATTCGTCTGGCAGGCCGCTACGACAGGACCGTAACATATTACCAGCAGTTCCGGCACTACGGCAAAATCGGCGACCGATTCACGGTGGGCGGCTGGTGCAGTTCGTTCGCGAAGAAGAACGATCCGGACAACTACATCTACTGCCGAATTACCGTTCAGTTTACTTCCGCCGCCCCTGTGACGGACAAGAGCTACTGGGCGACGGGCGGATCTGCGGTATTCAACGCGGAAGAAGGCAACTGGCAGTTCGCGAGCGCGGGCATTGTCGCGCCCAACAATTGCACCTACATCCGAGTGGTCTTGCAGATGAATCGGCAGATGAATTTCGCGGACTTCACCGGCATCTATCTGTACCCCGAAGCGTTCGGTACGCAGTATGTTTATGACAAAAACGGCAACCGCAAGACGCGGAAGATGCTCTACGGTGGTCAGGAGAAATCGGAGTTCGATGATGCGGACAACCTGACGAAGCACACCGCCGCGGGTCGCATGGTGTCCAGCACCTTCCATTACGGCGATACGGAAGAGGAGCAAAAGAAGCATCTGCTGCTGAAAAGCATTGCACCGCTGGGCAGCGTCAGTACGTTCACCTATGACAATTTCGGGAATCCGCTGACGAGTCAGGTGCAGAATGCAGAGGAGAATCCGAGCTACTTCATTCACAGTGAGACGACGTACACGGATGACGGCAACTATGTTACCGAGCAGAAGGACGCGCGCGGCAAGATTGTGCGCACGGAAACCGATCCGCAGCGCGGCACGACGACGAGCGTGACCGACGCAAAGGGGCAGACGGTGGAATACAAGTACGACGAATTGCGTCGAATTGTAAAAACTTCTGCAAGCGTGGGCGCAAAAGAAGGAATTCTGTCAGCACATAACGAATATACCCTGATGGTCGCCGGCGCCGGCACCAAGCTGGCCCTGTCCATCGCCAACAATACCACCGTGCTGTGCATGCTGTATGGCTGCATGATGGGCGCTTACGATGGGCTCTACCTGCCCATGATGGTGCTGGGCTATGTGTTCAGCGTGCCGTTCTTCCTGCTGTCGGTCCGTACCAGCCAGAAAAAGGGCCAGAAAGCCAGCCTGACCAAATATGTCAGTGTGGCGCTGGTCTGCTACATTGGCGTTTTTGTGCTGCTGGCGCTGTGGGGCCGCGGTGATGCGTTCCACCTGTCCCTGATGGGGGAGAACGGTCTGTCCATCAACTTGTACACCGTGCTGTTCATCCTCTTCTTCGGCATCGGCTACGGTGCCTACTACGCCACCGCCGACATGCCCATCCCCATGGTGGCTGACTGCTCTGACTACGAGACTTACCGCTCCGGCAAGTATATCCCCGGCATCATGGGCACTCTGTTCAGCTTGGTGGATAAGCTGGTTTCCAGCCTGTCGGCCACGGTTGTCGGCATTGCCGTCACCTTCATCGGCCTGAACAATCTGCCCACCCAGTATGACCCCTATACCCCCGGTATGAACGTGGTGGTCATCGTGCTGTTCTGTGTGATTCCCATGCTGGCCTGGGCGGCGACCTTGATTGCCATGAAGGGTTACGCTTTGACCGGCGAAAAGATGAAAGAGATCCAGGCCATCAACGCCTGCCGCCGCGACGCTGTTGCGGGCGGCATGAAGCTGGAAGATGCCATGGCCAAGTGGCAGACCATCGACCAGCTGCCTGCTGAGTACAAGGCCAACTAACTTCGCTATATCCTATCTTCTCCATTGCCCCGGGCACCGCAAGGCCCGGGGCCTTTGTGTTTGTGCAGAACACAAAATGCGAAAACTGCAAAACCCTATTGACAGCCTGGGCTTCCCGTTCTCGGACCCTACCGCCGAGGGGCCGGTCATCCAGGGGGCCAACCTGCGCGCTTTGCAGGGCGGTGTGACCACCGATAAAATCTTTGATTTCGTCCGCGAACTGCGCAAGGATGTCATCATCCCGATGGTGTTCATGACCTACGCCAACGTGGTTTTCTCCTACGGCACCGCCGCCCCGGAACACATCGGCGCGTATGTGAAAAGCATGAAGGACGCGCTGCGCTAAAACTTGCCATTTTCCCATTCATATAAAATGCCCCCGTCCAGGTCCCTCAACCTGGCGGGGGCATACTTGCTTATTCAGAGCAGCCTAGGGGAAATACTGCCAAGGGGGTCAGGCATTTTGGCTGCGCCTGCGCTCTGCAAACCACCAGACAAGGGCGGCGGCCAATGCGGCCAGGCTGGCTGCAGCGCCCGGCACCACGCCGGGGTGGGTGTAGCGCAGGGTAACGGTGCAATCGCCCTGGGGCAGCGATACGCCGAGTAACCCGCCAAACAGCGCCGAGGGCTGCACCTCCTCACCGTTGACGGTGACGACCCAATTATCATCGTAGGCAAAGCTCAGCGCCAGCAGGTCGTTGTCACCGCTGACGGCGCAGTGCACATCGATGCGCCCGCCCTCCCGGATGTCGGCATCCACATCCTGCACCTGCTGCCGGGCGGCGGCCAGGGCGGCGCTGTCCAGCTGGTAGATTTGGGTGTTGGTATGGAAAATTTCGTCGTCGGCAATGCCCAGCACCATTGTCACGTGCTGCCCGGCGGTAAAGCTGGGCAGGCAGATGACACCGCCCAGGCTTTCCGGCTCAAAATATTGGGCGTAGAGTTTGCCATCCACCACTACATCGATGGGTAGCTGCTCCTCGGTGCCGGGGATGGCCATGTAGGCAGGCCCGGTGAGGGGCGCGGTAAAGTCCACCTGCACGGTGCCTTTGGCGGTCACGCTAAAGCTCGGCTCCACGCTGACCAGCGCGGTGTCCGTGCAGCCTGTCAGGCTTTGCAGCATGGCGTTCTGCATGGTAAAGGTATTGTCGGCTAGTGCATCCACGTTCACGGACAGGGCATCCTGCCGGGCCAGGTAGGCCAGCGGGAAGGCCGCATCATTCTTATATAAAGTGTAGGCAGAGTCGCAGTCCACCGGCTGCCAGTGCCCGGCCACCGGGCGGCTGCCATCGCTGTACAGCCAGCGGATGCCCAGCAGGCTGTCGGCCACGCCGGTGCTGCCCCAGCCGTAGGTGGAGTAACCCACGTAGCCCAGCTGCTCCAGCAGCTCCTTGGCGGTGCTGGCTTTGGTGCTGGAATAGTGGCTGATGCCCCAATAGCCCAGCAGGAAAGGGTCGTTCAGCGTGTGCAGAAAGTTCTTCTCGATGCGGCAATCGCCGTCGGTCTCGGCCTTGGCAGTGGCCACGGCAGCGGCGGCGTTATCGTAAAAGGTGGTAAAGGCGGCCAGGTCGAACTGCTCAAACTTGCGCAGGGCCAAAACCGTGTTGGCGCTCAGGTCGGCGGCGGTCAGCAGGGCCGCCGTACCGCAGAGCAGCCGCCGCTTGTTTACAGGCAAAGCGGGCTTTTCAATCAGCAGCCACGCCAGAATCAGAGATAACGTACACAGCCCCGCCGCGGCAATCAGCTTGGTCTTGCTGAACAGCTGAACGATCTCCTTTTTGTGCATGAGCAGTCTGCGCACGCGAAGCGGGTCCTTATTGAAGATATTGCCCTTTTCGTACGGCGAAATATGCATACCGCGCACAAAAATCTCACGCCGCTGGCCTGAATGGCCTCGCACAGCTTTTCCCACGTTACGATCTCCGGGCGCACCTCAGAGGGCAGTGCCCCCTCCGGTGCGTCTGCCAGCAGCGCCGTAGCAGCTACGGTGGCGGTCTCCTGCACCGGCTGGTGCAGATGGGTCTTGGCAGAGTAACCATCCTCGTCCCGTACCGGAGCCGGGAGCGGGGCAGTATTTTTCTTTCCCTCAGGCATTTATAGTTCCTCCAGACATTTCAGGATGGGGGCATCGGCAAGGTTCTTTTTGCCTGCTGTCGGCACCAGCTCCCAGAATTTTGCCCCGCCTTTTTCCGCTGCGGTGATCAGCCCCACCTGCTCTAAGGCGGCAACTGCCACCAGCGTTTTGCCGGTCTGCTCCTCCCCCAGCTTTGCGCACAGGGGCTGCAAGTCCTCGGCGTGCCAGCGGCGGGACTGCAGCTCCCGGTACACGGCAATGATATCCGTGCGGGCGGGGGCGATCTGTTTCTTTTGTTCTTCGGTCAGGGGGATGCCCCGGCGCAGCGCCTGCACCAGTGCAGCTTGCCGCGCCAGTTCTGCGCCCAGCCCCGCCGGGTGCAGGTCGATGATGCGGCCGGAAAGCTGCGCACCCCGGGCGGACTCGTAGACCGAAAGGTTCAGCGCTGCGTCCACCACATCGCCCAGAGCGTAGGGCAGCTGTTCGGCGGGCATCCCGAACCAGACGGCGTACAGGCAGCTATTGCCCTGCCGCAGCCGCAGGCGGCTGTGCCGCCCCTCCGATACCGGGTATACGCCGTCCACCACGGCGCTTTGCAGCAGGAACACCGGGGTGGGGTTCTCTGCCCCGTAGGGTGCCAGCTGATCCAGATGGCGCACGCTCTCCACCGTGATACGGTCCAGATGAATGGTCACGTCACAGGTAAGGGGCGGAGTGTGCAGCACCGGGCACTCCCGGGCCGCCCACTCGTTCAAGCGGCGGCGCAATTCGGGCAAATTTTCTTCCCGGACGGAAAGTCCCGCCGCCATGGCATGACCGCCGTAACGCACCAGAAGGTCGGCACAGGAGCCGATGCAGGCGTGCAGGTTGAAGCCCTGCACGCTGCGCCCGCTGCCCTTGCCCTCGCCATGCTCGTCAATGGTGACCACGATGACCGGGCGTCCGGTGCGCTCCACCAGCCGGGACGCCACGATGCCGATGACGCCGGGATGCCAGTCCCGTCCCCACAGCAGCATGATGCGGTCGTCCAAGCGCTCGGGCTGCTGCTCCAGCAATTCCTCGGCGGCTTTGAAGATCTGCTGCTCGGTCTCCTGCCGATGAGCGTTGATCTCGTTGAGTTTATGCGCCAGCTCCTCGGCTCTGTCCGGGTCCTCGCAGAGCACCAGCTGCAAGGCGGTGACGGCGTTATCCATGCGGCCTGCCGCATTGATGCGGGGCGCGATGGCGTAGCTGATATTCTCGGCGGTGATGGGCTTGCCCGCAAGGCCGACTTCCTCTAAAAGTGCCCCAAAGCCGGGGCGATCGGTCTGCTGCAGCTGCCGCAGCCCGGCCTTGACAAGGGTGCGGTTTTCCCCTACCAGCGGCATCACGTCCGCCACAGTGCCCACAGCGGCAAGGTCGCCGCAGTAATCCAGCATTTCCTCCGGCGGACAGCCGTCCAGCGCAGCACAAAGTTTGAACGCCACGCCTGCGCCGCACAGACCCTTGAAGGGGCTGTGGTCGTCCTCCCGGCGGGGGTCCACCACGGCCACAGCCTTGGGCAAAGTCTCCGGCGGCAGGTGGTGGTCGGTGATGATCAGGTCCATACCCAGTGAAGCCGCAAAGTCGGCTTCCTCCACGGCAGAAATGCCGTTATCCACCGTCACGATGAGCGTGCAGCCTTTGTTGTGCATGGACTGGATGGCGTTTTTGGACAGGCCGTAGCCGTCCCCCTCGCGGCTGGGCAGCATACACTTGACGGTCGCGCCCATGCCCTTGAGGTGCTGGTACAGCAGGGCGGTAGCGGTCACGCCGTCCACATCGTAATCGCCAAAAACCGCGATGGTCTCGCCGTTGTCAATAGCCTGCCAGATGCGCTGACAAGCGGCGTCCATGTCGGTCAGCAGGGCGGGGTCGGAAAGTTCCTCCTCCCCTGCCAGCAAGGTAAGCGCTTCGGCGGGGTCGGTGATGCCACGGGCGGCAAGGATGCCCGCCAGCAGGGCGTTTTCCTTCTGCTGGGCAGCCAGCACGGCCTTATATTTTTCGTCTGACCACGGCGCTTCGTCCATGGCCTGCTCTTCCAGCTGTGCCGCTGCCTGCTCGGCAATAGCGGCGGTCAGCTCCCGCACAGCGGTGCGGTCCAGCGGTTTTTGTTCCCAAGCACGGTAGGTCATTCAAATTCCCTCCCGGTCAGGCCATCGTTGGCCAGCATTCCCTGCAAAGCGGCGATCTCGGAAGAAATATCCATGGCTACGTCCGAAAGCAGATTGTTGTACAGGTTCTCGTACGCCTGATTCAAGGTATGCAGGATGCCTGCGATGTCCCGGCGGATGGTCTCAGCGTTTTCGCCCTGCTGCCCCTGCACATCATTGTAGGTGTGCAGCAGCTTGAGGGTGGTGGGAATATAATATTCCGCAAAGCGGCGGGTCTTGGGCTGGCTTTCCGGGTGTGCTTCCAGCCAGTCGCAGATGGCGGTGGTGGTCTTGTGCATTGCAGCCAGTTCTTCCCGTGCCTGCGCGTCCTGCATGAGCTGCTGTTCTCTTTCCAGCACGGCAGCAAAGCGGCGAGCGGTATCGAGATTAAGCGGAGCATCGCCGGTTTCTTCATTTTCCGGCTGCGGCTGCGCGGCGGCTGCGGCGGCTTTCTCCTTGGCAGCGCGGTAGTCCTCTGCCGTCAGGTAGAGCGTTTCCGTCTCATCGTCCAGCCATGCGTTCAGCCAGCCCTTATGGATGTAGCTGCGCAGCCTTTTCAGCGCTTTTTTCTTGGTCTGGTGGGTCAGGTCTGCCAGCATCTCCACCGCCAGCCCCCTCTGCGCGTTCAACTTTTCCGCTGCATCTGCCAGCAACCGCAGCTTTTTGGAGGCCGACAGCCGGGAGGCACCAGCGGAGATCATCACACCAAAACCACATGCCAGCAAGGTAAAGATGCCGCCGCAGAATTCCAGGGCTGTCATAGCCGCTTCGGTAAGCAGCTCTCCGCCCACAACGTACTGGGCAACGTCCTGCACCCAGATGGGGGTAGCCGCTGCTGCCACGCCAAGGCAGCTGATACCAACGATGCCAAAGGTGGCCGCAAAGGTGATGCCCACAGCCAGCAGGGTGCAGCCTGCGCTATGGCGTTTTTTTGCGCTGATACGGATACTTTCCACCGGGGTAGGCTCCGGCTTTGCAAAGATCTGCCGGAACCAGTCGGGCATACCGGTGGGGTCGGCAGCACCTTCGCGGAAAGACTGCTTTGCATCCCCGTAGGGATAACCTCTGCGCCCCTGCCGGAAGGCCTTTGCGGCCTCTCCGATGCCGTAGTTGGCTGCATGGACGGCGGCCTTGCCCACATCCCACGCCCGGTCGCCGATGTCCATGCCCCTGCCCTCAAAGCCGTGGGCAAAGGCATCGGTCATGGTGTCGCCAAAGGCGCGCAGCTGGTCTTCCAGCTCCTGCTGTACCTGTCGGCCTTCGTTATTTCGGTTATCGTTTTCACGATCGTACATCAAAATTTTCTCACCCTTCTGCCGGTGCATACCGGCTGATGATGGCACGGGCCACCCGCAGGCCATCTACGGCGGCGCTCATAATGCCGCCCGCATATCCCGCACCCTCGCCGCAGGGGTAAAGCCCTGCCAGCTGGGTGCACACAAAGTCCTCTTCCCGCTTGAGCCGTACCGGGCTGCTGGTGCGGGTCTCAAGGCCGGTCAGGATGGCGTCCGGCGCAGTGTAGCCCGCGATTTTGCGCTCGTAGGCGCGCAGACCCGCCCGCAGGGTATCTGCCAGCTCCCCGGGCAGCAGTGCGCCCAGGTCTGCGGCAGTCACGCCGCGGTCGTAGGTGGGCTGCACGCTGCCAATATGCAGCTGCCCGCGCCCTTCCAGAAAGCTTTGCACATTCTCCGCCGGGGCAGCGTAAGCCCCGGCGGCACGACCGGCGGCGTAGGCCTTTGCTTCCAGCTCCCGTTGGAAGGCAATGGCGCGGCGGGGGTCGTTTGCAAAATCTGCCCCGCCTACACTGACCACCACCGCTGCATTGGCGTTTTTGCCGCTGCGGGCGTGGTAGCTCATGCCGTTGGTCACAACACGCTCTTCCTCACTGGCCGAAGCCACTACCTGACCGCCGGGGCACATACAGAAGGTGTACACGCACCGGTCGCCAACATGCTGGGAAAGCTGGTATTCGCCCCGGGGCAGCGCCGGATGCCCGGCAGCTTCATGGTACAGGCTTTTTTCGATCTCGGTTTGCAGGTGCTCGGCGCGGAAACCCACGCTGAAAGGCTTGCATTCCAGCACAAGGCCGCTGTCCATCAGCATGCTGAAGGTATCCCGTGCCGAGTGCCCTACTGCAAACACCAGCGCCTCGCAGGCAAAGCTGCCATTTGTAGTAGTGATGCCCACAAGCTGACCGTTTTTGCGTTCCAGCCCGGTAAGGGCGGTATTGAAGTGCACCTCACCGCCCAGAGACTCGATCTCCTTGCGGATGGAGGTGATGACACCGCGCAGCAGGTCGGTGCCCACATGGGGCTTTTGCTTCCACGCGATCTCTGCCGGAGCACCGTGCTGCAAAAACACCTCGGTGACAAAATCACACAGTTCATCCCCGATGCGGGTGGTCAGCTTGCCATCCGAGAAGGTGCCCGCGCCGCCCTCGCCGAACTGGATGTTGGCGTTGGGGTCCAGCTGACCGGTGGCGGAAAAGTGCTCCACCGCCTGCACACGGGCATCCAGCGCAGGGCCGCGCTCCAGCACGATGGGGCGGTAGCCCTGCCGTGCCAGCAGCAGGGCCGCAAACAGCCCCGCCGGGCCCAGTCCGCACACCACAGGGCGGTGCGCAAGCGGCTGCGTACCCGCGTGCAGGATAAAGTCTGCCCGGCGGTGCAGGACAGCGTCCGGGCAGCGGGCTGCAAGGGCGGCCTCCTCCCCGGGCTGCTTGAGGGTGACCGCCACGGTATATACCAGTTTGGGCTGGCCGTGGCGGGCATCCACCGAAAGCTTTGCCACGCCGGTGTGCTCTACCTTGCTGCGGGGCACCCGCAGGGTGTGCAGCGCCTTTTCAAATGCCTGCGGCTCTGCGGCAGAGAGGGGCAAACGGATGTTGCGAACCAGAATCATTTGTTGTGTTATCCTTTTACTTTAGTTGCTTTCAATGCGGCACTGCAGCACATAGCTGCCCAGTGCAAAGATCTTGCCGTTGGAGGGCACATATAGCCGACAGGCAATGTTTTGCTGGCCAGTGGCCACGGCAAAGTCCTCGGCGTCGATCTCAATGACCACCTGCTCGGGGGTCAAAGTCTCCATAGCGCCCTTGGGGCCGCAGAGAATCACGTTCATCAGCCGCTCGGTCTCCACTGTCAACTGATAGGTGGCGGGCAGGTTGACCACCTGCACACAGCTGGCGGGCAGATTCATGGTCTTGGTCTCCAGCCCGGAGCAGTCAAAGCTGACCGTGATGGTGGAGATATTGTCCAGCAGATAGATATCTGTCGGCAGCTCAATGGGCATCTCATACACCTTGTTCAGACTGAAGGTGGAAAGGTCGATGGTGCCGATGGACAAGGTGGACAGTGCATCGATCTTTTCTGCCGGGCCCGCTACCTTGAGCTGCTTGCAGCTGAGGGCATAGCTCAGCACCGAGTTATCGAACCCGCGCGGCGCGTTGATAAAATTCACCTTCACCGGCAGGGTCGCCGTCTTGTACACTTGCAGCGTCACGTCCACATTGCTTTCTTCCATCGTGGTGTACTGGAACTTGACCTCCTTGCCGCCGCTGGTGTAGAAGCGCAGAGGGGTGTTCAGCGTGACCGACTCGGTCAGCTCGCTGTCATAGGATGCCTCGGCGGTGCAGGTAGCCACCTTGCTCAGCTCGCTGCTGGGGCCGGACAGGGTAACAGTCTCCTTGGAGACCTCAGTACTGTAAAGGATATAGCCATCTGCAATGCGCAGATAGTTGGTGGTAGCGGTAACGGGCAGGGTCTTTTCCTCCACCACGTCAAATACCACGTCCACCGTGTTGTCGCTGCCCTCCATGGTCACGGTCACACCATTGAGCAGACCGTTTGCGCCGCGTACTAGCAGCCGCAGGGTCTTTTCGCCGCTGTCGCGCACGCTGGACCAGTCCGGGTAGACCACAAAGTCCGACGCGCTGAGCCCGCCGATGGTGTAGCCATCGCCGGAGAGCTTCAGGTTCACGGTCTTGTCCTCGGCGCTGACGATGCTCAGGCCCCGGGAGGTATAGGCGGCGGAATCGTAGGTGTAATCCACCGGCACATTATAGATGGTGTTGGTGGTGCCGGGTTGAACGATGATGGTGACCACCATCCATGCAACGATGGCACCCAGCACAGACAGTGCCAGCCGGACGCGGCGGTCATCCAGAAGATTTTTCTTTTTGCGGACGGCAGGCTTTGCGCCATTCGTCTTGTTCGGCTGGTTGCTCATTGCTGCTCGTCCTCCCCCTTCTGGCTGATCCAGTTCCACAGCTTTTTCGCCTGCTCCACCCAACTGTCGGCGGTGTTCTTTTCCACCGTGGACTCCTTGGGGATCATCTCGTCGATGAGGCGGGTATACAGGCTCTGGCGGTCAAAATGACGGATCAGCACACCATTTTTGGCCATGGAGATGATGCCGGTCTCCTCACTGACCACGATGGCAATGGCATCGGAGTTTTCCGCAATGCCAAGGCAGGCGCGGTGGCGGGTGCCCATATCCTTGCCCAGATCCAGATTGTTGGAAAGGGGCAGCACGCAGCCCGCCGCCTTGATGCGGCCGTTTTCGATGATAGCGGCACCGTCATGCAGAGGTGTGCCCTCGTAAAAGATGGTGCCCAACACCTCCAGATTGACCGCGCTATTCACCGGGGTGCCGGTGCGCACGATCTCGGAAAGGTTGGTGTGGCGCTCCAGCACGATGAGGGCGCCGGTCTTGGTCTCAGAGAAGCGCTCGGCTGCATCGCAGATGGCAATGATGGCGCTGCGCCATGCGCCCTTGAGACTGGGGTCGTTGTAGCGTCCCTTTACGTTGAACAGCTTGGAAGCCCATTGGTCGGTCTGACCCATGCGCTCCAGTGCGCGACGGATCTCGGGCTGGAACAGCACTACAAGGGTAAGCAGACCGACTTGCAGCAGCGAGTTGAGCAGCCAGGTAACGGTGCGCATATTCAGGGTGTTGGCTACCAGATACACGACCATGACCAGCAGCGCACCCTTGGCCAGCTGCCCGGCGCGGGTGCGGTTGATGATGCCCAGCAGCTGGTAGATCAGGAACGCGATGATGATGATATCCAGCAGATCAACGATCTTGAAGGTCTGAAAATTGGCGATGATCGCATTCAGTGTCATGCGTGTGTGCCCCCTTACACAGCTTCGATCAGGGCGACGGCGTGGGCAGCAATGCCCAGTCCCTCGCCGGTAAAGCCCAGATGCTCCTCCGTGGTGGCCTTTACGCTTACCGCCTCTACCGGCAGGCCGAAAGCCGCCGCCAGATTGGCACGCATGGCCGGGATATGGGGTGCAAGCTTGGGGCGCTGGCACAGCAGAGTGGCATCGATGTTCTCAATGCGCCAGCCATGCTCCTTGAGGATCTGCGCCACGCGGCAGGCCAGCTTCAGGCTGTCGGCACCGGCGTACTCCGGGTCATTGTCCGGGAAATGCTGGCCGATATCCCCCAGCGCCGCAGCGCCCAGCACAGCATCCATCACCGCATGGGTCAGCACGTCTGCATCCGAATGCCCCAGCAGGCCTTTTTCAAAGGGGATCTCCACCCCGCCAAGGATCAGCTTGCGCTGCTCTACCAAACGATGTACATCATAGCCGTGTCCAATACGCATTTTCGTTTCCTTCCTCTGTGCCGGGCGGGGCAGATCCTCCCGGGTGGTGATCTTCAGGTTTGCATAGTCGCCCTGCGTCAGCTGCACCGGGCGTCCGGTCAGCTCAAACAGGCTGCAATCATCGGTAACAAGGCGGGCGCGGGTCTCGTCCAGTTCTTCCAGCGCCGCAAGGTACGCTGCACGGTCAAAGCACTGGGGGGTCTGCACCGCATACAGGGTGCTGCGGTCAGGGGTAGCGTGCACCGCGCAGTCCGGGGGCACGGTTTTGCCATCGCCCCGAGCAGCGGCCTTGATGGTATCCTTCACCGGCACCGCGGGGGCTGCCGCGCCACACCGGGCGGCAGCTTCCAGCGCCGCTGTAATGACCACTGCACTCACAAAGGGGCGGGCGGCATCGTGCACTGCCACCAGCTCTCCGTGCGCAGCCAGCACACCGTTTTTTGCACTCTCAGCGCGGGTAGCCCCGCCCACTACGATCTGCACAGGCTTTGGGCAATCCGCCGCCTGCTGCGCCACAAACTCCCGGTTTTTGCCCGCCACCAGCACAAGCTCGGTGATCTGCGGGCACTGAGCAAAGGCGCGGATGCTGCGGTGCAGCACCGTTTCGCCTCCCAGATCAAAGCTGAGCTTATCAAAACCCATGCGGGTCGAGCTGCCCGCCGCCACCAATACTGCTGATACAGTTTTTTCCATCTCTTCCATGCAATAGCCTGCAACGACGGTATCGGAGTATTAGCTTGTTCCCACCGTTCGGAAATGGTAGCTTTTATACTGCTCAATGAAGGAATTTTGTCTAAAATCTTCCCTATCCATTCCCACGCTGATTCGAGCGGGGATATTAAGTAGTCGTTAATAAACCCTGCAATGGCTTTGAACGCTGCGCCGCCTGCTGTAACAAGTAACGCCATTGCTGTTACGATTTTATAAAAGCCCATTAAGGCGAATAATAGGATTTGTTTCAATATCTCCCATGCTATTTGGGCTGCCTGTTTCAAGTAATCCCACGCCGTTTGTAGTGCCGCAAGGACTTCATCACCTGTTCCTAACATTTTCCATAAATCTTCAAAGGCACTCTTGCCGCCGTTGGCGTATACCCATAAATCTTCTAGGACTAATAGAAACGCTGCTATAAGCATTATAACCCACGTTATAGGATTAGCTAGTATGGCGGTGAATAAACTCCATAGGGCAGGCAGTAATAAGCCCGTAACAACGGCTACAATAGCGTATAACGCCATTGTTAATATATCGCCATGCTTCTGCATATAGGCGAATACATCCGTTAACGCTAGGGCGAATTGGGTCAGTGTAGGAGCAGCAAACCGCAGAATCGGCAAAAATACGAATCTAAAAGAACGGCTTAATTCTGTAATGCTGTCATTAAATTTGGCGGCTATAACAGTATCTTCTTTGGTGAAATAACCTAAATCCTTTTGACGTTTTATCAGATCATCTAACGCTTGCCGTCCGCCTTGCAGAAGTCCTATCGTACCCTCGTCAAGCTGTAAAGATGAAAGGATACCTTGACTTTCAAGCTTGCTCATACCTTCAACAGCTCCGGCTAAATCTCGCAAAACGTCAAATACATTGCGGACTTTTCCGCTGTCGTCTACTACTGCAACGCCCAGTTGTCGCGGAGGAGGACTTGAAGCTCCGGGGCCCTGGGGATTTCTTCGGCGCCCGGCAGCATGGGCTGCCCCAGCTGAAACTGGCCAGCCTGGAAGGGGACATGCGCCTGCTCCACCAGGCCCAGGCGGCGGCCCAGGCGGCCCGAAAGACTTGTAAGCGTTCCGTTCAATAAAACGCAATGTGGCGTAGACTTCT
>OGXH01001642.1_pt1 | contig 16360 bp, 11 predicted proteins | sample 1576241 | NCBI WGS metagenome assembly OGXH01 (sample SAMEA3541529, study PRJEB24748) | human gut metagenome | biome: human gut; feature: human-associated habitat; material: faeces | place: China | collected 2012
ATAAGAACGGTTGAGAATAATCGCCTGAAACACAGCCTTCGAAAGGACAACGCATGGCAACTTTCCATACCCCCATGGTCACATTGAACGACGGCAATCTGATTCCGCAAATCGGCTTGGGCGTGCTGCGCATCGACGATGAGGGCGTTACCTCCGTAGTGGAGAGTGCGCTGGAAGCCGGCTACCGTCATATCGACGGCGCGGCGGGGGACAACAATGAGGCCGGCGTGGGTCGCGCGCTGAACAATGCGGGATTCACGGAAGGTGAGCAGCGCAAAAACCTGTGGGTTACGACGAAACTGCGCGATTCCGAGCAGGGGTATGACAGCGCACGCAAGGCGTTCGACCGCCAGCTCGGCCTGCTGCAGGCGGGATGCCCGACGGCGGAGTCGATATACGTGCGCGCCCTCTTCGTCACACCGGCTGAAGAAGCTGTCGAGAGCGCTTCGGACGTGCTCTACCACTTGGACGAAGACCTCTCATTCAAAACCGTCGCGGACTATGAGAAATACCTCCGGGAACAGGGAATTTATCGGGAGAAAGCCCCCAAAATCGCAATCGTAGGCGGTCTGAACGACCCCTTCAGCGGCAACCGGGCCAACATCGACAGCCTGATCGTATCGCTGCAAAACGCAGGAATGAACGTCTATCCCGTTTCGTCGTACCGCCAGCGTCTGACGTTCCTGCGGGAAATCGGCCCCGACGCGGTCATCCACTTCGCGCACGGGCGCATGGTCATGGGCCAGGCCGACGCAGCCGTGGAGTGGCTGAAGGAGCGGAACATCCCGATCTTCTCGCCGCTCTCCATGCTGGAAACGCAGGAGGAGTGGGAAAGCGACCCGATGGGGATGTTCGGGGGATTCATGTCCCAGAGTATCGTCGTACCCGAACTGGACGGCGCGATCTACCCCTACGTGCTGAACGATCAGGAACTGGACGAAGAGGGAATCTACCTCTTCAAGGCCATTCCCGAACGGCTGAAGAATTTCACCCGGATCATCGGCAACTTCATCTCGCTGAAACGGAAGCCGAATGCTGAAAAGAAAGTAGCGATCTACTACTTCAAAGGCGCCGGACAATCCTCGCTGACGGCCCAGGGACTGGAAACGGTGCCGTCGCTCTATAATCTCCTGAAACGGCTCAAGGCCGAAGGCTACACGGTGAAAAACCTGCCTGCGACCGAAAAAGAGTTCGAAAAGCTGCTGATGACACAGGGTGCCGTATTGAGCACCTATGCCGAAGGAGCTTTCGACGACTTCCTGAAAAACGGCCGTCCGGCACTGGTCGGAAAGTCGGAATACGAATCCTGGGTGCAGGACGCCCTACCCGAAGAGCTCTATGCCGACGTCGTGCAACTGTACGGCGAAGCGCCGGGCCGCTACATGAGTACGGTCCGGGAGGGCGAACCGTGCCTGGCCGTAGCCCGCATCGATCTGGGCAACGTCGTGCTGCTGCCGCAGCCCATGGCCGCGGTCGGCGACGACGCCTTCGCCATCGTACACGGCGCCAAAACCGCTCCGCCCCACCCCTACATCGGCGCCTACCTCTGGGCGCAATACGGCTTCGGAGCCGACGCGATGATTCACTTCGGCACACACGGCAGCCTGGAGTTCACGCCCCGGAAACAGGTGGCGCTCTGCCGCTACGACTGGCCCGACCGTCTGGTGGGCACCATTCCCCACTTCTATTACTACACCATCGGCAACGTCGGCGAAAGCATGATGGCCAAACGCCGCTCGTACGCTACGACGATCTCCTACCTGACCCCGCCGTTCACGGAGAGCAAGACCCGGGGACAGTACAAGGAGCTGATGAACAAAATCGAAGCGTACTACAAGACCGACGAGGCCCGCCAGCCGGAGGTATCGATCGCCGTGAAAAAGATCGCCGTGAAGATGGGCCTGCACCGCGACCTGCGGCTGGACAGCCTGCTCACGCAGCCCTACACTGCCGAGGAGATCGCCCGCATCGAAAACTTCGCCGAGGAGATCGCCAACGAAAAGATGACCGGGCAGCTCTATACGACCGGCGTTCCCTACTCGCCGGAGAAGATCCGTTCGTCGGTAATGGCCATGAGCGCCGACCCGATCGCATACAGCGTAGCGGCCCTCGACCGCCAGCGCGGAAAGGTAACCGACACGCAGCTCAAGAGTCAGGCATTCTTCACGCAGCACTATCTGGAGCCGGCCAAACAACTGGTCCGCCAGGTACTCGGCGGACAGAAAGCCGACGACGCACTGGTCTGCCGCGTAGCGGGAATCACCCCGGAGAAGCTCGCCGAAGCGCACACGATCCTCACTCCGCCCCGGCGAGGTATGATGATGGGCCGCGCAGCTACTCCTACGGAATATACGGCCGATCAAAAACGCGAAGCGCAGGCCATCGCCGAAGTGGAGCGTACCGTGACGAATATCCAGAACTACAAACGGGCGCTGGAGGAGAGTCCGGAAATGGAGATGCGCTCGATTCTGAACGCTCTGGCGGGCGGATACGTCGCACCAACTTCGGGCGGCGATGCCGTGGCCAATCCGCAGGCGGTGCCTACGGGCCGCAACCTTTATGCTGTGAACGCAGAGACCACCCCGTCCGAACAGGCCTGGGCCAAGGGCAAGGAGCTGGCGGAGAATACGCTCGCACAATACAAGAAAACGCACGGCGACTATCCGCGCAAAGTCAGCTACACCTTCTGGAGTAGTGAATTTATCGAGAGCGAAGGTGCGACGATCGCCCAGGTGCTCTACATGCTGGGCGTAGAGCCGGTACGCGACGCCTACGGCCGCGTGTCCGACCTACAGCTGATCCCTTCCGAGCAGTTGGGCCGGCCCCGCGTGGACGTAATCGTGCAGACCTCGGGGCAGTTCCGCGACCTGGCGGCATCTCGCCTGGCACTGATTTCGCGGGCCGTCGAGATGGCGGCGGCAGCGACCGACGACCGGTACGGCAACCGCGTGGCGGAAAGCACGGTGGAGACCGAACGCCTGCTAGTCGAGCAGGGCGTATCCCCGAAAGACGCGCGTGAAATGTCCACGCAGCGGGTATTCGGAGGTGTGAACGGCATGTACGGAACCGGCATCCAGGACATGATCACCAGCGGCGACAAGTGGACCGACGAACAGGAGATCGCCGACGCCTACATCAACAACATGGGCGCCGAAGGATTTTAAACTTTCGGGCGTAGTCGTTGATGACCCTTGTCATTGCCGCACGGAAACCCGCAAGGTGGCTGCCGCCTTCAATGGTGTTTATGTTGTTGGCATAGGTAAAAACATTTTCGCTGTAGCCGTCGTTGTATTGCAGCGCAACTTCAACGCTTGCCGTTTCAAGCGGATTATCGTTCTTTACAGCGGAAAAATAAATCGGGTCGGGGTGCAGAACTTCTTTGTTTTTGTTGATATAGCGAACGTATTCAACAACCCCGCCTTCGTAATGGAAGCTGTCCTGCACGGGCGGGTCGCAGCGTTCATCCGTCACGATGATGCGCACGCCGCCGTTTAGGAACGCAAGCTCGCGCAGCCGTCGAACAAGGATATCGTATTCGTAGTTCACTTCGTCAAAAATTTCTTCGTCGGGAACAAAATGAATCGTTGTGCCGTGCTCGTCCGCTCCGCAGCTGCCCACGATTTCAACCTCCGTGACCTTTATGCCGCGGCGGCAGATCTGTCGGTAAATATGCCCGTCCCGACGCACCTCGGCGGTAAGCTCCGTGCTCAATGCGTTAACAACGGAAAGACCGACACCGTGAAGGCCGCCGGAGACCTTATAACCGCTGCCGCCGAATTTGCCGCCCGCATGAAGCATGGTAAGTGCGACTTCAAGCGCGGATTTGCCGGTTTTGGGATGAATGTCAACGGGAATGCCCCTGCCGTTGTCAACAACGGTAATGGAGTTGTCCGCATGAATGGTAACATAAATATGAGTGCAGAATCCCGCCATTGCTTCATCGATGGAGTTATCGACGATTTCATAAACAAGGTGGTGCAGGCCTCTTGAATCGGTTGAACCGATATACATGCCCGGGCGGCGGCGAACGGCCTCCAATCCTTCAAGCACCTGTATTTGCGAAGCGTTATAAGTCGTTTCCATTTTTAAAATTATTTCCTTTCAGAGTAAAACCCGCGGCATTTTTGAAAAGCCGCCGCCGGCGGAGCCCTGTCCGCCGGGATTTTTATGTCGGGCTGTTTTGGGGAGAACGCCGACCGTATGATTTAAAACAACCACAAAACGGCGTTTATTTATACAATGTTAAATCAACACAGAATCAATTTTCTGCTGACAGAATTTTTTTGAGTTTGCCGCCGCTGCATTCAAACACCGTCATGTTCGGCACCTGTTCAAGGCCGTCGAGAGTTGTGGATGTTAAAAAGCATTGGCAATCAAATGCGCTTGAAAGCAGCTCTCGCTGCCTGTCGCCGTCCAGTTCGCTCAGAACATCGTCCAAAAGCAGAACCGGTGCCTCGCCCCGAATGCGGCGTATAAGCGCAAGCTCGCTCAGTTTAAGGCTCAACGCTGCCGTGCGCTGCTGCCCCTGGGAACCGAAAACGCGGACATCGCGCCCGTTGAGCAGAATGCCGATGTCGTCCCGGTGCGGCCCCTTGGTTGTGCAGCCGCGGCGGATATCCTCCGCCCGTGCCTTGCAGAGTGCATCCCCGAGTGCGGCGCGCGCGCCGTCGCCCTCGAAGTGTTTTCTCAAATTTTCTTTTGAACTTCTTCAGCGCTTTTTCAATGTTTTCGCCTTCTTTTACTGGTACTACAATCATTGTTTTTAATTATTAAATATGTTGTTATTAATATTTTCCGATAGTCAAATTGCGGCGCAAAATTACACATACTTTCTTTATTTACAAAACTTTCCGCAATTATTTATTTAAAATAATCTAGAAATCGTATCTTTGCTTTCTAGTACAAACCATTATAAACCTATTAAAATGAAATCGGAAATTATAAATAGAATAGCTAGTCTGCGCAATTTCATGCGTAAACACAAGCTTTCAGCCTTTATTATTCCCAGTACGGATCCCCATTCGGGAGAGTATATCCCCAAACATTGGGAAGCACGTAAATGGATATCAGGTTTCACAGGTTCGGCAGGTACGGTTGTCGTAACACTGGATAAAGCCGGACTTTGGACAGATTCACGCTATTTTCTTCAAGCGGCCGAACAATTGGAAAACACAGGTATTACTTTATTCAAGGAACGATTACCGGAAACTCCTTCCATTGTAGAGTGGTTGGGCTGTGTATTGAATGCAGAAGACAATGTGGGTATAGACGGCTGGGTGAACAGCTATCAAGAAACAAGCAACTTACAGAAAGAATTAGAAAAAAAACAGATACACTTAACCCTTGCTCCCGATCCATTCAATGAATTATGGACAGATCGGCCTGCATTGCCCGATAACAAAGTGTTTATACATGAATTGAAATATGCCGGTCTCAGTTGCAAGGATAAAATCACTCAAATACGAGAAGCAATCCGTCGTAACAGTTGCACAGGCATTTTAATTTCCGCACTGGATGAAGTGGCATGGACCCTAAACTTACGGGGAAGTGACGTACACTGCAATCCGGTATTTGTAAGTTACCTTCTCATCACGGAATATAGTTCTACCTTATATATAATAGAGAATAAACTGTCAGATGAAGTAAAAGACTATCTAACAGAAAACGAAATTAAAGTAAGGCCTTATTCAACAATTGAAAAAGATTTAAAAGATTTTACCGGCAAACTCCTGTTGTCAGCTAATATCAATGCCGCTGTCCATGCAGCAGCCTGCGCCCATTCCTTAATAGAAATAGCTCCTTCGCCTGTACTTTTTTTAAAAGCGATAAAGAATGAGACAGAAATAGAAGGCTTCCATCGCGCAATGAAACGCGACGGAGTAGCCATGGTTAAATTTCTCCGCTGGCTGAAAGCAGCTGTTTCTACTGGAAATGAAACCGAAATAAGTATAGATAAGAAATTATACGAATTCCGCGCCGGACAACCCCACTTCAATGGTATCAGTTTTGACACCATTGCCGGATATAAAGCTCATGGCGCTATTGTTCACTATGAAGCAACCCCCGAAACCGATATTCCCTTAAAACCTGAAGGCATGCTGCTGCTGGACAGTGGAGCACAATATTTGGACGGAACAACTGATATTACTCGTACTATCGTTTTAGGAGCACTCACGAAAGAAGAAAAAACAGATTACACATTAGTCTTAAAAGGATTTATCCAACTCTCAATGGCTCAATTTCCACATGGAACTTGCGGAACACAACTAGATGCGCTGGCTCGCCTCCCTATGTGGAAAGCCGGAATCAATTACCTGCATGGAACAGGCCACGGTGTAGGTTGTTTTCTGAATGTACACGAAGGTCCTCACCAATTCCGCATGAACCACATGCCGGCCTTACTTGTTCCAGGCATGACAGTAACCAACGAGCCCGGTATATATAAAACCGGACGCCATGGAGTACGTACGGAAAATACCATGTTAATTGTTCCGTCACAAGAGACAGAATTCGGCACTTACTACAAATTCGAGCCACTTACCCTCTGCCCTATTGACAAAGAAGCCATCCTGACAGATATGCTGAGCGATGAAGAAATAACATGGTTCAACCAATATCATGAAAAAGTTTACAATTGTTTGAATCCGGAATTGAACAACGAGGAACGCGAGTGGTTAAAAGAAGTAACATCTCCTTTAAAACGGTAGAAATTAATTATGGCACTTATAAAATCAGTGAGAGGATTCACTCCAAAAATCGGCGAGAACTGTTATTTAGCCGATAATGCCACTATTATTGGCGATGTTGTAATTGGAAAAGATTGCAGCATTTGGTTTAACGCCGTATTACGCGGCGATGTTAATGCTATCCGCATAGGTAACCGCGTAAATATCCAGGACGGCAGTGTAGTACATACATTATATCAAAAATCAGTTGTCGAAATCGGGAATGATGTTTCTGTAGGACATAATGTAACCATACATGGTGCGACTATAAAAGACGGCGCTCTAATTGGAATGGGCTCTACCATACTAGACCATGCGGTCGTAGGTGAAGGAGCTATTGTAGCTGCCGGAGCGCTGGTACTCAGTAACACCATCATCGAACCTGGAAGCCTATGGGCAGGAGTTCCAGCCAAATTTATCAAAAAGATTCCCGAGGCACAAAGCAAAGAACTCAATCAGAAAATAGCCAATGGATATTTAATGTATGCTTCCTGGTTTAAGGAGGAAGAAAAATAATTCTACATATAAAGAAAAGTTAGTATTCATTTAAAATGAGTGATTATGAAAAAAATTATTATTGCCGCATGCATGGCACTTTTAGGTTGTGGTTCTGTTTTTGCACAACAAGGGAAACAAGCTATTGGTGGAAATCTAAGTTATGGAACTGAAATAGAGAGCGTTGGTATTGGTCTGAAATATCAATATAATATTACTGATCAAATCAGAATAGAGCCGTCTATGAATTACTTCTTTAAAAATGATGGACTTAGCATGTTTGACATCAACGCAAATATCCACTACCTTTTTCCCATAGCAAGCAATATTAGTCTATATCCATTAGCAGGATTTACATACACTAACTGGCATTTGGATTTAGGGAAAGCAGGCGATTACGATGTCAGTGGAAGTGATGGAAAATTTGGAGTTAATTTAGGGGCAGGTATGGAGTTTGACTTAGACAAAAGCTGGAGTTTAAACTTTGATATTAAATACCAATTAATCAGCGACCTAGACCAAGCCGTATTCAATCTTGGCGTAGCCTATAATTTCTAGTTAATAGCCAAAGAAGGATAAAGTTGTTTTTAAATGCACCTTTATCCTTCTTCACCTTACTAAAAACATACCTGCTCTACCTATTTTTACACTAATCTACAATATGGCATACCATGAATAACATACGACAACTCACAAAAGATGAATACCCAAAAGCCATCGAACTATCTTGGCAAGTTTTCACCATCACCGGCAAAGAAGATTTCAACAATGAGGGATTGGAATTTTTCAAAAGCTTTATTTATAACAAAAAATGTATAAACGAAATCATATTTTATGGTAGTTTTGACAATGAAGCTCTAACAGGCATTTTAGGTATAAAAAGTAATGGTAAACATATCTCCCTATTTTTTATCAAGCCAGAATATCACAGGCACGGATTAGGAAAAAAACTTTTCCACTACGCCTCCACCCTCCATCCTTCCATTGAAACAACGGTTAATTCTTCTACTTATGCTATTCCTTTCTACCAGAGTCTGGGATTTGCTGTCGTAGGAGAAAAACAAAATTACCATGGGCTCTGCAGTACCCCCATGAGACGCTATCATGCTGTGTTTGTACAAAAGAACAAGTACACACTACGTACTTGGCAAACAGAAGACGCTCATTCATTAGTTCAAGAACTGAATAACAAAAAGATTTGGGACAATTGCCGCAACGTATTCCCCCACCCTTACAGGCTAGAGCATGCGGAAACCTTTATTGACCTCATCCAGAAAAAAGAAGGCATTCATGATTTTTGTATTGAAGTTAATGGAAAAGCCGTAGGCAATATCGGATTTACACCAGGCACAGATGTGGAATGCTTCAATGCCGAAGTAGGGTACGTTATCGGAGAAAAATATTGGAACCAAGGTATTGTAACCGACGCATTACAAGAAGCCATCTACCATTACTTCACTTATACGAATACAATACGTATATTCGCACTTGTCTTTGAACACAACCTTCCTTCCATGCGAGTATTAGAAAAGGCCGGCTTCAACAAAGTCGGGATAATGACAAAATCCATTTTCAAGAACGGTCATTTCACCAATGCACATCTTTTCGAGTTGCTTAAAAACGTTTAGTATCCGGAAAATGCCAAAAGAACTTACAATAAATGTTATATTACACATATTCATCCTTTGTCCGAAAGACATAAACCCACTCCTTTCACAGTCTTTATCTGTATCCGTTCATCATCAGCAAACAATTTTCTAAGTCGAGTAACAAAAACATCGAGACTACGTGATGCAAAAAAATCATCCTCCGTATCCCATAGTCTTGAAAGAATAATATCCCGTCTCACTAGTTCATTTTTCTTTTTACAAAGCATCTGAAGCAATTTCGCTTCGCGTTCCGTCATTGTCTTTTGTACACACGACGAATGCTTTAATACTGCATGAACAGCATCAAATGTATAATTTTCACCAATCCGATAAATCTCACTTTCATTAGCGACTCCCATTCCCCGCTTCATTTTCAACAAAGCACCAATATGCGCATCCAGTTCTTCGGCCAAAAAAGGTTTCTTAATATAATTATTCACCCCCAATTCATAACCTTTCACCACATCTTTAGGCGAAACCCTGCCCGAGGTAAAAACAATGGGAATAAATCCATCCGTTTCCCGAATACGACGTACCATTTCATAACCATCCATAACAGGCATCTCAATGTCTGAAATAATGATATCAAGATGTTGCTCCTTCCATATCTTCAGCCCTTCTTCGCCATTAGAAGCGGTCATCACCTCGTATCCACCTATCATATCCTCCAATCCACCACGAATAATATAACAAAGATTGGCATCATCTTCCACCAACAACAGTTTTATCATATCATCTTCCTCCTTAAAAAATATTTATTTCTTCTCCCCACTCGGCAAAAAAAGAAAAAATTCACTATACTCCCCTTCAATGCTTTCTACACACACTTTTCCACCATGCGCTTCAGCCACGCGGAAAACATAATTCAAACCCAATCCGAAGCCTGACGCACCGCCTTTACGGCTGCGGTCGGCAGCCGAAGCACGCTCGTACTTCTCGAAAATACGACTCTGGTCCTTCAACGGAATACCTATGCCGTTATCTCTTACCTTTATCAAATAAAAGTTATAGTCCTGACGCAAGGATGAAATCTGTATGTCCACCTCTTCACCTGAATATTTTATAGAATTGTCTACCAAATTACCGATAGCTTCTTTCAAGAATTCTTCATCAGCATATACCCATTCCGATTCCAAATGAAGAGAGAAATGTACTGGTTTATCTGCCTTAGCAGTATATTTCTCAATAAGATCCTCTAACATCGGACGGAGTTGTATCTCCTTTTTCCAAAGCCTCAATTGAGCATTTTCCAATTTTGACAGCGTCAGCACTTTGTTAGTCAGTGACAATAAATGTTCACTCTCATCCTCCAATATCTGAAAATGCTTCTCGCGTTTATCCGGAAAAATATCCAACTTTCCTGATTTCAACATTCGGGTCCCCATCAAGATACAGGCAAGAGGAGTCTTCATCTCATGAATCATGGCGTATGAGAAATCCTCACGCATCCTAGCTATTTTATTCTGATGAGCAATAATACGAATCTGATAAACAAGACAATAGACGATCATTGCCATCATCAAGACAGTAGCAATGAGGAGCAAGGTCATCTGCTGGAAAATAACCCAATAAGGATTAACAATAAAAGCCTGAAGATTCTCCGTACATTTATAATTGATAGGTTGTAACCCGGTTTTCAACAAGCCATAATCCCCTACCTGTATGGAACGGGAACTTCTAAGAATATTCCCCAGCGAATCTGTCACACAAGTTATTACTTCTGCATCCAATCCTTCGGCAGCAAGGCCTGTCCGATAAATAGAATCTAAACTTGACAAAGAAACAGACAATTTATAATCCCTCTTGACAATTTCTTGCATGGAAACCTGCATATTGGACATCAACCATTGGTTCACATTTTTATCACCTCTGCCATCCTCAAAAAAATCATAATCTTCATCCAGATTTATTCTAACCATAATGGAAGTATCTTTGTCCTTATACTTCTTTTGCAAAGAATCTTGATATACTTCCATGCGATAAAACACCTCACGCATCGTTGCATCTCTAAATACTTCATTGCTTCTGAACTGTATACTTTCCTTAGTTAGCTTATAGGTATTTACAAGCCAAACGTACTGCAAACAGATGATTGCCAACAGTCCGATACAAGCTACCCAACGAATATGTTTGATTGTCATACACTTATATCCTATCCATACTTTGTTAACATTGTGTTAACCTGCCATTAACCACGTAAGGAAAAAAGTCTCCCTACTTTTGTTTCGTCAAAGTTAAAGAAAATATTAAAAACAAATAGATATGAAAAAGCAAAATTTTATCATCACATCGCTATTTTTATTTTGGGTTATAGGAACAAGCACTGCACAAACCATTACCGGAAAGGTTACAAACATCCATGCACAAGCCATTGACGGTGCAACCGTCATCCTACAAACCATTGATTCTACTTTTGTGGACGCCGTAATCACAGATACCACCGGTTACTTCAGGTTCAACCGGCAACCAGCATCTTATCGGCTGATTTTCCAACACATCATGTACGAAACCCTCTTATTGACAACTACAGGAGAAGACGCAGGCACGATTACCCTGAAAAGTAAAGATTATGCTTTGGACGAAGTTATCGTCAAAGGGGAACGCCCTCTTGTAAAAGTGGAAGAAGGAAAATTATCGTATGATCTGTCACAACTCACCACACATAGAATTGTGAACAATGCTTATGAAATCCTTCAGCAATTACCCGGTGTACAGGAAATAAACGGCAACCTTTCATTAGCAGGCACACACAATCTGAACATTATTTTAAACGGAAGGCCCACAACAATGAGTCACGAACAGTTGACCATTTTATTAAAAAACACTCCGGCTTCACGTGTAGAAAAGGCAGAAATTATGTATAGCACACCGCCGCAATATCATGTAAGAGGTGCTGCCATCAACTTACTTTTAAAAGGTTACCGTCCTGAAGAAAGTGGGTTGCAAGGAGAAGTTAACGCCGGATATCTATACAATTACAGAAGTGGCACACAAGGAGGAATCAGCCTGCTTTACACCACTCCTAAATGGAATATAGACTTGCTATATAATACCCATTATGAACAAAACAGACAAACAACAGATACGTACTCACATCACACCTTAAAAAATAATATATATGATATCTGTCAACACAATGATATTGACAGGAAAGGAATAACACATTATGTACGAACAGGCGCTGAATATAAATTCAATGATAATGCTCATATCAATCTAGCCTATACTGGTGTCTTCAACCCTAACAACGATAATCATTCATATTCCGACGGGAACATCACAACCGCAGACAACCGGACAAAAAAGGAGACTCGAATGCACAATATCGCTTTAGATTATCTCTCTAGCTTCGGTATGAAAGCTGGAATAAACTATACCTCCTACCATTCCGAAAGTCATCAGCAATTCACCAACAAAGACAACAAGAACCAAACAAGCGAATTTCACACGACTAGCGGACAAACAATAGACCGCTGGAAAATATACGTAGACCAGTCACACACACTACCACGAGAGTGGACCTTAAACTATGGCACCTCTTTAACTTATGCCAGTGACCATAATACTCAGTTCTATCATACCCAAAACGGAACAGACATGAGCGCACTCAATACAAACAATCGTTATAATGAATATACATATGACTTCTACGTCGGATTCAGCAAAAACATGGGAGAACATTTGTCTTTCAGCGCGTCCATAACCGGAGAATATTACAAAACGGCCCGTTATCATGCATGGGCGGCTTATCCTACAACCGAATTAACATACGTAATGACCCCAGCACATATTCTACAACTTTCATTCACATCAGATAAGACCTATCCCAGCTACTGGGATCTGAGCGAAAGTACCGGCTATATAAGTGGTTATGAAGAAGTACAAGGCAATCCAATGTTAAAGCCATCCACCGATTATTCCGCAAATCTGAATTATATTTTTAAGAACAAGTATATCTTCAGCCTGGCTTATGATTATCAACCCGATTTATTTCAGCAACTAGCCTATCAAAGCACAGAACGCCTGGCTTTGATTTACAAAACCTTAAACTGGGATTATCAGCAAAGTTTCTCAGCCACGACTATCATTCCCTTCAAAATCGGACATTGGTTGGACAGTCACGTCACACTGCAAGCTGAATACCGTCAAGCAAAATGTAACAAATTCTTCGATCTTTCCTTCAGCCACAGCAAGTGGATCGGACTCGCCATGTTACAAAATAATATAATACTTTCTACCAAACCGGATATTCGCATGGAACTGACCGGACTTTATTTGAGCCCATCTATCCAGGGAAGTTATGATTTAAATCATATCTGGGCCATCCATACCGGAATACGTTGGAACTTTGCTAACCAAAAAGCAAGTATCCAAGTGAAGGCCAATGATCTGTTCAATTCGATGGAAGGCAACATAGATGTGACACTACGTAATAAAGGACAATACATGGACATGCACACCAACAACTATTCACGCAACATAACTTTATCCTTTACCTACAAGTTCGGAGGGTATAAAGAAAAACAGCATAAACCAATAGATACTTCCCGGTTCAAATAAAGCATCATCAATGGTATCATGATACAATAATGAGGGGCAGATTCGTACATCCGCCCCTCATTCGATTATTTCATAACAGAAAGTATCTTACTATATTCAGACTGATTGTTCAATGTCTCAATAGCTTTTTTCAAATCAGGATCATCTTTCAAGCGTTGCAATATCGCGCCACGTTGGAAATAATAACGTTTCAAAATCTCCTGAGCAATAGCATCTTTTATCTCTTTCGAGAACCTGTCCAGCTCATGATCCAAATTATGCGTCAATTTCGTTTCCAAAGCAGCAAACTCCTCTTTTGCCCCATCCATATATCCTTCAAACTCCGCTATTTCTTTCAAGTTCTTCAGCATCTTCTCACTTTGACGGTCATAAGTAAACTTACGCTTATGTAACATCTTCTTAAAATCAACATAGTCAGCATCTGTTATTGTAAAGTCTTTCACTTCCCCTACCTGAGAATGCTTGATACAATATTGGGTAGCATAATCAAAAATCATATCATCATTAAGCAGATAAAACATAATGTTTGGGAAATTTTCAACTTTCACCTCCACATCCGGACGAATACCGCCACCATCACGCACTTCACGTCCGGCTGCTGTATGGAATACATTGGTCAGGCTGTCCGGAGTACGAGCCACCGACCCGTCAGCATTACGTTTAGCGTAATCAATGGCTTGAATGCATCGTCCGCTGGGAATATAATATTTTGCAGTAGTCACTTTCATGCTACTGTTATAAGGCAATTCACGAGGTACCTGTACCAACCCTTTACCATACGTACGGCTTCCTACCACAATAGCCCGATCAAGGTCCTGCAAGGAACCTGAAACAATCTCGGATGCCGAAGCTGTAGAACCGTCCACTAGCACAGCCAGCGGAATCTCTGTATCTACCGGTTCATTCATTGTTTTGTAAGTGGTACCAGCTTGTTTAATCTTACCTTTTGTTACCACAATCTCTTTCCCTTTCGGTACAAAGAAATTCACTACATTCACTGCTTCCCCCAACAAACCGCCACCATTGCCACGCAAATCGAGAACAATAGATTTAGCACCTTGCTGTTTCAATTCTATCAATGCCTTCTTTATATCTTTTGAACAGTTCTCTATAGCAAAAGTACTGATAACGATATATCCCACATTATTGCCTACGATTCCATAATAAGGTACAGGGTTCGTACGGATGGTAGAACGGGTTATTTTAAATTCCATTGGCACATAAGCACTATCAGAAGTAGGTCTCTCAACTTTCAACACACAAGTTGTTCCCGGCTCACCACGCAAATTATCACTGACATACGAGGTCAGATCATTGGGAATTCTGTCTCCCTGGGCCATATCTTTTCCATTGATCTCCATGATGATATCACCGGCTTTCAGTCCTATTTCGGCAGCAGGGCTTCCTTCGGAAGGTTCAATAATAGCCACACGCTTTCGGGGAGTATAATAACGTATTACCGATCCGATACCGCCAAACTTTCCGCTAGTCATTTCCTTTAGTGTATTATCTTCTTCAGGATAATACTCCGTGTAAGGGTCGGTCTGCGCCAACATAGCATCAATACCATATTTTATCACTTTCTCAGGATCAATAGTATCAACATAAAACATATCCAATTCCTTGAATATCGCATTGAAGATATCCAAGTTTTTTGCTATCTGGAAATTACGGTCATCACCTTTATTAAAACTAAACAAAGCGCTACCTGTCAGGCCCACGCAAATCATTAACAATATTTTCTTACTATTCCACTTCATCACTTTATGTATTTGTGAACCGCAAATTAATACATTATTCTATTCAAGCCTGTAGAAGGGCCTCTATATTTAACTTTATTTCGTCCCATTTTTTCTTTGATAAGGTTGTACCCACCACTTGTATCACATTGGATGCTAAAATAGAACCTATAATGGAACACTTCTCCAAAGAATAACCACAAGTCAGTCCATACAGAAAACCTGCTGCATAATAATCTCCCGCGCCAGTGGTATCCACGACTTTTTTTACCGGAGGTACCTCTAGTTTGATGCATTCCGTACCTTTCTTTATACATGAACCTTGGGCACCTAGTTTTACTATTACAACACTGCATTTAGAAGCAATTTCATTGATAGCCCCCCATGCATCCTTGCCTGTATAAGCCTTTGCCTCTTCCTCATTAGCAAAAACAATATCCACGTATTTAGTTATCAAAATATCGAAGAACTCCAAATCTCCTTCCACAATATTATAACTGGCCATATCCAAGCAGATTTGCAATCCAGCCTCTTTTCCTAATTGCATAGCACGAAGAATCAATTCATGATCCTGTACCAAGTATCCTTCTATATATAGATATGCATACCCCTTAAACATATCCAACGTCAGATTTTCGGCTTTCATAGTAGCAGCAGCTCCCAGATAAGTTCCAAAAGTACGTTCCCCATCCGGTGAAATGAAAGTAGAAGCCACTCCTGTAGGCAAATCACCGGCGAGCAATTTCATGTCAATTCCCTGCTTCAAACCGTTTTTTTTAAAATATTGCCCAAAATCATCGTTTCCTATCTTTCCGATAAATCCCGGGTGTGCCCCTAGGTTAGCTAACGCCAAAACTGTATTTCCCGCACTTCCCCCTGTAGCTTTATGCGTTTTCATACCAGAGAATTTACCACTGATTTTCAAAAACTTATCTTCATTTATAAGTTGCATGCTTCCTTTGGGCAAACTCATCTCATCTAGTAGCGAATCATCTTGCAAAGTAACAAGAACGTCAACCAATGCATTGCCCATTCCAATTATTTTATCCATTTATCTAAAATTTTTCTGCAAAGATATTGCATATTTCGGAAAAACCTATTATCTTTGCACCGCATTTGAGAGAAAAACCTTCTTCGTTAGCTCAGTCGGTTAGAGCATCTGACTGTTAATCAGAGGGTCCTTGGTTCAAGT
>OGXH01001643.1_pt1 | contig 16355 bp, 19 predicted proteins | sample 1576241 | NCBI WGS metagenome assembly OGXH01 (sample SAMEA3541529, study PRJEB24748) | human gut metagenome | biome: human gut; feature: human-associated habitat; material: faeces | place: China | collected 2012
CAAATCTTACCCGTGAGGACATAATAAGCTGTGCACAACCCCACCGCGTCCCTGGAAGCGTGGATTTATTCCAGAGGATTCATTTACAACACGTTCCTCGTCTCCTTAATCACGGTGCTGCTGGCAACGTCCTACAAGCAAATCGGCCGGCTGATGTTCCTGTTCTCCCTACTGACGCTCATCGCCATACTGAAAGGCTTCTGGCAGAAATTCATCGGGTTCGACGCCATCGAGTACGATGCCCTGATGGAAAGCGGCATGTACAAGACGCACCTGCTGCCCCAAATCACCCGCTATTTCTCTATTTTCACCGATGCGGGCAATTACGGTTCCAACATGGGATTCACCTGCGTGCTGTTCGGCATCACCGGCCTGTTCAGCAAGAAACCCGGCCTGAAAACATATTACCTCTGCGTCTCCGCGCTTTCACTGTACTCCATGTTCACTACGGGCACCCGGGGAGCCATCGTGGTGCCTCTGGGCGGCCTGCTGCTCTTCGCGCTTATCAGTAAAAACATCAGGCTGATGAGCGCCGCCACGGTGGGGGGAATATGCATCTACGTCTTCTTCGCGTTTACATACGCGGGCGAGAGCAACTACATGATACGGCGTATGCGCACGGCGTTCCGTCCGAATAAAGACGCGTCCTATCTGGTAAGAAAACAAAACAGGCAAAAGCTGGCGGAATACCTCAGGGACAAGCCCTTCGGCGAAGGTCTCGGCCTGGGCGGCGTGGAAGCCCGGAGATTCGGCAACAGACTGACCACCACCATCCCCAACGACTCCACCTACGTCAAGATATGGACGGAAACGGGCATCGTGGGCATCATCCTCTACCTGCTGATTTACGCGGGCAGCCTGCTGTGGGGATGCTACTACATCATGTTCAAGGTGAGGAACGACGAGCTGCGCCACCTGCTCACCGCGCTTGCCTGCGGCGTATTCGGCATGATGCTCAGCGCATACGGGAACGCGTTTTTCACCCAGTTCCCCACCGGCATCATGATGATTATGTTCCTGGGCATACTGATGAACGGGAAATATATAGACGAACGTCTGACGATTGAAAAACAACAAGCATTATTAACCGCAACTAAAAAAGATTCGACGCTATGATGTCCGATATTTTTAACATATTCAGTATAGACTGGTGGATGGATGAGAACAACAACGCGTTACAAATGACAGATTCCGTCCTGTTCCTGCTGCTGGCCATTCCGGTGGCCTACTTGCTTCTTTGCGCGCTCTTCTCGCTCGGAAAGTACAGGAACCCCTACCCGGCGGCAGCCGTACAGCACCGTTTCCTGGTGCTTTTCACGGTGTTGCGCAACGGGAAAGAGGTGATTGAATCCATCAACCGCTTTCTGGACACCCAGCAATACCCGCGCGACAAGTACGACGTGGCCGTAGCGGCCACCCAACTGCCCGAAGAAGACCTTATCACCCTGCTGCAAATGCCCGTAAACATCGTAGTGCCCGACAAGGAGTACTGCACCAAGGTCTACGCCATCCAGCAGGTGATGGAACGCTATGCTCCCGACGAATACGACATGATTGTGCTCTTCAATTCCGACAACCACATCGTGCCGAACGCCCTCAGCCTGTTCAACGACGCCTACTACTCCGGCTGCGACTCCATCCAGGCGCACCGCATGGCGGAGAACCTGAACACCAGCATCGCCGTCCTCAATGCCACCAGCGAGGAAATCAACAACAATCTTTTCCGTCTGGCGCACACCCGCATGGGCTTTTCCTCGGCTCTCATCGGTTCGGCCATGGCGTTCGATTTCGCCATGTTCCACGAACGCGCTCCCAAGTTGAAAGGCTCCGACATAAGCAAGGCGATGGAAACCGCCCTGCTGGAGCAGATGCAAGGCACATTAAAGCTCCTTGGCTCAAAGGGCACTACAGGAACACAGGCCAGCTTCCTTGAGCTCTTCAACGGAGACGATGAGACAATAGACAAGATTGATCCGATGATCGCAAAGAAGATGGGCTTTAAGGATTGTTATCCGGTGTCAGGCCAGACATATTCCCGTAAGGTAGATACAAGAGTGGTAAATGTGCTCGCAGGCATTGCTGCATCGGCTACAAAGATGTCAAACGATATCAGACTGCTCCAGCATCTTAAGGAAGTAGAGGAGCCGTTTGAGAAGAATCAGATAGGTTCATCAGCCATGGCATACAAGAGAAATCCTATGAGAAGTGAGAGAATTGCATCTCTTTCAAGATATGTTCTTGCAGATGTAATGAATCCTGCAATTACTTCAGCTACACAATGGTTTGAGAGAACACTTGATGATTCAGCAAACAAGCGTCTTTCAATACCTGAGGGCTTCCTTGCAATAGACGGAATCCTTGACCTTTGCCTCAATGTGGTAGATGGACTGGTAGTATATCCAAAGGTTATTGAAAAGCACTTTATGGCAGAGATTCCATTCATGGCAACAGAGAACATCATGATGGATGCTGTAAAGAACGGTGGAAATCGTCAGGAGCTCCATGAGAAGATCAGACAGCTCTCAATGCAGGCAGGAAAGACAGTAAAGGAAGAGGGAAAAGAGAATAACCTCGTAGACTTAATCGCTGCAGATCCTGCATTCGGATTGACAAAAGCTGATATCGAAAAGAACCTTAAGCCTGAGCTTTATGTGGGACGTGCGCCTCGTCAGGTAGAAGTATATCTGCGTGATGTAGTTAATCCGGTGCTTGAAGCACATAAGGATGAGAGTGGAGTAAAGGCAGAGATTAACGTATAATATCGAAAGTATAGATAACGGTAATTTGCTTGTTTTAACATATTTATCTAAATGAAAAGCCCCGGCATATAAACCTGTTTCATGGTTTATATGCCGGGTTTTTATATATCCGTCAAGTATGAAGTTAGTTTAAATTAATTCTCTTTGACATCATCTCAGGATTGGTAGCCTCGCTGATTGCCACATGCTTGCTGATTACACCGGCCTTGTACAGATTGAAGATGCTTGTATCCATTGCAATCATATTCTCAGCTGCAGAGGTGTAGATGATACCGTCAATCTGATGGACCTTGCCTTCACGGATTAAGTTCCTTATTGCAGGCGTGAGTACCATGATTTCAAAAGCAGGCACCATCTCACCGTTTGTGGCAGGTAAAAGCTTCTGGCAGACAACAGCCTGCAGCACAGATGCAAGCTGGATGGCTATCTGGTGCTGCTGGGAAGCAGGAAACGCATCGATTATTCGGTCAATGGTATTTGCGGCACCAATTGTGTGAAGTGATGAAAATATGAGGTGACCGGTTTCAGCCGCTGTGACAGCTGTATTGATGGTCTCATAGTCTCGCATCTCTCCAAGCAATATGACGTCAGGACTCTGGCGGAGTGCGGCGCGAAGTGCAGTGAGATAGCTTTCTGTATCTGTGTTGATTTCACGCTGTGACACAATACATTTGTCATGACGATGTAAAAACTCAAGCGGATCCTCAAGAGTGATAATATGCTCTTCCTTCTCATGGTTGATCTGATCAATAATACATGCTAGTGTGGTAGATTTACCGCTTCCGGCTGGGCCGGTAACCAGCACCATGCCGTTGTTTGTTTCCGCAAGCTCCATAACAGAGTCCGGTATATGTAAATCGCTTGGCTTTGGCAGTGTGAATGAGATAACACGGATGACAGCAGAGTAAGAGCCACGCTGCTTGAAAGTGCTCACTCTGTAACGTGATACTCCCGGTATAGCGAAGGAAAAGTCATCATCTCCGGTTTCCTCGAATTTTGAAATATCTCTCTCGGCAAGAGCATAGATTGATGTGACAAATTCAAAGGTTTCTTTTGGAATCATTCTGATTTCATTGAGGCACTCCATCACTCCCTTTGATTTGTATGTGAGAGGGCGGCCGGCCACTATGAAAATATCCGATGCTCCGTTGTCAGTCGCTTCCTTTAATATCTTTTTAACATCCATTTTAGTTTCCTCCAATTAAGTTTAGTGTATCATTTTCCTCGAAAGCTGTGTCGGTATTGAGCTTCCATTGTTTTATTTTATAAAAAGCATCCTGCCTGTGGACAGGATAGTTGATATCAAGCTTTACAGTGAGAGTCTGCGTATCACTTACAGTACAGGTGATGGTATAGGTCAGACCGGTAACCTTGCCGTTTGATTCATTTTCAGCGAGGTTTTTATTTATGGCAGTATCGTTGTCTGATAGAGCAGTCTTTATGGCCTCATAGTATGCTGCTTTATCAGGACTGCTATCGTAGGCGGATGCAAGAATGGCATCAATCTGTGATATCTCATCCCATGCCTTTTCACATGCACGGTAATACGAGCTGTTGTTATCAGCAACGCGTTTGCTCAGCTTATAGTCGGAGTTTGCTGTGACAAAGGCGAGTGCCGAGAACGTGACAATGCATATCATGGAAAAAGTAAGCAGGATGGTCGAAAAACCGAAATTTGAAAATTCTCTTCTTTTTTTCATGGGGTGCTCACCGTCCTTCCATCAGAGGAAAGTGCAGTATAGCTGCACGCGGTAATGCTGTATACACAGTGGCTGTCTGCTGCTATAAACTCTATGTCAGCCTTTTGTACTCCGTAGGCATCCTGCCCAAGCCTGCTTACAATAACCTTGTATGCGGCATCATCCTTATCACATGGATGATAGCTTTTGTCAAGATAAATGAATAGCTTTTCATCTGCACAGATGGAGCCGTTAAAGAGCGATGATACGGCGTTTAAATCGCCATGCTCCTGTTCGTATGCGCTTGCTGCATTGCTGCATGCATTAACAGCCTCATGCAGCACCTGAGTTTCTTCTGTCAGCTTGTGGGTCTTTATGAAGAAAAGCAGTCCCACAATCAAAAGAGCTGAAAAAAGCAGCAGATTAATGGTAATCTCAAGCAGGAATATTCTGTTTTTCGATTGTTTAAGCTTTGTTGAAATCATGGTTTATTCCTTGTGGTATGTAAGTTTGTGTGGCATCGAGTGGCATATCGTGGAGCGGTGTACGTGATATTGCTGCATTTATTGTCCGACGATGGTTAGTCGGAATTGACGGAGCAGTAGGTATCGGTAGTGCCACCGGATGTATCGGTGATAGTTATGGTAATCATTTTGTCGGTGGTTTCTGTCATGTCAAGTCCCCCGATTTCGACAATCCTTTGTCCGCTGTCCAGACTGTATGAGGAACCATCCTGTACATAGAGCTCTCTTAGAGAACCGTTATAATAGTATATGAAGGTATTATACACGATGTCATTTATTGTGTTTTTCAGACATAGAGCCTTTGTGCCATTTATTGTTTCTACACTGATTGCAGCGTCAGAATCATTCTGTCTGACTTTTTCGCGCAGATAAGATGTGACAGTGCGTACCTCGTAGTTGTAATTCATGGCATTGGCAGTGGACTTGTATTGCTTTACGCCAATCAGCACGAGGATAAAAGCAGTCAGCGCAAAAAGAAAAAACAGCAGCATCACAAAAAAACTGTCAGCCTGATGTGATCTTGATTTTAGCTTGAACATGGGTTATTTCCTCTCTATTATTGTCACATCGGGACGCAGATTGGAGCCGATGTATTGATAGTCTATGTAATAATAGTCGCTGTCGTAGGTGAGACCATAGTGGTCTGTTAGATAATTTATGTCCGGAGGGTATGTTCCCTCAAGAGCATAGCACTGTGTGATACTTCGTGTGAGGGCGCGTTCCAGCGTGCTCTTGCTTCTTTTGGTATTGTCATCTGACAGCTTTGAAGAGAAAACACCAAACAAAACGGTACATGCGGCTAAAAGCACAATTGGTATAAATTTCCATAGGGTTGATTTCTTTTTCTGAACAAAAAACAGCATGTTGTGCCTCCGTAAGCTATCCTATGCTTGAGATAATTCCAAGCAGTGGGAGTAAAAATGATACAAGTATGAAGCCAATGAATATACAAAGCAGGATAACCATGGCAGGTTCAATCACTGATATGAATCGTGACAGCCTTGCATCTGTGTCATCCTCACAGGATGTACATATATGCTGCATGACCTCGTCCATAGAACCGGTTTTGCTGCCGATTGCAATCCAGCTTGAGTACATCTTTGAAAAAATATTGGAGTGCAGCAGTGCCTCCGAAAATGTCTCGCCGTTAGATATATTTTTACGGCAGTCATTTATTTTAGAATCAAGGACAGGATTGTTTACGAGAGCCTGTGCCAGATCAAGACCACGGTCTGTGTCAAGTCCGCTTGAGAGTGCTAAAAACATGCAGTTTGCAAAGCGGCTGGATGCGATTGACATGGAAAGAGCAGTTTTCATAAGGAACTTTTTTCCGAAGCGTGTTTTAAAAAATATAAAAAGAACCAGTGCGGCAAAGAGCATGAAAGCTATAATGATAAGCAGATATCTATTGATGTATTCACTGAGCTTCATGAGCACGGCAGCGGTGCCGGTAAGCTCACTTCCAAGCTCTGCATATATCTGTGAGAATACAGGTAAAACCTTGGCAATCATTACGACAATAACGGCAATCATCACGGCAGAAAGCACGAGAGGATAGGCAACGGCACTTTTAATGCCTGAAGCTATTTCGTCTTCGCGGTCATAGTACTTTGAGAGTGAGTTTAAGACCTCTTCAAGACGGCCGGTTTCTTCACCCAGCTGTATCATATTAATCATATATTTTGGAAAGTATCCTGTATCTTTAAGCGCACTGTGAAGCGTTGCACCAAGCTCCATTGGCTTATATATCTGCTCAAGCAGATCACGTGTCTGCTTATCAGGTGCTTCATCACATAATATGGAAACACCATAGTATGTAGGAAGCCCGGCTGCTATGATAAGAGAAATCTGCTGACAGAAGGCAGAAAGCTCTGCATTGCTTAAAATCTTGGATTTTCTAGACATTTATGTCCTCCTAATAGACGTATTTGGTAATGTAATCATTTTTTTGTGCTATGAACTTCTTTGGCGAATCACTGGTAGATGCAAATGTTGGATCCAGCATGTTCCATGAGGTACCATCAAACTCGATGATGCCGTTTATCCAGCCCTTATCCTTTATATAAGTACTGATCCAGGCATGATATTCTTCACCGGCATATCCTACCTCTAAACGTGTGGGAATAGCCTGAGTCCTTAGCATAGTGGCCATGACTGCCGCATAGTCAAAGCATATACCGGTATTTTCGGTAAAGACCTTGTCCACATCAGGCAGATAGCCGCTTTTGACATTTTTAGCCTTGTCATAGTCGTATTTGAAGTTTGAAATGATATAATTGTATACACTTTCCACGACCTCAGTATCGCTGCTGCAGTAGTACGCCAGTGAGCTGCCTTCCTTCACAGCCAGAGAATCGGCAGTGAAATTTACATACTGGTTAGGGTACAGATACGGTCCGAATTCATCGGTGATGGAGACAGAAATCACCTGCGACAGCACGGTGGCATATTGTGTCCCCTCAACATTTTCAAACACGGTTACAGTATACGAACCACTTGAAGCAACCAGAGGAAACACTTCATTTCCTCCATGCAGATCAAAGGTGTACGTGACACTGTCAGGCCCGGTTATCTGAAGCTTGACCTTTTGATTAGAACCGTGATAATTCACTATGATATAGCCGCTGCCGCTGTTTGAAGCATCGATACTGGCTACATCACATGTATAGGTTTGTGTGCCGTCGGCAGTTGGGGTAAGCACCTTTGGAGCAGAGTCCCAGGTGCCCTTTTCGGTAGAAGTATGGGAAAGAGGCTCCTTAGATACACCGTCATTTTTGGAATTACCGCATGCACCAAGCAAAAGGCATGATAATAATATGAGTGGAAGTGCTTTTTTATACAGTATGCACTTCATAAAAATCTCCTAAATATAAAGTTGTTTCTTTTTTTGATTATATTATAATGTATTTTCTTGTAAAATAAAATGGAAAAATGTATAATATTAAAAAAGGTTTAGATTATCAAAAGAAGAGAGTAAAAAGAAAACTCTTGACTGTGCAATAAAAACGTAGTATATTAGTTCTGTTATTTAGAATTGAAATTAGGAGGTCTTATCGTGGCAACTTTAAAAATTGTTTTATCGGTATTATTTATAATCGTCAGTTTAGTAATTACTATAGTTATTCTTTTCCAGGAGGGCAAGTCAGCAGGACTAGGCACTATTGCCGGAGTTGCTGATACATATTGGGGCAAGAACAAGGGACGTTCAAAGGAAGGACGTCTGGTTAAAGCGACAATTGTATGTGTTGTTCTTTTCTTTATTATATCAATTGTCTTAAATATGGGAATATGGTAAATACTTAGACTGTCGAGAAATCGGCAGTCTTTTTTATCGCATCAACATCCAGATGATGAAATTCGAGGTTTTCGTTGCAGGTTGATGTGATATAAAATCAACATTCATAGGATGAAAATGTCAATGGAGGAAATTTTATTTAAAGTCTGTGCATTTGAAATCAGATGGGGCAACGAAAAGGAGAGATAATGAGTAATATAGATAAATATGAAACACGAAAAAAGATGGTCTATGACTTTATGTGTGATGACATGTATGTTCCGATGAAAATCAAGGAACTTTGCATAGTACTCGGAGTAAAAAAAGAGGACAGACCACAGCTTGAACAGATTCTTTTGGATTTGCAGGCAGAGGGAAGGATAACACTCTCAAAGCGCGGGAAATACTCAAAGTCGGAAATTAAAAAGACAGTCGGCGTATTCACAGCGCATCAAAGGGGATTTGGCTTTGTCACTGTGGAGGGAGAGCCTGATGATATTTTTATCCCTGCAGAGTATGTAAATGGTGCGATGCACATGGACACTGTTGAGATTACAATCTCACCTGTCACAACAGGACGCCGCAAGGAGGGGAAGGTTGTTTCCGTCATAGAGCGAGGCATGAAGCAGGTAGTCTGCACCTATGAGGCAAGTGATAATTTTGGTTTTGCAGTGCCTGACAATACCAGATTTGGCACAGATATTTTCATACCAAAGGAACGCTCAAAGGGTGCTATGTCGGGCCATAAGGTAGTGGTTGAAATCACAAGCTATGGTAAAAAGGGCAAAAAGCCGGAGGGCAAGGTTGTTGAAATAATCGGACATATAGATGACCCGGGTACAGATATTCTTTCTATAGTAAAGGCTTATGATCTGCCTGTGGATTTTTCAGAGAAAATCATGCATCAGGTGCAGAATGTGGCAAAGGATGTGACACCTGCGGATATGGCCGGCAGGATGGATTTACGCGACTGGATGATGGTCACGATAGACGGAGAGGATGCAAAGGATCTTGATGATGCCGTGTCTTTATACATGGATGGCGACAATTATGTACTTGGAGTACACATAGCAGATGTGTCGAATTATGTGCAGGAGCACAGTGCCCTTGATGTGGAGGCACTTAAGAGAGGAACATCGGTTTATCTTGTAGACAGAGTAATTCCGATGCTTCCAAGAGAGCTTTCAAATGGCATATGCTCCTTGAATGAGGGATGTGACAGGCTGGCTCTTTCATGCATTATGACAATAAATAAAAAGGGTGAAGTTATCGATCATAAAATTGCAGAGACAGTCATAAAGACAAACCGCAGGATGACATACACAAATGTAAAAAAGATTCTTGCAGATAAGGATGCCGCTGTGATTGAAGAATATAAGGAGCTTGTGCCTATGTTTGAAAAAATGGCAGAGCTTGCAGCAATTCTACGCAAAAAGAGAATGAAACGAGGTTCTATAGATTTTGACTTTCCGGAGACTAAAGTCGTGCTCGATGAAGATGGTCATCCGATAGATATAAAGCCGTATGACAGAAATGTGGCAACAAAGCTCATTGAGGATTTTATGCTTATAGCAAATGAAACTGTGGCTGAGGATTATTTCTGGCAGGAAATACCTTTTGTATACAGAACACATGACAAGCCGGACTCAGAAAAAATCGCAAAGCTTTCCACATTTATCAATAATTTTGGCTATACGCTTCATATTGGAGCTGATGAGGTACACCCAAAGGAGCTTCAGAAGCTTTTGATGAAGGTGGATGGCACAGATGAAGAATCCCTGATAAGCAGACTGACACTGCGCTCTATGAAACAGGCACGATATACAACAGCATGTACAGGACATTTTGGACTGGCGGCAAATTATTATTGTCACTTTACATCACCAATCCGCAGATATCCTGATTTGCAGATACACCGTATCATCAAGGAAAATATCCGCGGCAGGATGAATGATAACCGCAGGGAGCACTATGAGTCTATACTCGATGCTGTTGCAAAGCAGGCAAGTGAGACCGAACGACGTGCAGAAGAGGCAGAGCGTGAAACAGTTAAACTTAAAAAATGTGAATACATGTCAAATCATATTGGTGAATGCTTTGAAGGAGTTATATCAGGTGTCACGGAGTGGGGCTTTTTCGTGGAGCTTCCAAATACAGTTGAGGGACTTGTGCGCGTGACAGACCTGACAGATGATTTCTATGAGTTTTACGAGGATACCTATGAGCTGGCCGGTTCAGCCACCAATAAGAGATACAAGCTTGGACAAAAAATCAAGGTTGTTGTGGACAGTACTGACAAAATTATGCGTACAATTGATTTTAAACCGGCGGAATAATATGACAATAATGACAAGATTTTTTGTGATTTAAAAATGCTTATTTTATTATCTGCTATTATTTCATTATCTTATTATCTATTATTTGTCGGTCGTTGTGCGATAGATTTATTGAAAAAGATGTCATAATATATTAAATAGTGTAAATAAAAAGAAATGTGAACCAGCGGTTTACAATAATTTGCTTTTTAGATATTGGCAATTGAAAAAAAATGTGTTAGTATTGTAAAGCAGTTTGAGGAAAGGAGATACCGACATGGCTAAGGAACCAAAGAAATTAATAGCCAACAACAAAAAGGTCTATCACGATTACTTTTTGCTTGAGAAATACGAAGCCGGTATTTCACTTGCAGGAACTGAGGTGAAGTCACTTCGAATGGGAAAGGGCAGCATAAAGGAGTCATTTATCCGTATTGAGAACGGTGAGATTATCCTGTATGGCATGCATATCACACCATATGAGAAGGGAAATATCTTCAACAAGGATCCACTCAGACCTAAAAAGCTTTTACTCCACAAGAAGGAAATCGAAAAGCTTTCATCAAAGATGAAGGAAAAGGGTTTCACAATTGTGCCTGTGGAGGTATACTTTAAGGGGAGTCTGGTCAAAGTAGAGATAGCACTTGCCAAAGGTAAGAAGCTTTATGATAAGAGAGCAGACATAGCCAAGAAGGATCAAAAGCGAGAGGCGCAGAGAGATTTCAAAATCAGAAATCTGGGTTAGTAAAAAATTGAATATGGGCTAGTAAAGGTTTCGACGGGGCCCACAAGGTCCGGTGGACCTTGGCTTTGGGCGGACCGAAGCGGAGCGGAGAACATGGAGCGTAGCTGCATGTACCCCGCAAAAAAAATTGAATATGGGCTAGTAAAGGTTTCGACGGGGTACATGCAGCTGGAGAAGCGAGTCGTATGGCGATGCGTTAAATGGCCAAATTAAAATTAAACGCTGAAGATAATTTAGCATACGCTGCCTAATGGCAGCAGTCTGACCTAGAGCACTCACACTTTAGGACCCAGGCTTCGACTATGTGAGAAACGACGTTGGCAAAGCTTTGAGCCATCGGGCGTATCATGAAGCTACTGAAACCACAAGGTTGTTTGTTATCGTGTGGCAGAGGGAATGTTAAATAATAAACTACACTCGTAGAAGGACAGGGAATTGTATTTCGGACACGGGTTCGACTCCCGTCTAGTCCACTCTCAAAGTGGCTTAAACACTGGGTTTGAGCCACTTGATTTTTTCAAAGGTACTCAAAAAGGTACTCAACATTATTCTTTTTTATGAAAAGAGAATCAAGCATAAACGAATAAATAAAGGCTTTACACTTCATTGTGCAAAGCCTTTTATTAAATTATTTTTTCCCTTTTAGGTATTGTGTACCCATGGGAAATGAGTTTATAAATGTACATTGCAAACAGCAGACATCTATTTTATAATCAAATATATAGCTCGGGATTTTGGAGGAAAACATTGGATAAAGAAATCAGAAGAAAAGATAGAGCAGTAACAGATATAAACAAGATAACAAAAATTATAGATGAGGCTAAGATTTTGCATCTTGGACTAATAGATAAAGGGTTTCCTCATATTGTGCCACTACATTACGGATATGAATATGACGCTACAAAGGACATTTTTGTATTTTATATGCATAGCGCAAAGGTGGGACATAAGATTGAATTAATAAAAGAAAATGGTAACGCCTGTATAGAATTGGAAACTGATATCGAGCTTGATGCCGCAGAAGATATTCCGTGTCAGTATAGTTCTTTTTATTCATCTGTGATAGGACAAGGAAAAGCAACCATAGTTGAAGATATAGAGGAAAAGAAATATGGTCTAAATCTTCTTATGAAAAATCAGACAGGTAGAACTTTTGATTTTAGTAATCAAATGGTTGGTACAGTAGCAGTTATTAAAGTTGAGATTTCTGATTATACAGCTGAAGCAAGAGTAAAAATCAATGGATAAGGTCAAACTGAAAAATCGGAATTTGACGAAGGAGTGTGATTGTATGAAAAAGAAATTCTCTGTGGTAATTGCAATTCTAGTTGTTTTAATAATTCTATTAACCCCTGTTCGTATGAACTTAAAAGACGGCGGAAGTGTTAGTTATAAAGCATTGGCGTATGAAGTTACAAAAATACACCAATTTACACCGGAAGCAGATGATGTAAAACCATATATTGATGGGGTCGAAATCAAAATACTCGGAATGACAGTTTATAGAGAAACATACTAATAGGCAAACTTCGAGTTTGTAGAATTAAGAAAATCGGTATTTTTGAGGAGATAGATATAAAATGACCTTCCAATTAGTTTGTATAGAACCAAAAGAATTAACGCAATACAAGTCTGATATGCAGGAAGCATTTCAGAAAGGTTTTGAAGATGCTTTTGGGAAAACAGATGCTGTTATTCTGCCTGAAAAGGACATTGAGCAGTCGCTGAATGCGGAGGGTTCTGCTGTCTATAAAGCTGTTGTCGATGGAGAAATGGTGGGTGGTGCTGTTGTTATTATCAATGAGAGTACACAGCATAACCATCTTGACCTGCTTTTTGTAAAGAACGGAGTTCAGAGCAATGGTATTGGTAAGAAGATATGGTTTGAATTGGAACGAATATATCCGAACACTAAAGTATGGGAAACCTGTACGCCGTACTTTGATAAGCGCAACATTCATTTTTATGTGAATGTCTGTGGCTTTCATATTACAGAATTTTTTAATGAAAAACATCCTATGCCGGATACACCGGACGATTTTGTCGGTGATGGCAATGAGGGAATGTTTGCGTTTAAGAAGCAAATGCGTTTATGAAATTCAAGTTTGACGGAGTAGTGGATATGATAATTCGAGAAGTAAATGAAAATAAAAAGCAGTTTATATCATTATTGTTATTAGCTGATGAACAGGAAAATATGATTGATCGCTATCTTGAAAAGGGTACTATGTATGTACTTGAAGATGGTAATGTAAAAGCTGAATGTGTCGTTACTGATGAAGATAATGGAATACTTGAAATTAAAAATATTGCAGTTGATCCTCAGAATCAAGGACAGGGCTATGGGAAAGCATTGATTGACTTCCTTGTAAGTAAATATGCAGATGAATATTCTATTTTGCAGGTTGGAACAGGTGACAGCCCGTTGACCGTACCGTTTTATGAAAAATGCGGATTTGTCCGATCTCACAATATTCCGAATTTCTTTACGGACAATTATGACCACCCAATTTATGAGTGTGGTGTACAGTTAATAGATATGGTATATTTGCAAAGATGTTTATAACTTCCAGTTTTTGAAACTGAGAAATCGGAATTTTTATAAAGAGCTGATCCAAAAAGCAGGCGCTGAAACGGAACTTGTCTATATGAAAGCCAGTAAGGAGCTTTTGCAAAAAAGGCTCTATAAAAGAAATCAGGTCTTAAATGCCAATTCGCCGTTTGTGATAACAGATGAAATATTGGAACATCATTATCACGCATTTCAGGAGCCATGGGGCGAAGGAGAAAAAGTAATTTTGCAGAAAGAGGATATTATGCAGTATTCAAAGGAAGAAAGTAAAGCAATCTGGAATCAAAACGCTGAATTTTGGGATTGTGCAATGGGGGATGAATCAAATGATTTTCACAGAGAAGTTGTCCGCCCCAAAGTAACAGAGCTTCTAAATCCTGATCCAACAGACTATATTTTAGATATTGCCTGTGGAAATGGAAATTATTCTGCATATCTTGCAGAAAAAGCTGTCTCTGTTTTGGCTTTTGATTATAGTGAGAAAATGGTGGAACTGGCAAAAAAGCGCCAAAAACGGTATGCTGATCACATTGAGTTTTGTGTAGCAGACGCCACGAATGAAACAAGTCTGATGGCATTAAAAAGAAATAAGCCGTTTACAAAAGCAGTCTCCAATATGGCGGTCATGGATATTACCGATATTAAGCCGCTTTTTACCTCTGTTTATAAATTGCTTGAGGATAACGGAGTATTTGTATTTGCGACACAGCACCCCTGTTTTGTAACGCTTACAGAAAAATATATGACGCCGCATAGCTATTACGATATTGCGATTGAAGGACAGCCTCAAAAACAATGTTATTATCATCGTTCTTTACAGGATATTTTTAATCTGTGTTTTGATACCGGATTTGTCATAGACGGATTTTACGAAGAATGCTATTTTAATAAAGAAATCCCGGATATTATCATTGTCAGAGCCATAAAAATTGAGAGGTAGATAGTAGATTTGCCATTTCCTGTAATTGTAAAAAGCTTAAAACTATGTAGGTATCTATTTTGATTATAAGACAAGAAAGACCAGAAGATTATGATACGGTATATCATGTTGTAAAAGAAGCATTTGAAAATGCTGAATATACAGATGGAAATGAACAGAACTTAGTTGCTGCGTTAAGAAAAAGCAAATCGTTTATTCCGGAACTTTCTCTTGTTGCTGTCGAGGACGAAAAAATTGTAGGACATATTCTTTTTACAAAAGCAGTTGTTCAAGGGGTTGAGGTTCTTGCGCTTGCCCCTCTTTCTGTATTACCCGATTATCAGAACAGGGGAATCGGATTATCTTTGATGAAAGAAGGACACAGTATAGCACATAAATTGGGATATGAATATTCAGTTGTTTTGGGACATTCCAAATACTATCCAAAGGCAGGATATATTCCGGCAAGTGAGTGTGGAATAAAAGCGCCATTTGAAGTTGACGATGAAAGTTTTATGGCACTTAATCTTAACGGAAGTCAAAACAAATTAAATGGAGTTATTGAGTACGACAAGGCTTTTGGGATATGATGTAAAAAATTAGAAGTTGGGAAGGTAAAACATAGATCCTGTTTTTACTGCCTATGGAACACAAGACTGGCATTATAACGAAAAAGGAGAAATACTGCATTTTCCGGTGGATAATTATTATTATGAGGGCAAACGAACAGCTGTGTTTTTGGGAGAAAAGGTTACAAAATTTCATAGAACACTGACCACATATCTAAATACACTGCTTTCAAATGGTTTTATAATAAATCATATTGTGGAGCCGCAGCCGCCGGAATACATGATGGATATTCCGGGGATGCAGGATGAAATGCGCCGTCCCATGATGCTGATTGTATCGGCGAACAAAAAGGTGGATAGATAGAACTAAAACACCTATAAGGTATAAATGGAGTTAATTTATGTTTAAAGAAAAAATTATTATAGAGATGAAAGAAGTATTCAAAGAAATTCCTTTTGGCATAGAGCATACTCTCAAAGTTTTGAAAAATGCAGAAGATATAAGGTAAGTGAATGGGATACCATGGAGGAATATTATAATGTCGAAAGATGAGTATTTGATAACCGATACGCCCCTCAAAGCGTTGACGGTTTTTGCAATGCCAATGATTTTTGGAAGTTTTTTTCAGCAAATATACAATATGGCCGACTCTATTATTGTCGGCCAGTTTGTTAGTTCTTCCGCACTTGCAGCTGTCGGTGCATGTGCAGCATTGACCAATGTGTTCATTTGTGTGGCACTGGGAGCCGGTGTCGGAGCCGGTGTGCTTGTGAGCCGTTATTTCGGAGCCAGGGAGTATGGCAAAATGAAAACAATCGTGTCAACCTCCTTGATTAGCTTTTTGCTTCTAAGTATAGTCCTTGGTGTTTTTGGCTTTTTCTTCGCCGGCTCGATGATGAGTGGACTGCAAACCCCTGCCGACATACTGGATGATGCAGTACTGTATCTGCGGGTCTATTTTGTGGGCTTTCCGTTTCTGTTTATGTATAACATTCTTT